>ENA-OPRU01000453-OPRU01000453.1-human-gut-metagenome-genome-assembly--contig:-NODE-453-length-28951-cov-18.074889_pt1 | contig 28951 bp, 20 predicted proteins | sample MGYA00241897_ERZ501888 | MGnify/ENA primary metagenome ERZ501888 (study PRJEB25962, sample SAMEA2042398) | human gut metagenome | biome: human gut; feature: human-associated habitat; material: faeces... | reverse complement strand
GATGAAGGTGTCAATCAGATGAAAATGCTTTATTCCAGCTGTCCGCCAGAAATGCGTGACACCCTGCTGCATCACACCCAGGAAACGGTGAAAGAACTGACAGAGTTGTCAAAAAAATTTGAAACGAATTGAGCCAGTGAGTGAAATTTAACGATTCTCTCACTGGTTCTTTTCATTTTCGGAGAAAAGAGGCAAGCAATGCCTGTGTTAATACACACAGGCCCGCAGAGAAGAAAATCCCTCCGTGATTTTCCTCTCCGCTTGCTTGTTGAGGGCAGCGCCCCCAAGCCCCTTTGAACACAGAATTTCATTCTGTGGCTGCGCGTTCTGCGAACGCTTTTGACCAGGACCAGCTTACCGCTGGCCGTGGTCTTTTTCTTTTTCAACATCCTGTTCTACCTCCATTTTCAGCACTCGATCTACATTTGCTTTTGCAGTCAAAAGCTCCCTCATTTCTTCACGGGAGCGCCGATACTCGGAATAAGTCTTTTTCTTTTCTTCCAGCAATTTTGCGTACTCTGTCTGTAACTCTTTGACCTTTGGCAGCTTCTTGACGCCCATCTCATCAAAGGCATTCTTAGCAGCCTGGTGGAGCAGGATTTCTTCCTCATGTGCCTCCCGGAATTTCTTAGAGTAGCCCGCCTTGCGGTATGCCACATAGACCTCACGGGTCTTGGCATAATTTACGATGTGAGTACGCAGAACAGCAATCTCTGCCATGCGCTTTTCAGCCGCTTTGATGTGCGCCGAAAGTTCATTGTGATGTGCCGTGGCAGCCGCAGCCTTTTCTTCCAAAACCGCATACTCCAGCAGGTTATTCTCTGACAGGTAATTCATGGTCTGCGCCATTTGCTTCAGATTGAAAACTTTAGCCCATCGCGCATAGCCAGCACCTTTTCCAGCCTGCAATTTTGCCTGAATGTCCACCAGCAGATTGACCTTCGGCGGCTCTGCCTGTGTGACTGTTTTCTTTCGCGGGGTATGTGCTTTCTTCCCTAAGAGAACTGCCCGCAAATCTTCCAATCCATATCCTTCGCCCAGACTGTCCATGCGGGCGACTTTCTCCCAACCAGAGAGTTTCAGTCGATACGATTTTCCGCGCTTTGAGACTTCACAACCATATTCTCGCAACAGCTTCAGCAGTTCTTCAAAGTCAGCAGGACTTTGTGATAATGCGTTGTCAATCGCCACACGAAGCAGCTCTCGGTGAGATGGATTTGCCTGATCGCCCAGCCATTTGTTATAGCTCTTTCCGTGAAGTTTCGGATTCTCTACAATGGACAGTCCATTCTCAATACAGATGGTGTCACTTAGCCGACGAACCGCCTTGGTGCTGCCCCAAAAGTTTCGGAACTTCCGGTCATATTCTAAGCTGACCGATGACCAGATAATGTGATTATGAATGTGCGACTTGTCTATGTGAGTGCAGACCACAAAGGCATGATTGCCTTTAGTAAAACGCTTTGCAAATTCTACGCCCAGCCGGTTTGCTTCTTCCTGGGTAATCTCACCAGGGCGGAAGGACTGGCGCACATGATAGGCAATCACATCATCTGTACCACGCACTCGTCCGGTAGCGGCAATGTACTGCCGCTTTGCCAGAAGGAACTCCGCATCCGCAGTCCGGCTGTCACACGCATAGCCGGTAATGAGCCTGCCGTTATCTGTTTTCTTTGGATTGGCCACATAGTCGATGATGTCACTGATTGCCCGACTCTCTGTGCGGCCTTTGCCGACATGAAGCGGCATGATTCTTGTAGTTGCCATAATAGAAGGTCCTCCTCTCATAAATATTTTTGTTTTCGCTGAACTCTTTGCTTCTATCGTTGCAATAACTTTCTCCGCTGGGTATAATAAAAAAGAATATTCTACAACCTCAAAGGAGGGATTTCTATGATAGAACAGCTCATTGCTGAAGCAACCGAATGTGATTTCAAAGTTGCTCTCGAAACAAAAAAGCCAAAAAGCTGGTTAAAAAGTGTCAGTGCCTTTTCCAATGGAATCGGCGGCACTCTGTTTTTCGGAGTCTCCGATGACCGGGAGCCTATCGGCTTGTCCGATGTTCAAAAGGATGCTGAAGCGATCAGCCGCTTAATCAAAGAACGTATCACACCATTACCTCAGTTTATCTTAAAACCATTACAGGAAGATGGTAAAAATCTATTAGCTCTGGAGGTTTCTCCCGGCCGCAGCACCCCATATTATTACAAGGCAGACGGAGTGATGGAAGCATATATCCGTGTTGGAAATGAAAGCGTAATTGCCCCGGATTACATTGTAAATGAACTGATCTTAAAGGGAACCAATCAGTCCTTTGACACCTTAACAACAGAAGCTGTGAAAAAGGATTACAGCTTCACACTCCTGGAGGCAACCTATCTGGAACGAACCGGCCTCCGCTTTGAGCCATCCGATTATGTTTCCTTCGGTTTGGCTGACAAAAATGGGGTCTTGACCAATGCCGGAAAGCTCATGACCGATCAGCACACAGTTTATAACTCCCGTATGTTCTGTACCCGGTGGAATGGCTTGGAAAAAGGCTCTATCTTTGATGATGCACTGGACGATAAAGAATACGAAGGGAATCTGATTTATCTACTGAAAAGCGGCAGTGAATTTATTCGCAATAATTCCAAAGTCCGTTTTGTCAAAGAGGCACAGTATCGTGTAGACAAGCCAGATTATGCTGAACGAGCTGTGACAGAGGCTCTTGTTAATGCGCTTATCCATCGTGATTATATTGTACTTGGCAGCGAAATCCATATTGATATGTTTGATGATCGGGTGGAAATCACATCTCCGGGCGGTATGTTTGGCGGCGGCTCAATTCAGGAATACGATATTTACAGTATCCGTTCGATGCGACGAAACCCTGTGATTGCTGACCTGTTCCACCGCATGAAGTACATGGAACGCCGTGGAAGTGGCCTACGCAAAATCGTCAGTGAAACCGAAAAGCTGCCTGGATACACAGAGGCATATAAGCCCGAATTTTCCTCAACAGCGACAGATTTCAGAGTCATCTTGAAAAATGTAAACTACAACTTAGAGGGTGACGCCCACCAAGTTATCCACCAAGTTACCCACCAAGTTATTGAACTATCAACGGTATCCAAACAGATTTTGGCTTTTTGCACAACACCAAAATCCAAGAAAGAGCTTGCAGTATTTTGCGGCTTCAAAGATTTAAGAAACTTCACCTTGAAGCATATCAATCCGCTTTTAGAATCCGGGCAATTAGAAATGACTATTCCCGATAAACCTAAAAGTCGCAATCAAAAATATATTACAGTTCGTTCCGAATAAACAGAGAAGCAGGGCATTGGGTCTCATCTCCCATTGTCCTGCTTCTTTTTCATTCCAAATTATATTCACATCATTTACCCATACACCCAATCCTGGATCGCAAATTTCAAACTCTGCACCTTTCCCAGCAGCCAGATCGCAGCCAGCGGCAGCCCCATCGGGCTAATCAAAAATGCCATAATCAGCAAAATTGCACCATTCTGCGGGGAATAGGTAATAAGCACAGCCACGCCAAGTAGAGCAATTACCGTGCTGAGCAGACCAAGCACCAGACCAGATATGTAGATCAGCCCCATGCAGAGCCAGACAAAAAGCGTCAACACCAAAATGACCGGTGCAGTTACAATCATCAGCAAGCATTTCAAAATCTTCATTCCAGTTCCTCCCTCCAACGCTCCAGATACCGTTTGCACAGGGCATCCGCTTCTCTCTCATCATCTTCCGTCAACTCCCGTCTGCCTTTGGTCAGTTCAATCTCCACATAAGTCCGGTAATCATCAGCTAAGAGATTGAACAGTTCCTTGGGAGTATGGCACACCTCGCCAGAGCAATAGTGAAAATCTTGGTCAAATTCAACTCTTACACATCCATGGCGGCTGATATAAACTTCTATGGTCTCGTCTGCGGTCAGGTAATCCGCAAAAATCTCCAGCACCTTTTCAAAGGTCAGCATCTGTTTTCACTCCTTTGCTACGCTTCTTATTCTACTCATATTATCCGGTACGGACAGGCAAAAGACAAGGATACAGACAAAAAGAAAAAGCGGAGGAAGGTGCGGCGAAGAAACGCCGTTCCTCCCTCCGCAAATGGAGTATCTATCCCTGTTATGAAAGTTTGGAGAGTTGGGTAAGGATTTCCTTCACACCCTCCCACAGTTGTTCCTGCCGCTGGGATATATCCTCCAAGTCAGCATTATAAACCCGCCCGGTCTCATGCACTTTGCGGGTCAGCTGGTTCAAGTTGTTGCTGCTTCGGCGCATCAGGGAGACCAACTCCTTCAGCTCTGGCAGTTCCAGCTTGACCACATAACCATCCAGCGCCATTTTCCGCAGATAAGCGCTCAAATTCTCTGTCCCGTATTGCTGCATCTTTTGATGGATCAGTTCCAGTTCTTCTGCGGACACCCAAAACAGAACCGGCACATCCCGCTTGCGCTTTGCCATGGTTATCGCTCCAGCTCCCGTTTTTTCGGGGCGGCAGACTTATTGGCGGGCAGCTCCTGTTTGAGCTTATCCCGTACTGAGGGACGGGACGGTTCCAGTTTTTCTCTCTGGGTACGGCTGCGCTGCTGTTCTTCACGCACCAGATCAATAAAACCATCCAGCACAGCAGGGTGGCTGTTTAAGGCATAACCACAACGGACGGTTTCGGGATTATCATTAGGAATGGTCTTGGCCCATTCTTTGTTGCGTTGGGAGTAGCGCCCATCCCAGTCCTGAAGCTGGATCGTGTTAGACAGAACCATAGATACACGCTCCATGCCATAGGTCTCGATCACACCCTTTGCCGCATCGTGGCTGAGATACATTCCGTCGAAGTGTTCCCGCACCGCCGCTTCAATGGACTCCTTGCATTGGAGATTTACATTGTTGGAAGCTCGGTACTGCTCCAGCTCCCCATGTTCTCTCGCATAGGCAGCTGAATGGGGATAGATTGGTGTTGTTCGCAGTTCCTCTTTAGCTCTGCACACATCGTCGGCACGGTTCTCAATGCTGTCCCGGATCATATCCATATAGCCGGTCTCCAGCTTTTCAAAATAACGGTACACATCCGCCAGCGGCGAGGGAGATTCCAAAAGCGCCTGGGCCTGTGCGTCGGTCAGCTCCAGCTCCTCCATCGCCATCACAATATCCTCACGGACAGTATATTCATAGGTGTGGTGCAGGATTTCTTCTGGGGGCTGGCTTTTCAGCCAGTCCCTATATTTTTCCTGCTCAGTGGCCATCTTTTCATAAAGGGCTGTATTCAGATTATTGGTATTCATGTTATCGCACCTCCTCATGCTGTTTTGGTTTCTTGTCTGTACTGCGGGGCGTCGCCGGACGTTTCAGATGATCCAGCACCGAAGGCCGTGCGCTTTTGGTAACAACAGCCTCGGCGTGTGCCTGTCCCTTTCCGTCGATGTTCAGCAAAGTATCCAGCTCCACCAGACGGGCATTTTTGCTTCGCAGTTCTTCTTCATAAAGGAATGGCTTTCCGACTTCCTCCTTTGCGGCAGCCTGCTGCTGATAGAGGTTATCCAGCTGGGCCTTTGCCGCCTCCAGACGCTGGGGCATCTGAGCGAGGGCATTGTCGATACGGGTAAGATTTCCGCGAGGGTCTGTACCAAGGGTTGCCCGGTGGGTCATCTGTCCTTTCAGCAGGAGCGTATACTCCTGTTTCCAAGCGGAAAATTCCACGGATATGGCATATCCCCGGTAGCTGCCGATCTGCACCGGATCGGAGGTTTTGACCTCCTTGCAGGCATCCAAAAGGGCTGCGCCGGCGTTCTCCTTATCGGTCAGCAGATCGCCACGGATTTCCATACCAGCGAAACCGTCCTCCGGGTGCGGGTGCGCTGCCAAAACCTCCAGATCGGATTCAAAGCCCTTGATAAAGCCTTTGTGCTTTTCAATCTCCTCCGGGAAGTATTTGAGCAGCTGGTCCTCCAGACGATATTGCTTGCTCTGGTGGTCGGCTTTCATCAGCTTCAGGCGGGATACCTCCACATCCAAATCCATGCGCTCTTTGATACGTGGGTCTCCGGCACACAAAGCCTTGATCTCTGCAAAACTGAGGGCGGTTTCATCCACATCATCGCAGGAGCGTACCGGCGATTTAGAAGTCATGATCTGACTAATGAATTTTTGCTTATTCTCCACCGTCTGCCAGAGGTATGCGTCAAAGGTTCCTTCGGTCACATAGCGGTACACATGGACAAGAGGATTCTGGTTACCCTGGCGCTCGATACGGCCCTTGCGCTGGGCAAGGTCTCCCGGTCTCCACGGACAGTCCAGGTCATGAAGTGCCACCAGACGGTCCTGCACATTGGTGCCTGCGCCCATCTTGGCGGTGCTGCCCAAAAGGACACGCACCTGACCGGTACGGACTTTAGAGAACAACTCCTTTTTCCGCACTTCGGTGTTGGCTTCATGGATAAAAGCGATCTGGTCGGCAGGCATCCCCTGAGCAATGAGTTTCTGACGAATATCGTCATATACCGTAAAGGTCGGCTCCTGCTCCGGCAGAGGCACGGCACCTTCCAGTGCGTGAAGCAGTGGATTATCCAGCGTTTTCGCCGCCTTGCTTGCAGTAGCTTTTGCCTGCGGTGTAGAAATGTCGCAGAACACCAGCTGGGTCAGCTTGTCAGCTTCGCCATCCCGCCAGATCTGCATGATGTTGTCCACGCACTGATTGACCTTTGTGCCAGGTTCATCCGGCAGCATCTGGTTGACGATCCTCTGGTCCAGTCCCAGCTTGCGGCCATCCGAGGTGATTTTGAGCATATTATCCACCGACGGGTCCACACTGCCTCTGTGTACTTCGGAAGCGCGCTCAGAGAGTGCCTTCACCATTTCCTGCTGATGTTCGGTAGGCTGCGCCACGATGTTGTGGTATTCCACCTCCGGGGTGGGCAGGTTCAGTTGGTCGGCGGTCTTGATGTCCGCCACTTCTTTGAACAGGTTCATCAGCTCTGGCAGATTAAAGAACTTGCTGAATCTCGTTCTTGCCCGGTAGCCGGTGCCTTCCGGTGCCAGCTCCAATGCTGTGACGGTCTCCCCAAATCTGGAAGCCCAGCAGTCGAAGTGGGTCATGTTCAGTTCTTGCAGGCGTTCATACTGAAGGTAACGCTGCATGGTGTAAAGCTCGGTCATGGAGTTGCTGACCGGGGTGCCGGTGGCAAAAATCACGCCACGGTTTCCGGTGATCTCATCCATATAGCGGCACTTGGCAAACATATCGGAGGATTTCTGCGCGTCCGATGTGGAAAGACCAGCCACATTCCGCATTTTTGTGTATAGAAACAGGTTTTTATAGTTGTGGGCCTCGTCCACAAACAAACGGTCCACACCCAGCTGCTCGAAGGTTACCACATCGTCTTTTCGCCCCTCGGCTTGCAGCTTTTCCAGTCTGGCTTCCAGAGACTTTCTGGTACGCTCCAGCTGTTTGACGGTAAAACGCTCGCCGCCACTGGCCTGTACCTCTGCAATCCCCTCAGTGATCTCGTCGATCTGTTCATAGAGAAGCCGTTCCTGACGCTCCCGGCTGATGGGGATACGCTCAAACTGGCTGTGTCCCATGATGATGGCATCATAATCACCCGTCGCAATACGTGCGCAGAACTTCTTTCGGTTATGGGTCTCAAAGTCCTTTTTGGTGGTGACTAAGATATTGGCGGAAGGATAGAGACGCAGAAACTCCGACGCCCACTGCTCTGTCAGATGGTTTGGAACCACAAAGAGAGATTTCTGGCACAGTCCCAGGCGTTTGGCTTCCATCGAAGCAGCTACCATTTCAAAAGTTTTGCCTGCGCCTACTTCATGTGCCAACAGGGTATTTCCTCCATACAGCACATGGGCAATGGCGCTTTTCTGGTGTTCCCGCAGGGTAATGGCCGGGTTCATGCCTCCAAAAGTGATGTGGCTGCCATCATATTCACGGGGACGGGTAGAGTTCATTTCCTCGTTGTACTGGCTCACCAAAGTCTGGCGGCGCTCCGGGTCTCTCCAGATCCAGTCCCTAAAGGCTTCCCGGATCGCCTGCTGTTTTTGAGCCGCCAGGGTGGTCTCCTTGGCATTCAGCACGCGGCGCTCTTTTCCGTCTGCGTCCTCTATGGTGTCATAGATGCGGACATCCCGCAGGTTTAAGGAATCCTCCAGAATCTTGTAGGCGTTGGCGCGGCTGGTCCCATAGGTGGTATAAGCTGCCACATCGTTGTAGGATACAGAAGATTTTCCCTTGATCTGCCATTCAGCGGTAAAGGACGAATAGTTGACCTCGATACTGCGTTGGAGATAAAACGGGGTATTAAAGGTCTCATACATAAACTGCTGGATATATTCCTTGTCAATCCAGGTAGCGCCCAGACGCACCTCGATCTCCGACGCATCCAGGTCTTTGGGCTGGGCGGCGGTAAGAGCTTCCACATTGACTGCATAAACCGGGTCCTGCTGTGCTGCCCGCTGTGCCTGACGCAGCTTTCGGCGTACATTGCCAGAGAGGTATTCATCAGCAGTCACATAATGGGGCGTTCTGTCCTGCTCCAACTGTCCCGGTACACGGAAGATTACGCCTTGCAGCTCTCCGGCCAGTTCTTCTTTTGTTTTTCCGGTAAGCTGGCTCATATAGTCCATATCCACGCAGGCTTTTTCCGAGATGGACACCGCCAGTGCTTCACTTGCCGTATCCACCACAGCCACCGCCTGATGGGGCTTGATGGTCCGCTTGGTGAACATATCTGCCTTACGTTCCAGTTTACCGTCCTCGTCGATGACTTCCAGCGCACAGAGCAGGTAATAGGAAGAATCGTCTGCATAGGCCAGACGGTTTGCACGGTCATTGATGAGACCGTATTTGGCAGAAAAGCTGTCATAGAGGCTGTTCAGTTCCGCCTGCTTCTCCCGAATGGTGCTGTCCGGAACCGCTGCATCCATCTGAAGGTCGATCAGTTCCTGCACACAATCACGCAGTCCCACAAGACCTTTCACGCGGGCTTCGGCGGTGGCGTTGAGGTCAGGGCGCACCATACGGCTGTTTTCCCGGTAGTACACCTGCCCGTCTACAATGGCATAGGAATAGTTCTTCACATTGGGGTCGGCAGGAATGGAGGTGTCAATGGCTTCGCCTTCGCCCAGCTCCGGCAGCTCGGCCTCCTGGTAGGTGCCGCGAATGTACTTCACGGCATCGTGCAGCTGATCGGCCAGTTCCAGCCCCTCAATGGGGTTCACGGTGTAGTCCATACCATGTGCAGTGCTTACCGGCTCCTGTCTGCCTAGCACCATTTCCGGGTGGTCGATAAAATACCGGTTGATGGCAAACCCGTCCTCCGTCTGTCCGGTCTGGGTCCATTCCGGCACGATGTCCAGCGGGCGATCCCGCTTTTGGAGAAAGATGATGTCGGATACCACCTCGGCACCGGCATTCTTTTTGAACGCGTCATTAGGCAGACGGATGACTCCCAGCAGCTCGGCACGTTGAGCAAGATACCGGCGCACGGTGGAATCCTTGGCGTCCATCGTATAGCGGCTGGTGACAAAGGCCACCACGCCGCCGGGACGCACCTGGTCGAGTGCTTTGGCAAAAAAGTAGTTGTGGATGCTGAAATTCAGCTTGTCATAGGCTTTATCTCGAACCTGATACTGGCCAAAAGGCACATTACCAATGGCAAGGTCATAGAAATCTCGCCTGTCGGTGGTCTCAAACCCGGCCACGGTGATGTCGGCCTTGGGGTAGAGCTGCTTTGCAATCCGTCCACTGATGGAATCCAGCTCAACGCCATACAGACGGCTGTTTCGCATTTCTTCCGGCAGCATACCGAAGAAATTGCCCACACCGCAGGACGGCTCCAGGATGTTGCCGGTCTCAAAACCCATGCGGCCCACGGTCTCATAGATGGCCCGGATTACCGTGGGACTGGTGTAGTGCGCGTTGAGGGTGGAACCTCTGGCGGCGGCATATTCCTCCGGGGTCAGCAGTTCTTTTAGCTGGGCATACTCTAAAGCCCATGCCGGTTTCTCCGGGTCAAACGCATCAGAGAGACCGCCCCAGCCCACATATCGAGAAAGAACCTCCTGCTGTTCGGGGCTTGCCTGCTGTCCGGCAGCTTCCAGCTCTTTCAGCAAACGAATCGCATTGACATTTGCCTGGAACTTGGCTTTCGGACCGCCCTCACCCAAATGCTCATCTGTAATGCGGAAGTTTTTTGCATTGCGGCGCAGGTTAGCCTTGTATTCCTCATAAGATGCTTCCTCGGCAGCTTTGGCATTGGGAAAGGTCTGCCACTGGCCATTGACCTGAATGGAAACCGGGTGTTCGTCCAGCACTTCCTCAAAGGTTTTCTCCGGCTCAGTCACAGGGGCTGGCGGCTCCGGCTCCTCGATATGCAGTCGTTCCACCACCACATCATAAGGCAGATTGTTCTTATCGCCCGGATAGACGGCCATGGTCTCGGAATGGAAGGTCGGGGATTCGGTAGCCGGTTGGGGCTGTTCCTGTCCAAAACCGTCCTGCTGACGGGCATACATCCCGCGCAGCAAAGGCGCAACCTCATCCCAGCGGAAATACAGCATAGCCAGACGCTTTTCCTCTGCATCCATGACTTCCAGTTCTATGCCCTGTGCCGTGGTACGGTAATCGACAATATCGCCGGTCTCCAGATTCAGTGTCTCAATCTCACCGGAATAGGCTCTGCTCAGCCAGTAGGCGATCTCGCTGTTGCTCCTGCCGGATTGCAGCAGCGTGGAAATCTGCTTTTTATCCGCTTCATCCATCAGTCCATGAGCCAATACATCCCGCAAGTCTTGTTCTGCCTTGTCCGGGTCAATAGGAAGAAACTCGGTATAGTAAGCATTGCGGCGGTCTGCCCGAAGCAGCTGCTCGAACTGTTCTTTGCGCTCTGCCCGGTAGATGGGATATACCATCCCGGTGGGCAGAAGCTGTACGGTGTCCTCCCGCAGCTCGGTGATCTGATAGGCGTCATCCTCGATATACACGGTATCGCCCACGGCATAGACCGGGGCGGCTGGGTCATAGGAGGTTCTTTGCGGAATTGGGCGGCGAACTGCGTCATATTCCTCATCGGAAATGGAAACTTCGGAAGTCTGCTCTGTCTCGGCATCTGCAATCTGCTCTGCATCTGACCTCACCTGTTGGATAAACGGATCATTGTCCAGTTTTTCCGGGTCTGCCACCTGGCCGTTGACAATCCCTCTTTCCTCCAGAGCTTCCCGGATGGCGATTGGGTCGATGTTGTCAAAACGATCCTGTTCTTCTTCGGTATAAAACCGTTCCTCCTGAATGAGCTGGGCAAGCCTGCGCTGTACCTTCGGCCAGGGCAGCTGCGTTTCCTCCGGGCTGCCGGCACGGACAACGAACAGGCTGTTGCTGTTACTGCCGCCGTATTCCTGAGCCAGCCATGCGGCGGTATCTTTTTCTCTTGCATGGTCTTTCATATAGCGGACAACAGCGTGTTTACTCTCGATATTGCCGTTCCATGCACAAAGGACAGTATCAATATCTTCCTGAGAAAGAGGGCGCAGAAGCTCATGGAGCTTTGGATAGGTCTCGTCGATCACTTCCCGGTGCAGACGCTGACGGAACTCCGGCACATCCGAATAGAGTCGGATCAGCTCCATATCCTTAGAACCAAGAACCGCACGGCGCACAGCGGCATTGCCCTCGATGACAGCATTTTCACGGTCAGAATGCCCGCAGGCATTGCGGTATGCGGCATCCTCGGAAATAGCGGCAGTCACCACAGGCTTATACTGCTCAAACTGCTCCCGAAGGATAGGCTTTGGCGTTTCTTTCTCCACCTCCGGCTGCTGTGTTTGAATGGCATCTTCTTCGGCCAGTTCCTTTTCAGACTGGATTTTGTCATACTGCGCCTGTTCCTGTTCGGTAAGATAGCGGTCTTTCTGGACAAGTGAGGTAATGCGCTTGGCAACCTTTTCCCAGTTCAAGTGAACATCCGGGCAGTCCTGCTTTTTATAGTGCAGTCCTTTCCCATCGTGATCTTCGCCGCTGTGTGTTGCACCGGACAAGGCATGAGAGCGTCCGCCAATGCCATACTCGTCTTTGAGGAATCTCACTTTCTCCTTATCCGTATGGTTTGCCATGAAAAACGCATAGATACGGCCTTTTCCACCGGCGAAACTGCTTCCGCCGGTCATGGCGGCGTCGATCTCATCCTCGGTAATAAAGTGCTGGACGGTTGGCACTTGGGAAAGCTCTGAAGAAAAGGTCCTGCGGGGCAGGTCAAGGTCCTTCAGGTTCTCCCAGATCTCCCTCGGTCTATGATAGTGAAAACGCAACAGGTCACGGTCCTGCTGATAGGCAGTCCAGAAGGCAGCGTATTCTTCCTTGAGGGTCTGGCGGAAAGCCGGTTCACTCAGCTGCTCCATCAGGTGGCGGGTCTCCTCCGGGAAACCATTGCCTTTGATCTCTGACAGGCAGGACAAATATCCGGCTTCTCTGGCATCCTCACTGAGATCGTGATACAGATACCAGAGCTTTTCTGCAAGGAGGGATCGTTCATAGCCTGCCACTTCTGCAAGCTCCACATTGGAGGCAAACTGACCACTTTCCAAAAGTTCCCCGATACGCTCTGCGGCGCTCTCCCAGGAAATGACCTGGGCAGACCTGTCATAACGGGCAGACTTCCCGTGGGAAAGATGGATACCATCCTCGGCATACCATGCGCTCACACTGCCAAGGCCGTTACCGCCGTGGTACAGCGTTTTCAGTATCTCAGCAATCTCAGCGGTGGTTTTCTGCTTTTCAAAGGCTGCAACCACACGCTCCCTTTGACGGTCTGTATTGCCGCCCAAACGCAGCACATGGTCGATGTCATTTTGGGCAAAAGAAAAAGCAGAGGATGTATGCGCTACATTCTCTGCTTCATCTATGGATTGGATCTGTTCCGCTTCGGAGAGGAACAGGTTTAGAGTCAGCTGTTGATAAGCTCCGCCATCAGGATTTCCTCGGCCTGAGCTTTGCAGGTGTTCATCAGCCCCACCCACTTCATGGGATCGCTGGCTTTCAGTTCCTCGGTGGCTCCCGCTTCCTTCGCCAGCTGGGGCATCATCTGCTCCAGTCTGCTCTGGGCGGTCTCGTCGATCTCCAGAAGGTGCGGGTACAGCTTCTCGCTCAGCAGCATCTGGTTGTAGAGGATGGGACGATGTTCCTTCAGGTAGGTTTTCCTCATCCTGCCGTACTTGCCCAGGGGTTTCTCCGGCTGCTGGCTCAGCTTCAGGTCGGGAATCAGATAGTCTCCGTTCTGGATATAGGTCATGGGATTGTTCATCTTGTTTGCTCCTTTCTTGGTTGGCTTCGCGCTCTGCATTTCGGACGGTAACGCCGATCTGCCGCAGCACCTGCTGGTTGATCTGGCTGACCGCTGTTCCCAGCGCCCCGATGGTGGACGGGGTGTTGAAATCAAAGATTGCCATGAAATCTTCGTGGTCGAAGTAGCGTTCCGGCTCCAGTCCGCAGCGGGACATCAAAGCGTAAGTGATGCTGACGGTGGCTGCTGCCTTGAACTGTACTCCGATGTTAAACTCATCATATTCCTCCAAAAAGGAACCGTCAACGATATAGAAGAAGTCCTGCTGATGCTCCGTCCAGTATTCCTCAGCCAGTTTTCCGGCTACCTCGGTGAGCTGTCCGGCAAGGTCATCACTGGAAACATCATAGGTGCGCTCAAGCATGGCCTGCACCGAATCCAAATGGCGCTCCTCCAGCTGCCACAGCCAGGGAGTGCGGGAATGTTCACGGGTTCCGGTGTCGGAAATATCAAAAACATAGCGCAGGCGGGGTCTGTCCCCGGAATCGTCCACCAGAGCGATTCCCTTGGAGCCGCGCCTTACATACCGGCCCATCTTTTCATTCCACAAATCGTACTCTGCACAGGCGGTAGCGTCCGGGCGCTGGGCGTAGATCATCAGCTGCTCATGGAACGGATACTTGTAAAGTCGGGCTGCCGTAGTAAGGAACCCTGCCCATTCCTGCCAGCTTCCAGTGAGTTGCGTTGCCACTTTCTCCGCCATCTGTGCATATAGTTCAGCTTTGGTTGGCATGGTGTTCTGTCCTCCTTTCGGTTTTTGGGTAAAAGAAAAGCAGGAAACCTAAATGATTTCCTGCTAAGTAAAACTGTGAATATTACATTTTAGTTATTTAATATCTCTGCAATCGTGTTTGGTGCATATTTATTGAGTTCATGTCCTGCATTTGGAACGATGTGCAAAGTGGCTTGGGGTAGCAGTTCTTTTAGCCTTTTAGAAGCCTTTAGATTGGCAGCATCCTTTTTGCCACACAAAATTGTCACTGGACAACGAATATTGTTTAATTGAGAAGTAAAATCCAATGACCGCATAGAGTGAGCCAATTTTATGGTGCTGCTTTTTGATAGTCCCATACTTTCAAAAGCCTTGTCTGGCATACAACGGAAGATAAGATTTTGAAAATCTATCAGTAAACTTGGAACTTTATATTGTGCGCCAATCAAAACCAGCGAAGCCACTTTTTCTTCATGCCGAATAGCAAAATCAATCGCAAGAAGCGCACCTAACGAAAGGCCGCAGATACGAAGCGGCTCTTTTACTTCTGAATACCGCTGTTCTAAATCGCCCAAAATCTGCGAATATGATATTTCATCTTCTGCTGAAGAAAAAAGTTCTGGGCAATCGACATCGGAAATTGATAGTTGTTGGACTACTTCTTTCCAGTCCTGTGCAGTTTGTCCCAACCCATGTAAAAGAACCGTTTTCATTAAACACCTCCTAAGTTCAAGATAATCATCAATGCACAAACAAACTGAAATTTAATACTCAATGACAATTTTCTTGCACTTCTCGCAGAGCCAAGCCTCCGCAGACGCTCCACCAAAAGGTCCACCGATTGACTTTTCATTGAGTTTGATTGACTTGCCCCCACCAATGTTGAGGGCCGCAATAACTCGTTCTTTTTCGCTCCAATAGACACCATCTCTGCATTGAATACAACCAAGTTGCATTTCTTCACCACAATACGGACATTTCATTTTAATCACCCCTACAAATTATTGTTTGTTGCTTAGATTATACTTCATCCATCTTTCTAAGTATAGTGGGATATTGTGATGAAAGTGAGAGAAATCGCTTATCCGTCAGACAATTTCTCTCACTATATTTTTTACACGATAAATTTACTGGTCAAAATCCGGGTACAGCTCCAGCTGGGAAAAGTCCTCATCGGTCATCACGCAGAGCTTCATAAGGGCGCTGTCGGTCAGCTCACTCAGTTCCGTTTCCTCCGGTGATAGCTCGCCGCGCATCTCACGCAGGCTGTCGATCAATCCGGTGCGGCTACCGGTATTGTAAATGCACATCAGGTTCATTTCCTCAAAAGTAAAGTTTCCCATATCAAATCTCCCTTTCCGCACTCTTTTTGGGCGCTGTCTTTTTGTGTTCTGCCTTGGGCTGGCTTTTCAGCTGCTCCATGACGGACTTTTTCTTTTCCCGTTCCTCCCGATGGGCAGCGGTAGCCAAATCCATGAGGGAAATGGGCTGACCGTTGCGGGCCTGCTGTTCCAGCTCTGCCACCGTAGGCTCTTTTGCGCCATTGTTGATGATACCGTCGATCATGCCGTAATCGTCCTCCACGGCCATCTCCGCATTTTTCAACGGATTTTCCGGCAGGAATCCGGGGATCTGGGTAAAACCAACACTGTCACAGTAATGACAGGATACCTTACCGTCCTGCTTGATCGCAACGATGTCACTGACACTCATAGAAGGACTGTGAAAATCCGCCGGCTTTTGCAGATTAAACTGCTCATATAGTTTTTCCAGCTGCTCCGGTACCGTGCCAGACTCCCTCAGCGGAGCTGTGTAAATGAGGTCATAATTGCTGCGGTCTATGGAAATGTCATGGGACTTTAACCAATCCAGATTCATAAAGCGCACATTCTGCGGATCGTCACGGCTCACCTGATAGATAGCAAAGCAATCTCTGTTCTGAGCGAGAAATGCTTGTTCCCGTTCCTGCTGATGTTCCTGACGCTCCATGACCTTTTCGTGGAACTGAGGGCTTTTCTCCCATTCCTCACGGTCCACGCCAAAAAGACCGCCATGATCCATGATTTCCTGCGGGTCAAACACCATGCTCTCCGTATTGTCCTCATGCAGCACATAAACGGTCAAACCGGCGGCATCCAGTTCCAGCGCCCGTTCTCTGGTAACAGGGAACATCCCATCATAGGAGTAGCCGTATTCCTGCATATCTGGTGTGGAGACCTGCTCATCCGGCATGGGGTATTCATCCAGTGCCTGCTCCTGTGCTTCCGGCAGCTGGGAAGAAGCAGCCATCTGACTGACCTCTGCCTGCATCTGCTGGTAGGCAGCTTCCTGCAAGGTCTCAATCATGGACAACGGTGCGTATTTTACCGAGTCTCTGCCCAAATCGTTGTCATCACAAATCTGGAGAACTGCCTTCATGCGGGAAATCTCCGGCATATCCAGCTGACCACCATCCAGCTCTTTCATGGATGCGGCATCGTAAAGGGTATAGTCCCAGCCGCTGTCACAGGACTGGATATGAAGATAGGTGGCATTGTCGATCAGAAACAAAGCCTCCTGCTGATTGGCGTCCGCCCCCAGCACTTCCATTTCCGGCATTGCCGCAGCCAGTTCCTTTACCGCTTTTTGCACCAGAGGATTATCACGGTAATAGTCGATTGCCTGGATGGTGTCCAGGTCAATGGTCTGGCCGGTCAAAATCGGAAAAGGTCCTTCATAGTCGCTTCCGTCTTTCAGCTCAAAACCAATGCCCTTGATCCCGTTCATTCGTTCTGCCGGAATCTCCTGATAAATGCGGATTGCTTCCTCCAAAGACAAGTTATCGTGGTATTCTCCGAGGTTTGGAAATTCCATGCACTCTGCTACATAGTAAGTCAGATTGCTGGTTGGTTGCTCTATCGGGGCGGTTTCCGGCTCTGCCTTTGCATGAGGGTCGATTCCGCGCTCTTTGCAGATTTCCTTATAGTGGCGCTCAATGTCGGAGATCAAAGTGCCGGAGGTTTTGTTGATGGTCTCCAAACTGGCTCTCAGTTCTTTCAGCTCCTTGCCTTGACTCCAACTGGCAATATAGCCAAAGCTGTTTTCTCCAGTCTCGATGCCAAAATACTTGCAGACCGCATAGGAGATGCTTTCAGCCTCCACTTCTTCCGTGTGACGATCTTTCCTCTGTTTCTGCAAAAACTGGGAGAGGGTAGAAAAGCCACCGGTAAAATTCAGCCCTTTTTCCTCGGTCAGCATCAAGCGTCCATCTTCCGTCAGTTCCAACGGCTCTGTCAGCAGAACGGAGCCTGCATGGTTTACAACCACTCGTTCTTCCACACAGACCGGATCTCCAGGATCGTAGTCAGAACCGCGCAGATCATAGCAATAAACGCCCTCTGGCAGATTATCGCGAGCAATCCGTCCGTTGGAGAACAGACCAAGTTTATCAAACAGCTCGATCTCCTGATATTGCTCGTCATTGGCAATCTGGATCTTTTTCTGATTGTGGAGCTTGCTGTGAGCAATCTCGTGAACCGTGGCCGAAACCGTCTGCACCTCGCTCATGCCCTGACGAATGGCAATTTTCTGATGATCGGCAGAAAAATAGCCGTCCGTATCGGCGGCCATTGCTTCAAAAGTAATCGGCACCGGTGCGCTGCGGCGCAGGGCCTCCATGAATGCCTCATAATTTGGCACATTGCCGGAAAGGGAGGAAGCAAGCTCCGGCAAAGGTTTCCCGTCGGTCTGACTCACATCAAAGACCTTGACAGGGCGAAACATGGGAATCTCGATTTCTTTTTCCTCTGTGACGATCTTTCCGTCTTTATCCAGAATCGGAGCCTTGGTATCTGGGTCCAGCTTCTGCTCCTCGATTTTCTTCTTATACGGTGTGGGAGCGATGATGGTAATGCCATGCTCGCCCTTTTTTACATGACGCTCAAACTGGTCTTTCCACTTATTGTATCCGGCTACCAAAGTGGCGTCCGGCTTCTGCATATAGATGAGCATGGTGTTGTTTACCGAATAGCGGTGAAATCGGGACATGACGGACAGATAGCGCATATACTTTTCGCTTTCAAACAGTTCTTTGATGCCCTGCTCGATGCCATCTGTGATTTCCCTTAGCCGTTCTCGGTTGGTGGGTTTATTCTCAGCCATGATTTTCAATCTCCTTTCCAAGTGTGTGATTTCTGCTGTGTGTTCTGCAATCCATGCCTTTTGTTCTTCTTCACTTTCATAAAGAAAAAGGTCCAGCAGGTACTCTACATAGGTTTTCTTCTGGATTGCTTCCACAAAGCGGGGGTGCGGTTCTTCCTCCGGTGTCCTGGGAGAACGGTCGGCTTCCCATTTTTTCAGCAGATAGTAGTAATCAGACAGTACACGGTAACAGCGCTGTCGATCCTCCCGAAACTTCTGTGCCTCGTTTTTTTGCCGGACATATCTCCTGCGGGGCGGGGCCTGACTGTCATAGATCAGGCCAAAGTCCTGTGCCAGTTTCTCCGCCGCTTCTTTTGGGGAGAGGTCAAAGAGCTTTGCGGTAAAGTCGATCACATCCCCATCTTCACCGCAGCCAAAGCAGTGGAATCGCTGGTCTACCTTCATGCTGGGGTTCTTATCATCGTGAAAAGGACAGCAGGCCATGCCATTTCGCCTGACTTTTATCCCATAAAACTCTGCCGCTTCTCTGGTGCTGACCGACTGCTTGACTGCTTCAAACACATTCTCTGCCATGTGCCTTTAACTGCCGGACTTTTTCACAGGGGGCTGGTATCCGGCGGCTTTCGCACGCTCACTGGCAGCTTTGCGGCGTTCTGCGCTGTATGGCTCCCTAACTGATACACACCGCTTAGGGACGGTAAAGTTATGGGCGTCCTTTCGGGTGATCTGGTCGGGGTGCTTTTTTGCCAGCAGTTCCAGTTTCTCCATCAGGCGGGGATCGTGGGTGTAGACCTCAGCCATTGGTTCTGCCTGGTTATAGAGGAGAATGGTTTCCCGTTCCACTAAAGAGAGCTTCATCGGCTGCCTCCTTTCCGCTGGTCAAATTCCAGCTTGAAATTGGCATACTGTCCATCGTCCTCCAAAACCACAGTGGCATCGTAGGTCTTGCCGGTTTTCTCCGAATATAACCCCGTCACACGGACACGGCCATCGTTCAGCAGCGCAGACACCACAGCCTTGGTCGGCTGTTTTTTCTTGGCAGCCCACCATTTGTTGTTTTTCCAGATTGCAAATTTGCAAGAATCATTCTGACAGAAGAAGCCTTTTTGCAGTTCTGCAACTTCACCGCCGCAGCGAGGGCATTTGCCCACCACCTCACGGGGCGGAGTGAACAGGTACTCAGTTCCCTTGATGACCTGATAAGTCCCCACCAGATCTTTCAGCATGGTGCTGATCCCATCCAGAAACTCCTCTGGGGCAAGCTGCCCGCGCTCGATCTCGCCCAGGCGATACTCCCACTCGGCAGTCAGAAGCGGCGATTGCAGTTGTTCCGGCAGCACCGTGATAAGGGATACTGCATCGTGGGAAGGAAGAAGCTGCACCGTTTTTCTGTTCTTTTTTCGCTCCAGAAAACCGGCAGATACCAGCTTTTCCAAAATACCGGCACGAGTGGCCGGTGTCCCCAGACCTTTTCTCTCAGCATCCTCTGGCATATCATCTTTCCCGGCAGTCTCCATTGCGGACAATAGGGTGTCCTCCGTAAAGTGCTGAGGCGGACTGCTTTTGCCTTCTTTGACGATTGCCGCAGAAACCGAAAGTGTCTGTCCTTCGGTCAGCTCCGGCAGGGCTTTCTCTACGCCCTCTTTTTTCGGCTCTGTATCCTTCATTTTGGCACGATAAGCGTCCTCCAGTGCTTTCCATCCGGGGTGCTTCACCGTTTTTCCTTTTGTGGTAAACTCCCCACCGGCACACGCTGCAATCACAACGGTTTCCGAATAGATATGGGGCTGGGCTACGGCGCACATCAGACGCAGGGCCACCAGCTCCAGCACCGCTTTTTCTCCCGCAGGAAGGGCAGAAAGGTCTGCATCCTTGAGATTTCTGGTAGGGATTACTGCGTGGTGGTCGGTTACTTTCTTATCGTTGATTACCGTCTGCGGATCACAGGTAATGGCGATCCCTTTGCGAAACGGCATAGCACTGGCAACCAGATTCACCAGCACCGGCAGGCTGTCTGCCATATCACCAGTCAGATAGCGGCTGTCAGTACGGGGATAGGTGCAGAGCTTCTTTTCATACAGGCTTTGTAGATAGTCCAGGGTCTGCTGGGCTGTAAATCCAAGCAGGCGGTTGGCATCTCTTTGCAGGGTAGTCAGGTCATAGAGGGCAGGCGGCTTTTCGGACTTTTCCTTGCACTCCACCTTTTTGATTGTGACATTTGCACCCTGACAGGCTTCTTTCAGCTGCTCTGCAGCGGCCTTATTCGCCATGCGCTCCCCGGATACGGTAAGACCGGGCAGCTCCAGCGCCACGGTATAAAAGGGAACCGGCTGAAAGGTGTCGATCTCACCTTCTCGCTGGACAATGAGCGCCAGTGTTGGGGACATCACGCGCCCGATGTTGAGGGTGCGGTGATACAGCACGGAAAAAAGCCTTGTGGCATTGATTCCCACCAGCCAGTCGGCCTTGGCACGGCAGAGGGCAGCATCCCGAATTCCGTCATAATCCGCACCGGGGCGCAGGTTTGCAAAGCCTTCCCTTATGGCAGAGTCCTCCATCGAAGAAATCCAGAGCCTTTTCATAGGCTTTTGACAGTCTGCCAGCTCATAGACGCTGCGGAAGATCAGCTCACCCTCGCGTCCGGCATCGCAGGCATTTACCACCTCCGTCACATCCGGGGCATTCATCAGCTTTTTCAGAATATCAAACTGCTTTTTCTTATCCTTTCCCACTACCATCTGCCAATGTTCCGGCAGGATAGGCAGGTCATCATATCGCCACTTGGCATACTTTGGGTCATAGCTGTCTGCATCCGCAAGACCGGCCAGGTGGCCCACGCACCAGCTGACACGCCAGCCGTTGCCCTCCAGATACCCGTCCTTACGGACGGTTGCGCCGATCACCGCCGCCAAACTCTGGGCAACTGATGGTTTTTCGGCAATTACCAATTTATGTTGAGCCATGATGGTTCCTCCTCTCTTTGAGCCATCGGGACATTTCCCGGTGACAGATACCTACGCAGGGTCTTCCATAATTCCCGCAACCATAGCAGGGGTGGCTGTGGGGTAAAGAAGGAGGACGGGAAGTTTCCTTCCCGCCCTCCGGCCTGCGTGTCATCATGCGTTCATAGGGACTGTCTGTGAAACGGGTCATTTCACACTGTCCTCATCATCTTCTTCTGTGCTGCCCCCGTCAGCATCCGGTTCTTCCGACTCCTCATCCTCGGTTTCCCATTCCTCGGAATCTTCCTCTCCATAATCATAATCGTCCAGACTGTCATTTCCCTTGGTCTTAGGCTTATTCTTAACGAGCTTCAAGTAGGCAAATACGCCACCGCCTCCCAGCAGAGCCAGCAAAAGGACTATCGCAGCCGGGTTCAATCCGGCAGGCTTCTCCTTTTCCGGCTCCGATGTTTCTGCCGGAGGTTCCGGTGCTTTGCCCGTACATTTACTCTTATCAGTTGCACAGACCGGGCAGGCCGTATTGACTGCCCCTGCTTCACATTTTGTTGAACAGCTGCATACCGCAGGCATCTCCTCTTTGGGTTTTCCATCTTCCATCAGCGCCGCAAGGTCTGCATCGTCCACCTGATTCAGAAAGTGAACAGCAGTCTCCTTGTCCTCATTCGCCCTATCAATCAGGATGTAAAAGTAATTTCCAGCTTTGGTCGTAACAGTAATAAGCTGCTTATTGCCTCCAAAATCATCCACCAATGCCGCATTCCCCTCCGGTGTAAGTGCCGGTGCCGGTTCTGTTTCTTCCACAATCACATTGCTGTCATTGGTAGAATCCTCTGCCGGTGCCGCCGGTGCCGGTTCTGACCCCTGTGCGAAAGCAGGGATCGTAAAGCCAAATGCCACAACCATTGTCAGGCAAAGGGCGGAAAGTGTTTTGCAAATTCTTTTATTCTTCATAAGCGGTAACCTCCTGATTATTTGATTCCGACAGTGCTGTATCTCTACCGTGGTTCATTCCACCGGAAAGCATAGCGTTCAGCTGTGCTGGCGTCATGCGTAACGCACGAACCATCTGAACGATTTCCAGATTCTCTGCCTCCGTTTTCTGTGCTTCCAGGGTCTTGAGCTTTTCCTGATATTCCGCAATCTTCTCACGGGTTTTCTCAATTTCCTGGTCGATACGTTCAATTTTGTTTTTTGCCATAACCGTTCACTCCTTTCCACAAAGTCTGTTACCAGTTCATCAGGCCGTAGCCCTTAATACTTTGATAATTCAGGTCATAACTTTTGATCTTGCAGGCATCGCCGGAATTTCCCTCCACCGTATAAACACGGCTGCCATCCGTACCGATCACGATACCCACATGGTCTGCTGTCCCATCCAAATCCCAATCAAAGAAAATTGCATCTCCGGGAGCCAGATTGTTATAGCCTCTTGCACCCCATTGTCCATGAGACTGGAACCACGGAACGCCCTGCCACTCACAGCCAGCAAAACGCGGCTCACTTTTTCCAGCCTGGTTATAACACCAGGATACAAAGCAGGCGCACCACTCTACGCGGCTGTCAAAGCCATACCAGCTCCAATAAGGATAGCCGCCCACATTGCCGACCTGACGCTTGGCCAGCTCCACCAACTGCGGATTTCCGGGACGGGTTCCATTTACGAACTGTACACCGGTCAAGTCCTCGGAATTGCTCATGTCAGGGGAACCACCGCCAAACAACAGCGGCTTATTGCCCATGGTCTGCCGGTAAACCTGATACATTTCCATCTGCTCCGGTGTCAGTAACTCCGACGCCACAGCGGAAATGGGCTTGCTGGTGAGTTTCACATTCAAAATGTAATACTCATAGGGGACTTCTTCTGAGGTGGTCTCGCCGGTCTCCGGGTCGGTGGAGGTCTCCGTGCGGTAGCGAATCTCCACTTCCTCAGTAAGCGTCAGCTGATACTGTGCTGCAAACACACGCGCCAGCTCTGCCTGAGCGCTCTGCCGGGTGTAGCCTTGCAAAACGGCAGACAGAAATGCTGCCAGCTCATGAGGGTCATGACCGATCATACCAAGGTCATAGCGATACTCGTCATACCCTGGGTGGCTGCTTTCTATGTTGTCGATTTTCTCCTGCAACTGGGCTTCTCTGGCTGCATAATCTGCCTCCACCGCCAGCATTTCCGGGTCATCCGACGGATAGGTGGTGCCGGAGAGAACGGAACCGATGCTCTGCGCCATCATGGAGCAGGAGGACATGGTATTCATCAGCATACAGGTAATGAGGAACAAAACCCCTGCCATCAGGAAACCCTTCTTGTGGCGCATGACGAATGCCCCTGCCTGCTGTACCTTTTCTTTTACCGTCCTTGCGGCTTTTCCGGTTTTGGATGCAGCCTGGGCGGTATTTCCGGCAGTCTGACCGGCGTGTTTGGCGGCGGCATACTGCTTTTTGATGGCCTGCTTTTGCTGCCAGCGGGAAAGAGGGTTGCTGGCAAACTGGGGATTTTCCTGCAAAGATTTCTGGTACAGAACATTTACATTTGCCTTTTCCAGTTGACGCTCTGCCTGGGCTGCTTTGCGGTACGGCTTCAGCTTGTGGCTGCGATAGCCCTCCCGCACCAGATAAGCGCCGGTCTCCACCGCCTCCTCGGACTTGTGGGCGCTTTCCACGCCCACATTGTCCTGCTCTGTTTCCCGGATCTCTTTGTGGAGCTTGCCCGCAACCAGATGGACGGGAGCTTCCCTGACTCCTTGAGAAACTTTGGAGGGTGGCTTTTTCTTGTCCTCAAAGGTCAGCTTCGAGGTCTTTTTTCCGGTATCCGGGTCAATGACCGTCTGCCTGACCTTTTTCTTTGGGATATTGGCCTGCGCCTTATCTGCTCTGGCCGCGGCTTTCTCCACTTTACGGATCGGCTTTTCCAGTGCAGGGTCAGACCGTTCCTCATCAGTAAAGCGCAGACGCGGTTCCTTATTCAAACCATTCCCCCAGCATGAGGGAGGACATCATGTAGTGCAGCTCTGCATAAATGGCCATTCCCACCGGATCGTTGAACATACAGCCGGACAGATAGGCATAAAACTGTGCCACCACATCGGACAGGATCTTCGCTTCGGTTCCTTCCAGAACCAGACCACCCATACCTTCCTTGGCACGGATGGCGCTCCAGACCTCTGCCAGACGGAGCAGCCCCACCTGACCGGTCTCATTCAGTTCGGCTGCCTGATCTGCCGCCGTGCGGCACTCACTTACCGCATCGGCCATGACTGTAAGCAGCTGGCTGCGCTGGGCATTTACCGCCCTGTCAAAAAACATCAGCGGATTTTTATTCAAAATGTTGGGGTTCATCATCATTCATCCTCCTTCTTTTTCAGTTCCTGGGGTTTGGTGGTCATAATGCGGTAAAGCTCGGTATTCTTCGGGAAGTGATCCACGAAAGGCAGGATTGTAGAGCCATAAAACAGCAGGCCCTCGCCCTCACCGGAGTGGGTCACATAAGATAATTGGTGTGTGGAAATACCCAGCTGCTTGGCGAGGATCTGACGATCTCCGCCTGCCTGGTTGAGCATATACACGAAGTCGGAATTTTCAAAGATATTTTCCACCTCGCGGCTGCTCAAAAGGTCTTTGACATTCTGGGTGATACCTGTCGGAATACCGCCCCATTTTCTGAATCGCTTCCAGATTTCCACCGTATAGGCGGCGGTCTGCTCCTCCTTCAAAAGCAGGTGCATCTCGTCGATGTAGTAGCGGGTAGACTTGTGAGCGGCACGGTTGATGGTAACGCGGTTCCACACCTGATCCTGTACCACCAGCATACCGATTTTCTTGAGCTGCTTGCCCAGTTCCTTGATGTCATAGCAGACAATCCGGTTATCAATGTCCACATTGCTCTGATGATTGAACACATTCAAAGAACCCGTTACATAGATTTCCAATGCCGTTGCAATGTACTGAGCTTCTTTTTCTTCCTGCTCCCGCAGCAAGTTATAAAGGTCCTCCAAAATCGGCATATTCTCCGGCTTTGGGTCATTGAGATATTCGTTGTAAACCAGCCGTACACAACGGTCAATAATGGTTTTCTGCACCGGCTGCAAGCCCTCCTTACCGCCCACGATCAGCTCACACAAGCTGAGGATAAAGTCAGACTTGAGTGACAGCGGGCTTTCATCATCCGAATAGTCCAGATTCAGATCCATCGGATTGATATAGTTGGTTGAAGTAGGTGAAATCTTGATGACCTGCCCATGCAGACGCTCAACAAGCGGTGCGTACTCCGCTTCCGGGTCACAGATAATAACATCATCACTGGTAAGCAAAAAGCAGTTGGCAATTTCTCGTTTTGCGCTGAAGGACTTACCGGAACCCGGCGTACCCAGAATCAGGCCGTTGGGGTTTTTCAGCAGCTTTCTGTCCACCATGATGAGGTTGTTGGACAGAGCATTGATGCCGTAGTACAGAGCTTCTTTCCCGTTCTGGAACAGTTCCTGCGTAGTAAAGGGCACAAAGATAGCTGTGGAACTGGTGGTCAGTCCTCGCTGAATCTCAATCTGATTGAGACCCAGAGGCAGACAGCTCATCAGCCCTTCTTCCTGCTGGAAGTCCAGCCTGGTCAGCTGACAGTTATACTTCTGGGCAATAGAGCCTGCCTGAAAGATGTTGTTGCCAAGCTGACGGGGATTGTCCGCTGTGTTCAGCACCAGAAAGGTCAAAAGGAACATTCTCTCGTTGCGGCTCTGCAAATCCTGCAAGAGTTTTTTCGCTTCACTACCGTAGGTAGCAAGGTCAGATGGAATGATGTCCATGTCGTATCCGGCACGGACTGCTTTTTTCTGTTCCTCGATCTTGCTGCGGTCCAGGTCGGTAATCTTTCGCTTTACCGTTTTGATGGCTTTCACCTGATCCACCGACTGAATGTGCATACTCACAATGAGCGAGCTTTCCATATCCAGAAAATCAGCCAGCAAACGGTCATTCAGTTCCGGTGCGAGGATCTGCAAAAAAGAAACAGCTCCGTATTTCTTACCCATACGGAACTGCTTGCCGGTGCGGAACTCAAAGGAGCTTGGTGCAATAAAATCCTTTGTGGACAGACCGGAAGGAGCCAGCCAGTCCCATTCAAACTGAAACGGGAGTTGTTCATCCATGTGGAATACCGCATGAAGCTGAAAAAGCCTTTCTTTACCGTCCAGCGTTCTGGCAGCCACACCAAGACGCTTGAAGTTATTAAGTATATCGGTCTCAATACGCTCCAGACGGGGCTTGGCGGCTTTGATGCTGTCCGCGTCGATACCAAAGGTCAGATATTTGGTCTTGATGAGACCGTTGTTACCTCTGGCCAGCTGATTTTGCAGCATTGTGGTGTATTCCTCGCGGATACTGTCAAAGGCGTCCCTCTGGGGCGGGATGGAAATGGAGTTAGCAAAGGTCTCCTCCGATGCCGCAAGGTTCAAAAAAGACAGCTGGAAATGAATCGAGCTGTCAAAATAATTGAGGAAATCACACCACCCCTCAAAGATTGCCGTCTTATCTTCGTTTTGGGAGAGCTGATAGTTGATGTCCTGAAACTGGATGGTCTTTGTGTAGTGGCTGTCCGATACGCGGCAGATTCCGTCCGGCCACATCCGTTCATAAGGGATACTGTCCTGCGCAGATTTTCCTTTTTTGTCCGTGCGGTTAGCGCGGGCAATGGCCGCTTCGATCTGCTTCTTATCGGCGCGGGGCAGTTTTTTCTTTGTCTTTACCGGCTGCACAGTTTTTTCCTCGGTTTTTCCGAACATCCGATGCAGCCATTTTTTTATTGCGGTGAACAATGTCATACACCTCCTTATCGAGCATTTCCTGCCGCTTTAATACGGCATAAAAGTTGTTGGTCTGGTAAGGTCGCTGCTTTGGACGGATCACAGCTACTTTGAGAATGTTGCCCACGATCTTTTCCAGGGGCTGTCCATGCTTTTCGTACATAGCCAGCATAAAGAAGGGCAGCATAACCAGCATCATACACATAGCCGCTACACTGTTTCCGGTAGGTTTTCTGAGCAAAAAGAAAAGCGGTACGCCAATAAGCGCTCCGCCCGTGAAGCAGATAAGCTGCCGCTTGGTCAGATTGAACATGACCTTTGTTTTGACTTTTGTTAAGTCCTTGGGTACGGGTACATAAGCCACTGTGGAAACCTCCTTCCGTTTTAGTGCGCCTGAAAGACTGATTTGGCGAGACTGCCGGTTTTGAACAGCGTAAAACATAGCAGTACGGTGTAGCCCACGCAGCTCCAGATTGCCATGATGATGTCATCTTCCAGAGCGATGTTCTGCACCAGCACAGCATAAATTGCCACGCAGACGATAATGAGAAACGCCTGAAAGCCCAGTGCCAGCAGGGATCGGAGGTAATTCTGTCCCATACCGCCCCACTCTTTGCCCATCATTGCAGCCATTGGAACGGGAGCCACCGAAGTTACAAGGTAGATCTCGATCATACGGCCATAAATAACGATAAAGATACAGATATACAACGCCCACATGGTAATGCCAATAAAGAGGGATTGGAACCACAGTCCGAACAGCGGTCCCAAATCCATTTCCATCAGCCTCGGTTCCAGATCGGTCATAACTGAGGAAATGTCAATGGACGCATCCGAATTGATAATCCCTGCCGCCTGCGCCACCACGCTCTGCGCCATATCAAAGACGCCCATCACGATATTCCATGTGTTTGTGACAATGAGGATGGCGGCAGCTGATTTGAACACCCACTTGAAAATCATCCAGGTATCCACATCATGCAGGTTGTTCTTGTCTGCAATCATCTGGATCAGGTCTACGGTCATCACGATAGCCAGGATCACGCCTGCAATCGGCACCATGATGGAGTTTGACAGATTCTCAATCATATTGAAAATACTGCCATTCCATCCCTGTGGGGTCTGTCCTACCTGTACGGATATATCCGCGACCTGTTGGTTTACACTGTCAAACATCCCCGAAAGGTTGCTCATAATACCGCCCACCAGCATTTCTTTCAGCCAATTCGTCAGGGCTTCAAGTAAGAAATCCATACGGTGTCAACCTCCTTTCCGCCGCCCCCGCAGAGCTGCGGGAGCGGCAAGGATTTCATGCAGGAACGCTTAGACAGAGAACAGCCCGGAGAGCAGAGGTACAAGGACCATGCCGACTACGGCTACACCAGCGCCGGCCATGAGCTGCTTCATGCCCTGAGATTTTGCGCCAGGGTTGTCGTTGCCGTAACCTTCCAACAGGTTGATGACACCCCAGATACCAAGACCAGCGCCCAGAGCGATAACGAGAGTCTGAAGAACGGTAATTGCCTGTTCAAAAAATGCCATATAGTTTGTTAGCCGGAATCTGATTAAAAAATAGGTTTGTCATGTTTCATAGGCATACAAAAGCCGGAACAATCTGCCCTCGATATATGAGAGCCTGATTCCGGCTGTCCTCCTTTTTCATTATTTTGTTGATGATTGCCCGCTTTGTACGCCAATGGCCTCAACAGAGGCAGTTGCGGCAAATAGATACGATCACTCCTTTCTCAGCGGAACCGTATTACACGCCCTCCGTGTCTACTTCATATACATCGCAGACCTCATCAGGCTTGAGTTTTAGTCTGGCAGACAAAAATGCTTCAATATCAAAGGTATTTCGCTTGTCTGCATCAGCTGTGTATTTGAAATTAGGGTGTCTGGTAATGTCATACTTGTCTGAAAGAAACGGACGCACACCGCGCAACTGCAAGATGCACTTGCCGCCATCCATAACTGCCAACTCGTCCTGGCTCATCAGCTCTTT
>ENA-OPRU01000442-OPRU01000442.1-human-gut-metagenome-genome-assembly--contig:-NODE-442-length-29434-cov-2.153545_pt1 | contig 29434 bp, 17 predicted proteins | sample MGYA00241897_ERZ501888 | MGnify/ENA primary metagenome ERZ501888 (study PRJEB25962, sample SAMEA2042398) | human gut metagenome | biome: human gut; feature: human-associated habitat; material: faeces... | reverse complement strand
TTATGATCGAATGCGGTGTATTGGATCCTGCAAACGGCATCGGACAGATCAAATGCTACAGTATCGTACCATGGAACAATCAGATTGCTTACTTTGATGAGGCAAAAGGGAAAACGGTAAAAGAATCTCATGAGCCGGGCAGTGCAGAATGGAAAGCTATGTGGCAGCCGTTCTTAGAAGATTTCTTAAAGCATTCAAAGGAAATGGGTTGGTTTGAAATTACCTATATTTCTATGGACGAACGTGGTCTTGATCAATTAAAACCGGCAGTGGATATGATTGAATCCGTAACCGATGAGGAAGGCAATCACTTTAAGATTTCTTCTGCATTGAACTATCAATCACCGGATACATACGAATTTACCGATCGTATTGATGATATTTCCATCAATTTAGGCAATATCAAACAGGCAGAGGATATGAAGCAGCTGTCTGTGCATCGTCAGGCATTGGGATTGACTACAACGATGTATACCTGTACCGGAGATTATCCAAGCAATTTTATGATCAGCGATCCGGGAGATAACTATTGGGATATTTGGTACACCATGACACTGGGAACCGATGGCTATATGCGTTGGGCATGGGATAATTATGTGTATGATATGCACGGTGATGCTACCTATCGTTATTGGGAACCGGGAGATGGGTGGTTCATTTATCCGGAAGAAAGAGAAGCAATTGATGAAAGCTATCAAGCTTCCTTCTATAGCACACCACGCTATGAGCTGTTTAAGCAGGGAATTCGCGATGTTGCGAAAGCAAAATATTTATTGAACAGTGCGGCTGCAAGTGCAGAGCAGAAAACAGCTTTAAAGAATGTTGTTGAAAATCTGAAAAAGCCGAACAAAGGAACTTATCAGGGGTCAGCTGTTCCTGCGACACCGGAAGATCGTATGCTTGTGCATTCTGAAACCGCACGTGCATTGGAGGCTACAAATCAATTAGCCAAAGAGGTAGCAGGAAGCAATGAAAAAGCAGCTCTAAAAGCAGCAATCGACAGTGCTTCCAAATACGAAGCAGGTAATTATACGGAAGAAAGCTGGAATGCGTTACAGAAAGCGTTGAAGGCAGCGAATACCGTTTATGAAGCCGCAGATGCGACACAAGCCGATTACTATGATGCAAAAGAGGCATTGGAAGCTGCAATTCAGGCATTGACTTATCGCAAAGCGGATTATACAAAGGTAGAACAGGCAATTGCCAAAGCAGAAGCATTAAATCCAGCAGATTACGTTGATTTCAGTGCAGTTGAAAAAGCAATCCAAGCAGTTGAATATGACTTGGATATCACGCATCAAGCAGAGGTAGATGCCATGGCACAGGCAATTCTCAGTGCGATGGAAGGCTTAGAGAAAAAAGAGCCTATAAAACCGGAACAGCCACAGACACCGGATAAGGAAGAGGACAAGAAGCCAAACACCGGTGATGTAACGAGTATGCCATTATTTTTAAGCTTACTTACAACGTCCGGCATTGCACTTGGCTATGGAATGAAAAAGAGAAGAAAAAACTAAGCTAATCAAAGGCTTATATGTGAAGTGAATCGGTAGCTTTCACGTATTTGATAAAGAGAAACAGGTGAGCGTAAACCTAAGCATAGGTTTTGTGCGCATCTGTTTTTTCTTTCGAAGAGCTTACTTCAACGTGAGAGTTTTCAAAGCTGTGTGGTGCATATAGAGGTATATATTTTATTGGAAGTTTGATAAAATATATAAAATTGAAAATATAGATTATGCACCTCTTTCGTTATTTAATGCCTATCATGATCGTTCAAAGAATTTGGTAAAAGAATTGAACGCATGGTTCAAAGGCAGAGGTATTCCATCATGGCGGAAAGATGTTGAAAAACTGATACGTAATTTAGGAATCCATACGACTGATGAATTACTTAATAAAGCTTATGCTTTATCATTATCCGATCAATATTGACTTAAGGAAGCGAATAGTAACTTGACATGGAAAGATATAAACTTTTTTGAACACGATTTTGAATATAAAGCTTTTTTTGATGCTTCTATAAATGACAGTACTTTGAAAAATCCAAATTTAAAAACACCTAATAATACTACAGATGGAATGTTGCAAAAAGCATAGGTGATTGAAAACGGAAAAAGAATCCTTGTGAAAGGAACTTATACCTTAATAGGACAAGAGCCTAGTAATGAGTGGCTGGCTTTGCAGATTTGTAGCCGTTTAGGGTTTTCTTATTGCCCTTATCAAATCGACGTTATGGATAATAGGATAGTTTCTAAGTGTGAAAATTTTGTATCAGCAAATCAAGAAATTATTTCTGCCTATGATATTTTTGATTTAGAGAAAAAAAGTAATAGTGTAAATGACTATCAACACTATTTGAATATTTTAGAGAAACAAAAAGTACCGAATGCTAAAGCTGAATTAGAAAACATGATTGTTTTGGATTATTTAACAATGAATATAGACAGGCATATGAAAAACTTTGGTGTTATTCGAAACGTAGAAACACTTGAATGGGAAAAAGTAACTCTTTTGTTTGATACAGGACAATGCATGAATTGTAGTGAGATCACTAAAAATATCAATTTTTATGATTGGAAAGGAAAGCTATTTTATAATAAAGAAAAGAAGTTTTCTACATATTTATCACTCATTTCAAATTTTGAAAGGTTTGATTTATCCAAATTAGATGGGTTAGATAAAGAATATCAAACAGTATTAAAAAAATATCAACAGTTTACAGATATGAGCGATGATAGAATCGAAAAGCTTGTAGATGGCATTCGTATAAGAATAAAAGCGTTTAATGCCTATAAAGAAAAGCATTGAAGCTTGTCATTTCTTAAACATTTCTGTATTCTCATAACAAATGAAGAAGTATAAAGCTGTTTGATAAAACACACAATCTCACATAGTCTCGACATAATTTAAATACTATTTTTTACTATACTATAAGCAAGCAAGGGATAATAATCATAGAACCCTTGCTGTATGAATAACCCCCTCAAATAATTTTTCATACTTTCTCCCTATCATACAAAAAAGGCGTCGTTGACGTCTTTTTTGTAGCTCAAAGTACGAAGTGTTAAACAAAGCAAATGTAAGGTATGATTAGCACTATGGACTTATTGACTTCGGGTAGAAAAAAAGCTATGATTATCGTATTCAAAAATAAGAAGGAGATTTCAAATGGAGAACAAAACAGGAAATGTAGAGAAAAAGAAGGCAACACTGCCATTTCGTTTATTTTATGTATTGGCAATCGGTATGCTGATTTATATGGGCTTTTCTGCGATTACCAGCTATCAAGCCTTTGTAGATTATTGTGCCGGTTATCAATTGGAACCAAGTGCGGAATGGTTTACCGGACTAAAAAGTATTTTGGCAGCAGTGATTCCTTGTTTGGTATATGCGGCAACCATGTATGGTATTGGTTTGCTATTGGAAAATTCAGAGAAAAAGTAAAATAATGAGCATATGGAGGTGAAACTTTATGTGCTTTTTTTATGCTTTTATGCTTAAAGATATAAAAATGATTTGTATTTTTGATTATATTCATTTTTCTGTGCAACCGGAAAGTGCAAAATAAATGTTAAAAAGTACAAACAAAAAATATAGACGATGATATTCGAAAGTAGTAAAATTTAAGAGTAAACGGTTACAGCTATTTCTGTTGATGGGCATAAGAAATTGTCCGTTTATATTTTTTAGCTGTGATGTAAGCGGATACATAGCGGATTATATATGGTTTAAGATGGGGGAATCTATGAATTGTATAGATACGCTATGCGTTGCTAATGCTTAGCTGCAATAATGATAGAATCATCGACTTTGGAGCCAATGACTGTATTATTGTTGCTGAAGGGAGGAGCGATCGGTAAAACGAGAAAACATAATTTTAAACGCAATGAAATCAAAAAGGATTGAAAGGAGAATATTATGTTTAAAAAGGTTGTTGCTAGTGGACTAAGCCTTATGATGGTACTAAGCAGTACAGGGTATCAGCAATTGGTTCAAGTTCACGCAGAAACAAACATGTTGAGCAAACAATTATCCGGCATCAAAAGCGTAGAAGCGGATAAGAGTGAAAAGAATGTTGTTTGGGTAACATTCACAAATGGATACAAAGGAAAATTAACTTTCTTGGATAATGGAATTTTCCGTTACAATGTAGATCCAAAGGGTGAGTTTAGCGAATATGCTACACCACGTTCCAGCGCTCACAAAGCAAGAATTCAGCAGTATCCAGATGATTCTGATAAATATAAACACCCGGAAGCTACTGTAACGAATCAAGGCGGAGTATATACGATTTCCGCAGGTGATGTTACAGTTACATTCAACCAGCAAGCGTTGATGAGCGTAAAATCCGGAAATAAAGTTGTTTTACAAGAAACATCACCTCTTTCTATCGGTGATCGCAGTGTCGTTCAAACATTAGCAAAGAATGATAATGAAAATTATTATGGTGGTGGAACACAGAACGGACGCTTTGTTCATACCGGTAAAACAATCAATATTGCAAATGAAAGCGGTTGGAATGATGGACAGGTATCTTCACCAAATCCATTCTATTGGTCAACTGCCGGATATGGCGTTTTAAGAAATACATTTGCTGATGGAAAATATGATTTCGGTGAAACAAATAGTGAGACTGCAACAGCAACTCATGATGAAGGAGAATTTGATGCTTATTACTTTGTAAGTGATGGAGCAAATGGTGCAGAGGTTTCACAGGATATTTTACAGGAATACTTTAAGGTAACTGGTAACCCTGCATTACTTCCTGAATATGGATTCTATGAAGGACACTTAAACTGCTATAACCGTGATGCTTGGGCAGATGGTGAGCAGAAAGCCGATCCAAGTAAAGGAAATAAAACTTGGGTAACAACAAATCCTGATGGAACTGAATTTAAACAGACAGAAGCAGGCGGAACCGGATATGAGATTAAAGAAAATTTACAATCCGAATCCTTAATGGGTAAAGGTCCGACTACAAAAAACAATGTGCCTTCCGGTGTTACGACACCTGAACAATTCTCAGCAAAGGCAGTATTGGATCGTTACGTTGAAAACGATATGCCATTAGGATATTTCCTTCCAAATGACGGTTATGGCTGTGGATATGGACAAAACGGATATAAAGTAACCGGTGGTGTTGAAGCTGATGGAAGCAGCAATGCGGAACGTACTGCAGCAATCGATGCCAATGTCGCTAACTTAAAGGAATTTACCGATTATGCAAACAGCAAAGGTGTTGATACCGGTCTATGGACACAAAGCCAATTATCACCGGATTCTAATAACAATACATCTTGGCATTTATTAAGAGATTTCAAAAAAGAAGTTAAAAACGGTGGTATTACGACATTAAAAACCGATGTTGCTTGGGTTGGTCAGGGTTATTCAATGCAACTAGATGGAGTAAAAACCGCTTATGACACAATTACCACTGAAGTAAATAAGCGTCCAAACATTATTTCCCTTGATGGTTGGGCAGGTTCTCAGCGTTTCAACTCTGTTTGGACAGGGGATCAAGCAGGTGGAAATTGGGAGTATATCCGTTTCCATATTCCTACTTATATCGGACAGTCTTTAAGTGGTAACCCTAATATCGGTTCCGATATGGACGGTATTCATGGCGGTGCACCGCTAATCGCAACTCGTGATTATCAGTGGAAAACATTTACTCCACAGATGTTGAATATGGACGGTTGGGGTACTTATACAAAAGCTCCACATGCATTTGCCGATCCATATAAGAGTACATCTCGTATGTATTTGAAGTTAAAAGGTCAGTTGTTGCCTTATATTTATACAAGTGCTGCTTCTGCATCTAACTTGAATACGAAAAACGGAGATACCGGACTTCCTATGATCCGTGCAATGTTCTTGGAATTCCCTAACGATGATTATGCATACAGTAAAAATATGCAGTATCAATATATGTTCGGTGATGCATTCCTTGTTGCTCCTGTTTATCAAAATACTGAATTGAATGAAGAAACAGGTGCAGATATCAGAAACGATATTTATTTACCAAAAGGTGAAACTTGGATTGATTACTTTACCGGTGAACAATATCGTGGTGGAACTGTAATCAACAACTTTGATGCACCATTATGGAAGCTTCCATTATTTGTAAAGAACGGTTCTATCGTTCCAATGTATGAAGAAAATAACTCTCCGGACAAGATCAATCGTGCAAATCGTATTGTTGAGTTCTGGCCGGAAGGTGAAAGCACTTATACAGCTTACGAAGATGACGGAAAATCAATTACAAATAAAACAGAAAAAGATGAAGATTATGGTGTGATTGATAATATTTCTTATGGAAATCACTCTGAATTGACTTATAAATCTGTTGTTAATGAAGAAAAGAAACAAGCTACATTAACTGCTGAAAAAGTAAATGTAACTGGTTCTTATGATGGATATTCTGCCGAAAAGAACACTACATTTGTAGTAAATGTATCTAAGAAGCCAACCAAGCTGACTGCTAAAAACGGTTCTTCAACCTTAAAGAATGTTGAAGTAAATTCAAAGGCTGAATTTGATGCAAAAACTCCAAATGCAGGTGAGGCGGTATTCTTCTATGATGCAAACCCAACAATCGAAACTTATGCAAATGAGCATGAAACTAAAATCAAAGAAATGGTGAAAGATGTTAAGGTTGCACCGAAATTATATGTAAAATTTGCAAAAACCAATGCTACTGAAAATGCTCAGCAATTAGTAATTGACGGTTTTGTTAATGATGGAAATCTTCCAAATGACGGAGAAAATGCAAGCCTAGATGCTCCTAAAAACATTGAATACAAACCTTCTTCTGATTCCATTGCATTGACATGGGACGAAGTAGAAGGCGCAACTTCTTATGATGTTGAAGCTGATGGTATTGTATATTCTATGCTTGAAAAACCGGCATATACACATTCTGGATTAAACTATCTTGAAAAACACACATATCGAGTTCGTTCTGTAAATAAAGACGGGCATTCTGAATGGAGTGAATTGAAAGAAGTTTCTACACTTGATGATCCATATCGTAATGTTCCTAAGGGTATGACAGTGTCTTATGATCAAGGAAATACTCCAGCAGCTTATGCAGGAAAATTTGAATATATGGTAGATGGTGATGATGTAACAGAATATAGTTCTAGAGATGCAGGTGTATTCAATGGAAAATCATTCACAATTGATATGAAGAAGATTTATTCTATCAATAAATTAGACTATGTATTTAGACAAGATGGATCAAATGGTACAATTAAGAAATTCAAATTATCTTATAGTAACGATGGTGTAAATTGGAAGAAATATAAAGACGGGGAAGAAATCAATCTTACGCCAACAACGCAATGGCCACTTGGAGATAAAAATAAACTAAATACACAAAATGTTAATGCACGTTATGCGACAGTGGATTTAGAACAATTTAAGGCTAGATATATCAAGGTTGAATTGGTAGAAACTGCCGGAGGCTTCTTGCAGGCATACGAAATTCGTCCATATCATGTTGATAAGGATAAAGGAGTAATGCCGGGCGACTTTGAAGCAAATGGTATTATCAATGATAACGACGAAGTTTGGTTAGATAGCCATAATCCTGAAGCAGCCGGTGCACGCAAAGGTGGAGCATTCTATGAATCTGATGCAAATAAATTTGATTTGAATGAAAACGGAATCTTTGATGCTTACGATATTGCTGTCTTGACTACTCAGTTAAATGGTGGGGTAAAAGAAAAGACAAATGCTTCCGGTGTATTGAGTGCAGTGCCTTCTAAACAAAATGTAAAAGCAGGCGAAACATTCACAGTTGATATTTACGGAAGTGGATTGAAGAATGTTTATGCATTTGATTTTGAATTATCTTTTGATAAAGGTGCACTTTCTTACAGTGATGATGACTTTGTTGTAAAGACAACTGCAAAAACAAGAAATCAAAAAGTATATGAATATCTACATCATGAAGAAACTGATGAAAAAGATAGAGTATATGCAACTATAACAAATCTTGGAAATCAGACAAGTCTAAATGGAGATATGAAGTTAGCTACTGTTACTTTAAAAGCTAATAAAGAATTAGATTTAAGCAACTTGCAGTTATCCCATGGATTGGTAGTCGGTTCTAGCTTGAACTACGTGAATGGTTTAGATCCAGTGAAACCAAATGAACCAAGTGATATGGTTGAAAAACGTTTGGTTGCTCACGAAGATATCGTGAAGGCAAAAGCTAAATCAAATGGACCAGTTGGAGATGGAAATGACATTTGGGCAAGCTTAGACCAAAATAACAGCACTTACACAAACAGTAATTATGGAAATGCTGCAAATGCACACCCTCAGGTATACACATTTGAACTGAAGGATAAGATGAGTCTTTCTAAGGTTGGAGTAAGACCTAGATCAGCAAATCACTATGGTCAGTTAGGTTCATTCAAAGTATTTGTTAGTGATGATAAGAATACTTGGACACCGGTTAGCGATAAGGTTACTGTAAATGCAACTACTGCGGATAGCGAAGGCTATACATCTGTTGAACTTCCAAAAGGAACAAGTGCAAAATATGTAAAACTTGAACTTGAACCTGCGACTGCCGATGGAAATTGTGTTGCGACAAGTGAAGTAGCTATTTACTCAGCAGCAAGTGTAAAACCAACAAGTATTGTATTTGAAAAGGATACAATGGAATTGCACATTGGACATCTAACTCCTGTAAAAGCTATTGTTGCTCCTGAAGATGCAGCTAATAAGCTATATGAAGTAACAAGCGATAACTCAAAAGTTAAAGTAATTACTTCTTCTGATGCGAATGGATATTATTACTCTCTATTGGCTCTAGAAAAACTTAACGACGGTGAAGTAGTTACTCTTACTGCTACTTCAAAAGCTGATCCTAAGTTGAAGGATACAATGACAGTAACGGTAACTGATAAAGCATTCGTTGATGATTTGAATGCCGCAATCGCTGAAGCTGAAAAAGTAGTCAATGAAAAGGATCTATACACTTCTGCTTCTGTTGATGTAGTGGAAAAAGCATTAGCAGCTGCTAAAGAAGCAGTTAAAAACGGAGATCAGGCTACTGTCGATAAAGCAGAAATTGATTTATTGAATGCTATTGCCGGTTTGGAATTTAAAGGCTCTGATGATACTAGACCAGATAGTACAAATCATATTGACGAAGGACAGATGGAAGTAATATCTGTTACAAACTATGCAGACAGTGATATCAAAGATCACATTATCGATAACAATGCGGATAGTATTTGGCATTCTAGCTATGGACAGGGTGCAAAACTTCCAGTAGATGCAGTAATTGATTTAGGTGCTGTTTATCAGTTAGAACAAGTTGATTACTTACCACGTCAAAGTAGCTCTAATGGACACATTACACATTATCGTATTGAAGTAAGTACAGATAACAAGACATTTACTCCGGTAGTTGAAGGATATCTTCCAAATAATGGCTATGAATTGGATAACAAGGAAGTAGCTAAGATGATTAAGTTTGCTCCGGTTGAAGCACAATATGTGAAGTTCATCGCATTGGGAACTATCGGTGATAGTGGAAAGAACAATGACCGTTATGCATCTATCGCAGAATTGGATTTCTATGGTACTACGAATGCGGCAGTAACAAATGTTGCTTTCGAAAATGATGCAATGGAAATGGTAATAGCTGAACAAAAACAGTTAAAAGCAATTACTACTCCTTCTAACTCTACAGAACAATTAGTATGGAGCAGTGATAAGGAAGATGTTGTATCAGTAGATCAAAATGGTGTAGCAACTGCCAAAGCAGCAGGAACTGCAACTATTACGGTTAAGAAGGCAACTGACGCAAATATTTCAGCTTCTATGACGATTACGGTTAAAGCATTGGATAAGAGTGTATTAGAAGCTAAGATTAAAGAAGTTAGTGAGTTTAAAGCTACTGTAAAAGATGAAAAAGTTGTTGCTTATCTAACAGAAGAAATTGCAAAAGCGCAAGCAGTTGTAGATAATGCAGGTGCAACAGAATCTGATGTAACACAAGCGGTAGAAGCCTTGACGAGTGCTAAAGATACAGCTGTAAAAGCAATTGATGTTTTAAATCGTTTCGCAGCTGTAAAAGCATTGGATTTGAGTAAATTCGATCCAGCCGGACAAGAGGAACTATTAGCTCTTATCAGCGAAGTTGAAGAATTGGCAAAAGAGCCAATCACCAATCTAGACGTATTAACTGAAAAAGTTGCTAAGTTAGAAGAATTGAGTGGTAAATTGCTTCCGCTTGATGTTACTACTTTAGAAAACTTAATTAAGGTTGCTGAAGGAATTGAATTGGACAAATATGTTGATAATGACGCTAAAGATGCATTCTCTGCAGCTTTAAATAAAGCAAAAGAAGTTGCTGCAAATCCGAAAACTTTGGCAGAGATTAAAGCAGCGGAAACAGCATTAAAAGATGCAGAAGGAAAACTAGTCTTAAAAGCAACTACAGCTACAAAAGATGCTTTGAAGGATTTGTATGATGAATTTGCTAAGTTAGATTTGGAAAATTATTCAAATAAACATCAGGAACAAATACGTGATATGATGGATCGTATTCAGAGTGCTTTGAAAGATGAGCAATTATCTGAAGATGATGCAAAAGCGTTGTTGAGTGAAGCAGCTAAGGTTTATGCTGAATTACCAGCAATTAGTCCACTACCAGATCCAAATAATCCAGGCAATGGTCAAAATCCTGATGGTAATAATGGAGCAGGTCAAAAACCGAATGGTGATTCAACAAATACAGGCGATACAACAAATGCAGCATTATATTCTATGTTGTTATTGGCTAGTGCCGGTGGTGTTGCTTTAATTGGAATGAAGAAGAAAAAAGCGAATAAAGAATAGAATAAAATTATGAGCTTGTAATAATCTTTATGCCAAGTAAGATGTAAATAAAAAGTGGGATCAATGTGCCCACTTTTTATGTACCGAGAAAAAGTTTTCAATATTTTTGATTATCTCTTTATCAATATTAAATAAATCTATGATAAAATCACACATAAGTTTAAATTTCCATTGTTAGCATTTTTTCTTCTATAAACAAAATAAAAATGCGGGGGATTTTAGCAAAAAAAAGTATTTATACAAAATGTTAAAGATACTTACACATAATGTTGAATAGGCTTTAAAACGGCAGCATCTAAGTTTAAAGGTATCACACACCCTATACGAATTTAAAGCGCTTTTATTATGATAGGGTATGATAGGATAAAAATGAAGGTATATGTATATTTATTAGCTTTAATTTATTCTGAAATATTAAAAAGTGCAAAACAAATGTTTAAAAATACAAAAACTATTATTTTAAATTGAGATATAATATATGCTGTAAGGGCTTTCTAACACTCTGCGGTTAGCTTAAACATTTTAATTACATTTGGATTTACATGAATCTTTAAATGATAAGAAAGAAACAGGTAGTCTTTATGGAATTAAATCAAGGTAATTATATAATTCTTTGGGATAAGGATTATATGATTATAAAAAGGAAGGGGTTGGAAACAGAAAGAAGGCCTTAAATTCTATCTGAAGTAGAGGGTGTTACAAAGCGTTTTATTTTTAAATCTGCGGGAAAGGAGAAATTTATGATTAAAACGAAAGTGGGTAAATTGTGTTTGGCATCAGCGATGGCATTTACTACATGCGTACCATTTGCAGCCACACCGATTTATGCAAAAGACGAATCTTCTTTTAAAGGTGTATTAGCAAGTGTCGATAGTGTTACTGTGGGGAAAGATAAAAACATTGTCGATATTAGCTTCAACGGGGGAAAGGTTAAAGGTCGAATCACATTCTTAGAGGACGGTATTTTCCGTTATAATGTCGATCCGTCAGGAGAGTTTAGCGAATATGCCACTCCAAGAAGTCAAAGCCATAAGGCAACTATTCAAGCACAATCAGATGATTCTAATGTGTATAGCAAGCCGGAAGCAAAAATTACCGATGACGGCTCAGCTTATAAAATCAGTGCAGGCGGAGCAACGATTGTTCTTGATAAAAATACTGCGGAAATGTCAATTGTCAACGAAGCAAATGAAACTGTATTGGATGAATCAGCGCCATTGAGCATTGGTAACCAAACAGTGCAGCAATTAGAACAAAAAAGTGATGAATACTTTTTTGGAGGGGGAACACAAAACGGACGTTTTACGCACAAAGGTAAAACAATTAACATCGCAAACGAAAGTGGATGGACAGATGGTGGTGTAGCTTCACCAAATCCATTCTATTGGTCTACAAACGGTTATGGTGTATTAAGAAATACCTTTGCACAGGGTAGTTATAACTTTGGAAACGGTATTTCTAATGTAGCAACTACACATAACGAAAATGAATTTGATGCGTATTATTTTGTAACTAGCGGAAAAGAAAAATCAGTTGCCGAAACTGCAGAAACCGTGTTAAATGAATATTACGATGTAACAGGTAATCCAGCGCTACTTCCTGAGTATGCTTTCTACCTAGCTCATTTGAATTGCTACAACCGTGATGGTTGGACAGCTGAGTCAGATAAAGGCTGGACTTTGGAAGATGGTAAAAAATACCAAGAATTAGGTCAAGCTGAAGGTTATGTTATTCCGGAAGGAACATATGCCGAGTCTTTAAATAATGAAGGGCCGACAGTAGATAAGGATAAATTTAAGGGTGTTATCAATGAGGATACTCAAAAATACTCCGCACAGGCTGTTATTGACGGACATATTAAATATGATATGCCGTTAGGTTGGTTCCTACCAAATGACGGATACGGCTGTGGATACGGACAGAATGGTTACTATCAGAAGCGTGAAGCTGGTGAAGGTACGGAACGTATGACTGCAGCTATTGATGCTAACGTTGCAAACCTGAAGAAATTTACAGATTATGCAGAAGCACGTGGTGTTCGTACCGGATTATGGACACAAGCAGCATTGACACCTGAAGATAGTGAAAAGGATTCTCATTATCAGGGCTTCCAAACATTACGAGATTTCAAAAAGGAAGTTAAAAACGGTGGAGTATCTGCGCTTAAAACAGACGTTGCATGGGTAGGACAAGGGTATTCTATGTCATTGAATTCCGTAAAGGACGGATATGATATTCTATCTACAAGCGGTAAACGTCCTGCACTTGTATCACTAGATGGTTGGGCAGGCTTCCAACGTTATGCTAGCGTTTGGACAGGCGATCAAGAAGGTGGAAATTGGGAATATATCCGATTCCATATTCCAACATATATCGGACAGTCTTTAAGTGGTAATCCCAATATCGGTAGTGATGTTGATGGTATCTTCGGTGGTTCCAGTTTGATTACTACTCGTGATTTGCAGTTCAAAACATTTACTCAGACAATGCTAGATATGGACGGTTGGGGTGCAAAACCTAAAAAACCTTATAACAACGGTGATCCTTATACTTCAATTAACCGTATGTATTTGAAGTTGAAAGCACAATTGATGCCTTATCTTTATACATACGCACATGAATCCGTAGATGGCTTACCAATGATTCGTGCAATGTTCCTAGAGGAAGCAAACGCTCATACATTCAGCACTGCTACTCAGTACCAGTTTATGTATGGAGATAATTTCCTAGTTGCTCCTGTTTATCAGGATACAGCTATGAAGGAAAATGGTGATGATATTCGAAATAATATCTATCTTCCATCTACAGCAGATACTTGGATTGATTACTTTACAGGTGAACAATATAAAGGCGGACAGGTTATCAACAACTTTGATGCACCACTTTGGAAGTTACCATTGTTCGTTAAAAACGGATCTATTATTCCAATGTATGAAGAGAATAATAACCCAATGACAATTACAGAGGATAACCCTAAAGGTCTAGATAAAACAAGAAGAATTGTTGAATTCTATCCTTATGAAGAATCTTCATTTGATTTAATCGAAGATGATGGTATTTCTTTAGATCTTGCTAACGGATCAAGAAATTATGGCGGACAGGTCAAGACCCATATTACTTCTGTTGTTGATGGTGATAAAGCTACCTTAACAATCGGAAAATCTAATGGAAATTACAATGGTTATAATTCTAACCGTCATACAACTTTCGTTGTAAATGTTTCAAAAGAGCCTTCTTCATTAGAAGCGAAGAATGGAGCTTCTAAGGTAAGCTTGGAGAAAGCAAAAGATTATGCTGATTTTGAAGCAAGAGCTAAGAAAAACGAAGCAGTATATTTCTATGATGAATCTCCTAACTTGAATAAATATTCAATGGACGGAGAAGAATTCAAGAATACAAAAATCACTACAACACCTAAGCTATACGTTTCATTACCTAAGACAGATGTAAATCAAAATGAACAGGTATTGGTTGTAAACGGATTTGAAAACGACAGCGAAGCATTGCACATGAAGGACGAGCTGAACGAAAAACTAGCTGTGCCTACATTAAAATTCGATGAAGAAAAGAAAACTCCGACAAGCATTTTAGCTGAATGGACAACTGTACCAGAAGCTACAAGCTATGAAATGATGATTGACGGTGTACTTTATGCAGTAGGTGATGAAAAGACAACAAGCTATAATCATGTAGATTTAGCTTATAATTCAGCACATACTTATAAGATTCGTTCTAGAAACAAAGATGGCTATTCAGCATGGAGTGAAGAACAAACAACTTCATCATTACAAGATCCATGGAGAAATGTGCCTGATGTAGAGGTTACTTGGAATGGTGGAGATGCATGGGGAGCATTGAAAAATGCAACTGACCACAATTTATCTACAATTTTCCACTCAACTAATGGAGATGCGGTATCTAAGGCTGAACCATTGATCATGGATTTGGGTGCTGGATATCAGTTGGATAAATTCGTATATACACCACGTGGTACAGGTCAGTCAGGTGATGGACCTGTTGGTGTAAGCAGTAATGGTACTGTTTCTCAGATGGACGTTTATATTAGTCTTGATGGTAAGAATTGGGAAAAAGTACACGATGGAGCAAGCAATCCTTGGACATATCAAAAAGATGCAGAGGTTAAAGACAGTCAAAAAGAAGTTTCTTTAGAAGGAAAATCTGCACGCTATGTTAAGTTGATTGCTACAAAATCTGTTGGTGGATTCTTCGCTGCGAATGAATTATCTGTGTATAAGAAAGATGGTACAAGTCCATTTGCAATCGGAAGTATCAGTGCTCAAGGTAGAGATGAGGTAACGGAATCAGATTATCAGAACTTGATGACTTATAAAGGCTTATCAACAAAGGATAATCCAACATTTGCTAATCAGGTTCAAAACTATAGTATGGACATCAATATGAACGGTGTTTACGATGTTTATGATTACACTTATACAATGTTTAATCTAGATGGCGGTACTAAAAAGGAAGGTTCTGTTTCCGGAAATGCATTGCTATTGCCAAGTGCAACAAGCGTAAATGCAGGAGATACATTTACAATTGATGTATATGCCGAAGATGTTAAGAATCTAAATGCTATCGGACAGGTAATTAACTATGATCCTAGCAAATTAGAATTCCAAAAAGCAGAACAGAGCGCGTTGATTGCACAGATGGAAGATTTGACAGTTAATAAAACATACGATTCTGATAATACAGCTTATGTGAATTTAGCTTATGTAAATCGCGGTAATAAGCCTGTATATGAAGGGTCTGGTATTCTTGCAACGATTACGATGAAGGCAAAAACAAATCTTACAAATGTTGCGGAAGCAATTGAATTGAATAAAGTAACATTGATTGGGCCAAATCATAATGAAGTTGTAACGAATACAGATGAAACTCCAGAAATTCCAGATGTTCCAGTAGAAACAACGAAAGAATATACATTGAATGACTTTAACATTACGATGACAAATGATGTTCTGACAACAGATGATGGAACTAATGTTAATAAGATTCTTCAAGCTGGTGGATATGATGCATTGTTTAATGGAACAAACGGTCGTGAATTTGAATTTAAGTGGTCAGCACAATCAGCAGATGCCGAAAAGCTTCCAGCTTATGTAAAAGTACCGACTACTATGCACTTTGAATTTAAAAAACCTAGTTCATTAACGAATTTCGTAGTTCGCAATTCTGATAATGCAACTGCAAACAGCAACGGGTACTTAACAAGTGTTAAGGCAACGATTACTTTTGCAGATGATAAGGTTGAACCGAAGGTAATTACATTTGATAAGCCACAAGATGCTTACGAATTTGTTACTGGATCTAATGAATTGGTTAAAAAGGTAGATATTGAATTCCTTTCATCATCAGGTACTGCACAGTACGATGATCCTCAGAAAAACCGTATGTTGACATTGGGAGAAATCGACTTTAATTTGGTAACTGGTGTACCGGTAGAAGGAATTAAACCAGCAGACAGCAATGCAAAAGAAATTTTTGTAGGTTATTTATCAGATGTGAAAGCAGTTATCACTCCAGAAGAATGTCCTAATAAATTCTTTACAGTAACAAGTAGCAATCCGGAAGTTGCAAGCATTGTTACTTTAGCTGATAAAAACGGAAACCCTATTTACAAAGTACGCGGTGTATCAGAGGGTGATGCAACAATTACCTTAACATCTGCTGCGGATAAGACAAAGACAGCCTCTTATGTAGTTAGAGTAGTTAAAGGTGCTGATAAGAAAGAATTAGCACAGCTTATTGAAGATTACAAAAACTTAGCTGCTGACAATTACACTGCGGAATCTTATGCTAAGTTTGAAAAGGCGTTAGCAGAAGCATTGAAGGTTAATAGTGATGTTGATGCTACACGTGCAGAGGTTGATAATGCTACAGTAGCTTTACGTAACGCGGTTATGTCTTTGGAAACGAAACCAGTTGATGAAGGAAAACTATTATCTGGACATATTGAATCAGCAGATGCGCTTTACAGTGAATCCAATACAGCGGACAAAATGTTCGATGGTGATTTATCAACTTATTGGGAATCCCCATATAGCGGATCTAATGTAGGTTTACCAAAAGATGTAGTTGTTAAGTTAAATAAGACTTACACATTAGAACAATTAACATTTATTTCTCATACTGCACGTAACGGCGGTGTAACAAATTATCGTATTTCTGTAAGCATGGACGGCCAAAACTGGACAAACGTAACTAGTGGACTAGTAGACTATGATGCATATTTGAAAAATGAAAATGTTACTGTAAATGCACGCTTTGCTCCAGTTAATGCAAATTATGTTAAATTGACAGTTCTTGAAGCAGTAGGTAGAGTACAAAGTGAAGATAATCAATATGCACGTATTGCTGGGATGAAATTGTATGGAGAAGTTCCATCTGAACCAGTTGATACTTCAAGCTTAGAGCAACTTGTTAATAAGTATAAAGATACCGAACAGGGTAATTATACTGATGAAAGTTGGGCAGCATTCCAAAATGCATTGTTTGAAGCAAATGCTGTACTAGAAAAGGAAAATCCAACACAGGACGAAGTAGATACTGCGTATGCTAATTTGAAAAATGCGATTGAAGGATTAACTGACAAAGAAAATCCAGATAAACCGGTAGATCCAGATAATCCTACAGGTCCAATTCAACCTGTTGATCCAGAAAACCCTGGTAATCAATCCGGCGGTTCAAAGGATGAAACAAATACCGGAGATGTAACAAATTTAGCAAATATCTTTATTCTGTTATTGCTTTCAGGTGCAGGACTTGTATTGCTTCGAAAGAAAAGCAGACAATAATTGAACATAAAGAGTGAGAGGATTAAACTTTCACTCTTTTCAAAGTTTAATAAAGATCTAAAAAAGTATAAAAATAGATAGAGGTAGTTGAATGAAACTGAAGATGACAATTTTGGTAGCAGCTTTATTGTTGTGTAGTGGTTGTAATGCGGAAGAAGAAAAACCAATCAAATATGTTAATTGTAAAAGAATGGATTACTATAATGTAATGGATATCGAAACAAATATTAAAATCGGATATCAAGGTCTTGATGTTGTGAACACAGAAACTATTGAAAATATTACATTATATAAATCCGAAGATGTTAGTAATGAAGAAATGACGAACATGGTAAATGATATGTTAAAAGCATATGATGAACAGAAGAAAAAGATGGAAAAAGATAAGGCAATTGAATTTGATTATACATACGATGAATCAAATATTACAACCTATGGAAAAATCGACTATGGAAAAGTTGATGTGGATAAGCTGTTAAAGGAAGATCCAAGTCTAAAAGATTTAATTGAAGATGGTAAGTTTCATGTAGTAAAAATGAAAGCAAGCTATGAGGCTCTAGGAGCTGTTTGTACGGATTTGGAATAAACTTATATAATATATTGCTATTATGAAAAAAGTGAGTGATGTAATGAAAAAGCTGATTTTAGGCGTATTCTGTATATGTATGCTTGTAGGGTGCGGCTCCAAAGATGCTTACGAGCGAAATGAGAGTGCCGGTAAAATTGTTACTATTACACTAGATGAAATGCAGGAAAAGCTTTCGAATAAAGAAACCTTTCCTATTGTATTTACAACAAGCTATTGTGGTTATTGCAGTGAGTTTCATGAGGTATTTGAAGAATATATAAAAACGCATCATGTTGTGATGTATGAAGTGGTACTTGATATGGAAGATCGCAGTGAACAAGAAAATTTAGATATTATTTTGCCGCATTTCCCACAATTCTATTCTACTCCGGGGGTATTCTTTGTAAAAGATGGAAAAAATGAGGAGTATTTAGATTTTGCAAGCTTAGGTATGAATGAAGAAGTAATTGATGAGTGGGTGCAAAAGCATCAATTAGATAGAAAGAAATAAGATTAAGTTAAGGTGATTGATACTATGATTTCAATCATCTTTTTTTCTACTTAGCTTATGCCATTAACGTCAACGACTTGATGGTGAATGGCTATTAAATAGAATCTACAGAAATAGTAAGCTATAATAGAACAGTGCTTGTATCTGCATTTATTAAAGCATATTGTTCACTAAACTATATAAAAATGTGAAATTAAATTTTCCATCCCTATTTAATAATCCATAATTTGAATAGAATTCTTTTGTAGGTTTATGATGGATTCCATTTCCTGCTAATATTCCGAATAAAGAAGTAAATGTTAATTCTTGTAATGGTGAAGTTTTTGACGTAAAATATCAGAATCAGAAGTAGCAAGCATTTTTCTTAACATATCATTTGAAGCTTTTTCGTTAGCTGATACATTACGCAAATAATATCTTCCGTCAAAAATAGGCTACTCATTAGTCTACTTTTTAGTCTACTTTTAGTATACCAATTAGTATACTAAAGGAAATATTGAGATTATCTTTCCATTCGTTGTATATTTTTTTGTTGATGTAAATAATCATTTACGGTCATATTGTCTTTATCAAGATATTGGATATCCTTATCTTCATCAATCAAACGATATCCTTGTTTTCCTAAATTGATTTTTTTATCTGATAGAATTGTACCTTGAAAATTAACAAGAATTCTATGTGCTATTTCACATAGGATACCTTGACATTTATCATCATGACGAAGCTCGTAACGATAGATATTGTCTGGTAAGTGAAGATTATTTACTCGAAGGTCGGCATAAAGAACTTCTTTATTAAATAACTTAATTGGTTCACATCGTAATTTGTCAAATTCTTCTTTTGTCATAGTTTAGTTTCTTTTTTATTAACTGCTCTCTCCAATTTGTTTTGCTTTTTGTTTTTTAGTCCAGCGAAGTTGAAAGTAGATTTTAATGCTTAGTAATACAAATAAAATGATAATAAAACAGGGGTTGTAACAGTTGAAATAGCTCTAAAATAAAAAAAGAACAGGATTGCCAAACGGTAGTCCTGTCTTTTCGTGTATAATGTAGATATGAAAAAAAACAACATTTAGACAACAAGATTATAAAACATATTCTGATGGTGTGTAACTGTGTTTGCCGTTAGATTTATCAATTTTCAACCCTACTTTTAATCTTCCTATTAAAATGCTAATAGGAATATCGAATCCATGAGCAAATGAATTGCGTAGAAGCTTTTGTGATGGTTATACTAATAGCACAGAAAGTAGGCTGAAACATGAACATAGTAAAGCGAGATGGAAGCATACAAAGCTTTCATGAGGAAAAAATCAAAGATGCTATGCGTAAGGCATTTAGAAGCACCCAGCTTCCCATTGAAGAAGAACAGCTGCATATCATGGCAGTGGAAATTGCATCTCAGCTTAGCGAGGGGAGTCGAGTGGAGGATATTCAGGATAAGGTTGAGGAAGCCTTAATGAAGCATTCCTATTTTCAAGTTGCCAAGAATTATATATTATATCGCTCAAAACGAAGCGAACAGCGCAAGGCGTTGAAATCTCTTGTGGAAGAGGTACAGGACGAAGGGCTTAAGGAAGTTTTTTTGCATATCCAAAAGGACTTCGATATGGAAGTCTACGATATGTCCGCCTTATTAACGAAGCTGCGTACCTTTTTAAAGGAAACGATGAATAGTGAACAACGCATGGAAATGCTTATTCGAGCAAGTGTAGAAATGATTTCCAAAGATGCACCGAAATGGGAGTACATTGCAGCTCGTCTTTTTGCATACCGTATGCATAACGATATTGCAGCTCGTATGCAGCAATTAGGCATTCAGGACTTTTATGGAAAATTGGCGTATCTTACTAAGGAAGGATATTATGGCTCTTATATTTTAGAAAACTATACCCAAAAAGATATTGCCGAATTAGAGGCATACCTGCAAGATGAGCGGGATCAGCTTTTTACATACAGTGGTTTGGAATTGGTTGTGAAACGCTATTTGATGCGTGCGCATAATCATGATATTTTAGAAACACCACAGGAAATGTTTATGGGAATTGCAATGCATTTGGCAATTCCGGAGCAAGAACGTGTTGTGTGGGCAAAAAAGATTTATGATGTCTTAAGCAGCCTAAAAGCAACCATGGCAACACCGACCATGTCGAATGCCCGTCGTCCATATCATCAGTTATCCAGCTGTTTCATTGATTGTGTCGATGATTCCTTGATGAACATTTATAAATCCATTGAAAACTTTGCCCAGGTATCCAAGTATGGCGGAGGCATGGGGCTTTACTTCGGTAAGGTACGTGCCAGTGGAAGCGATATTCGTGGCTACGAGGGAGCTGCCGGAGGAATCATTCGTTGGATCAAGCTTGTTAATGATACCGCAACAGCCGTCGATCAGCTCGGTGTTCGTCAAGGGGCAGTTGCTGTGTATTTAGATGTATGGCATAAGGATTTGCCGGAGTTTTTGAATTTACGAACCAACAACGGTGATGATCGCATGAAGGCACATGATATCTTTCCGGCACTTTGTTATCCGGATTTGTTTTGGCGAATGGCAAAAGAGGATCTGAATGCTACTTGGTATTTGATGTGTCCGCATGAAATTCATAAGACCATGGGATATCATTTAGAGGACTACTATGGTGAAGAATGGGAAAAGCGCTATTTTGAATGTGTAAATGATCCTCGCATATCCAAACGTGAAATGCTGTTAAAGGATATTGTGCGTTTGATCTTGAAATCGGCGGTGGAAACCCGAACTCCGTTTGCCTTTAATCGGGATCATGTCAATCGTATGAATCCAAACGGACATGAAGGTATGATTTATTGCAGTAATCTGTGTACGGAGATAGCTCAAAATATGAAACCGTTGGAGCTGTTGGAAAAGGAAATCGTAGAGGTTGATGGAGAAAGCATCGTTGTGGAAAGAAGCAAAGCCGGAGAATTTGTGGTATGTAACCTTGCCTCTCTTACCTTAGGAAATCTTGATGTGCAAAACGATAGCGAATTGCGTGAGGTCATTCGTGTATTGGTACGGGCACTAGATAATGTTATTGATTTGAATTATTATCCTTTAAGCTATGCGAAGATTACCAATCGCCGTTATCGTCCGATCGGTTTAGGAGTGAGTGGATATCATCACATGCTGGCAAAGCAAGGTTTGCGCTTTGAAAGTGAGGAACATTTGGCGTTTGTCGATACGCTGTTTGAAAAAATCAATTACTATGCCTTGGAAGCAAGTAGTGATTTAGCAAAGGAAAAGGGCAGCTATGCTTGCTTTGAAGGCAGTGATTATGCTACGGGAAGCTATTTTGATAAGCGATCTTATGTTGATGAAAAATGGAGGAATCTGCGTAAGCAAGTAAAGGAAAACGGCTTGCGTAATGGATATTTGATGGCAGTTGCGCCAACCAGTTCCACTTCGATCATCTCCGGTACCAGTGCCGGTGTTGATCCGATCATGAATAAATATTTCTTGGAGGAGAAAAAGGGCAGTATGATTACCCGTGTTGCACCGGATCTAAGTCCGGCAACCTTTTGGCTTTATAAACAGGCACATTTGATCGATCAAAGCTGGATCGTTCGAGCAGCCGGTGTACGCCAGCGTCATATTGATCAAGCCCAATCGGTTAATTTATATATCACCAATGAATTTACTCTGCGTAAGGTGCTGAATCTTTATATTGAAGCATGGGAGCAGGGGGTAAAAACCATCTACTATATTCGCAGCAAATCCTTAGAGGTTGAGGAATGCGAATCATGTGCAGCGTAAGGAGGCAGCTATGAATTTACAACGAAAACCGCTTTTTAATGAGCATGGGGATATTGATGTTCATCTACGTAAAATGATCAACGGCAATACGACCAATTTAAATGATTTTAACCACATGAAATATACTTGGGCAAGCGATTGGTATCGACAGGCAATGAACAACTTTTGGATACCGGAAGAAATCAATCTTAATCAAGATGTGAAGGATTATCGAAAGCTGTCAAAGGCGGAAAAGGACGCTTATGATAAAACCTTATCCTTTTTGATTTTCTTGGATTCCATACAAACCGCCAATTTACCTAATATCGGCGAATATATCACTGCCAATGAGGTCAATCTTTGTTTGACGATCCAAGCCTTTCAAGAGGCAGTGCATTCGCAAAGTTATAGCTATATGCTGGATTCTATTTGTTCACCACAGGAGCGCAACGCCATCTTGTATCAGTGGAAAGACGATCCGCATTTGTTAGCACGTAACAAGTTTATCGGTGATTTGTATAATGATTTCATGGAGCATCGAGATGGAGAGCATTTGATCAAGACCTTGATTGCCAATTACATTTTAGAGGGTATTTACTTTTATTCCGGATTTATGTTTTTCTATAATCTCGGACGTATGGGAAAGATGCCCGGTTCCGTACAGGAAATTCGTTATATCAATCGTGATGAAAATACGCATCTTTGGTTGTTTCGCTCCATACTGTTGGAATTGAAGAAGGAAGAGCCGCAGCTTTTTACACCAGAGCATATTGAGATATATAAAGGTATGCTGAAGCATGGAGTAGAGGAAGAAATCAAGTGGGCAGAGTATGTGCTTGGAGAGCGCATGGAAGGCTTGACCATGGAAATGGTAGCGGATTATATTCATTACCTGGGAAATTTAAGAAGCAATGCACTTGGTTTTGGCAGCTTGTATGATGGATATGAAAAAGAACCGGCTTCGATGGAATGGGTGTCTATGTATTCCAATGCGAATATTATCAAGACCGATTTCTTTGAGGCGAAATCAACTGCCTATGCGAAATCCAGTGCCTTGGTAGATGATCTGTAAAAATAGGATAGATGATGTTATTTTTGCTATAATAAAGAAAAAGGAGGTGCTTTTATGAATGAAAAAAGAAAGGTCGTGCTTGTTGGAACCGGCTTTGTCGGAATGAGCATGGCATATAGTTTTTTAAATACCGGTGGAATTGACGAACTGGTATTGATTGATGTGAATGAAGAAAAGGCAATCGGAGAAGCGATGGATTTACAACATGGCTTGCCTTATGCACAGGGAAAGCTGAGCATTAAGGCAGGAGGCTATGAGGAATGCAAAGATGCCGGTATTGTGGTGATAACGGCCGGAGTAACACAGACACCACAGGAAACACGCTTGGATTTAACGGCGCGCAATACGAAAATCATGCAAAGCGTAACCGAACAAATTATGGCAAGTGGCTTTGATGGCATCATCGTCATTGCCAGCAATCCGGTGGACTGTATGACCTATGTTGTGCAAAAGGTAAGTGGTCTGCCAAAGGAAAGGGTGATCGGCAGCGGTACATTGTTAGATAGTGCCAGACTTCGTTATTTAATGGGTGAATATCTGAATGTATCCAGCAACAATATCCATGCCTATATCATGGGAGAGCATGGGGACAGCAGCTTTGTGCCTTGGACCAATGCCTATGTCGGCTGTAAACCGCTTTTAGATGTTTTAGATGAGCAAGGTAAGGATTTATCACAGCTGCATGATATTTATACACAGGTTCAACAAGCAGGTTATGAAATCGTAAAGCGCAAGAAATCAACATACTATGGCATCGGGCTTTCTTTAAATCGCTTGGTACAAGCCATATTCAATGATGAAAATGTGATTTTGACCGTATCGGCTTATCAAAGTGGCGAGTATGGACAACGTGGCTTATATATCGGTGTACCGGCAATCATCAATCGTCATGGCGTACGTGAGGTCGTGAAATTAAAACTGAATGAAGTGGATCAAGCTAAATTCGATCATAGTGCACAGATGCTTAGCAGCATCAATCACGAAACGATCGATCCGCTTTTATAAAGAAAAGGCTCCTTAGGATTGTAATAGATCCTTAAGGAGCTTTTGCATTTATTCGATGATGCTTAAAATTTTTGTTTCATCAAAGGCAGGAACTTGTGTCTTTTCTTCTGCTCCATAACCGATTGCGATGGCGGCAATCGGCAAGAGCTGTTCATCTATGCCATAATATTTACGAAAGGCGGCGATGCGTTCCTCACGAGGACCGATTGCACACCAACAACAGCTTAGATCTTGATGGACAGCTTCTAGCAACATATTTTCGATTGCCGCACTGGCATTGACATACAAGTATGTGGGATTGCTTTCACAATGCAGATCACCGAAAACCAAAATAGCACAAGGAGCCTGTTTCATCATTTGCATATAGGGCTGTAAGGTTGGCATTTCATCAAGTGCTTTACGATTGGTTACGATCATATAGCGTGTACTTTGGGTATTGCGAGCCGATGGTGCACACATACCGGCATGAAGGACCTCCTTGAGCTTTTCCTTTTCGATGGGCTTGTTTAAATATTGACGAATACTTCTGCGTTTTTCAATTTCCTTTAGCATATTAACACCTCTTTTTCTTTTATTATAGCACAGGATCAAAGCGTTAGTTTTCCTGTTGCAGCTTTTGTATCAGCATGCATACAAAAGGAGCCAAAAGCATACCGCAAATTCCAAATAACTTGCCTCCGACATACATGGCGATAAGGGTAACAAAAGGGTGCTGTCCAAGCTTGGCGGATAAAATTTTAGGCTCTAAAATGCTGCGGATAATTCCGATGATAAGATTTAAAAGTAGCAAACCGACTGCCAACTTGGTGCTGCCGCCGATATAGGAAACAAATGCCCAAGGTAAAAGAATACCACCGCAGCCAAGAATCGGCAGCATGTCAAACAGTGCAATGCCAAAAGCGATGAGTGCTGCTTTATGAACTTTTAATAAGACAAGTCCCAGCCAAAGCTGAAGAAAGGTACATAGCAGCAATATACCATAGGCCTTTGCCATTTGTTTCAAGGTTGTTTTTACAAGTTTTGAGGTACGCAGCAGCTTTACTCGCCACGCTTTTGGCAGCTTGCTTGTAATTGCGGTGGTAATGCCTTGATAATCGGCATTGATAAAAAAGGAAGAAACGATGGAAAGAAACATTGCAAATAGAATGTTAGGTAAGGAAAGCATTAGCTTGCTGATGGTATAAAGGAAGCTTGAGGTTAGTTTTGAAAGAAAGGAGGCAAGGGATTGTTGAAGTTGTATGAGTAGGGAATGCAGGATATCAGCAAAGGGCAGTTCTTTTGAAAGGTTGCTTACTTGAAGGTCAGATTGCGCAAGGTAAGGAGCGATGTATTGCTGATAAAACGCAGGCAGCTGCTCCATGAAATCTTGTAAAAGCAAAATTCCCTTAAGGGCTGCGATAAACAAGAGGAGGGCTAAAAAACAATAAAATAGAAAGAGTAGTGCGGTGGAGTATAAACGTATATGATTTCCTTGCGTGAAGCGAAAAACGATGGGGCGCAGGATATAGGCAATCGCAAAGCCAATCAAAAAAGGAAGAAATAACGGTATTACATAATAGAAAAGAACATACAGCAGTGCCAGTATGCTTCCGTAATATAGGAGCTGAAGTACAAATTGCTTTTGTTTTTGAGGATCCATAGTTTCATTGTATGAAGAAGTCTCAGAATTTAGAAATCCTTGAAAAGACAAAGGAGAAAGAGGCAGAACTTACAGTTTTGGCAAAATCGGTAGGTTTTTGGAAAAATCAGTAAAGGATTATTATGGAAGCCCTTGTAATCTTGTGTATTTGCGTTAAAATGGAAGTATCAAAAAGGAAGGGAGTGTGAGTTGTATGAAACAAATGGTTGGCAAAGTATATGACAAAGCACTTCAAGATGGACCATTCGGTCCAACATTTCAATATGGTTTTCAATAGATGTGAGGCAAATTTGCTTTGCGTCTATTTTTTTACCAACGTTTTGATCGATAGCAGAACAATAAGGAGGAGATTATTATGGATCAGACATTTAACAAAGCTTTTTGGGACGCATGTGCCAATGGAGATTTTGCGACCGTATGTGCGGAAATCGCAAAGGGCTGTGATATTAACTATCAAAACGGTGATGGACGTACCGGTTTGATGCGTGCGGCTAAACGTGATTATAAGGATATTGTACGTGTGCTGTTGGATAACGGTGCCGATGTAAGCTTAGAGGATAATAAGGGAAAAACAGCTATCATGGGGGCAGCTAAAAAAGGCAATAAGACCATTTGCAAGAAATTGATTGAAGCCGGTGCCGATGTGAATGTGGCAGATGATCGCGGACGTACCGCTTTGATGCGTGCGGCTTTCTTAGGGAACGATCGCTGTGTAGAAGTTTTACTAGATGCCGGTGCAGATATCAATGCACAAGATGAAGCAGGACGCAGTGCCTTGATGGAGGCATGTGTTGCTTTTAAAAAGGATACGATCAATTTATTGTTAAAGCGTGGAGCCGATGTAAATTTAGGTGATAATAACGGAACAACTGCTTTGATGCGTGCAGCTTATGGCGGCTATGCTAGCTTAGTAGAGGATCTGTTGGGACATGGGGCTGATAAGGATTTGGTAGATAAGGAAGGCAATAAGGCAATCCATTATGTACGCAGTGAATGCTTGGCGCAGCTAAAGCCGATTTTGAAATAAGGGGGTTAGGAAGATGCGAGATTATTTATCACATGAAGTACGCAACGTCGTTGTGCTAGGGCATAGCGGAGTTGGAAAAACAGCGGTATTGGAATCTATGCTATACTTCACCAAGGCCAGTGATCGCTTTGGTGTAACAAGTGAAGGAAGCTCTCTTATTGACTATGACGCAGAGGAAATCCGTCGTGGCATTTCGGTGTATGCAACCCTTGTACCGATTGAATGGAAAGATTGTAAGATCAACTTCTTGGATACACCGGGCTATGCCGATTTTATTCGCGGAGTAGAAGAAGGGGTTGCGGTTGGCGATAGTGCTTTGATCGTTGTTGATGCAAAAGATGTCGTACAGCCGGGTACACAGAAGGCTTGGCAGGAAGCGCAAAAGCACAATCTTCCGACCATCTTCTTTGTAAATAAATTAGATGAAGAAAATACTTCTTTTGATACCGCCTATCAAACCCTGCGTGATAGCTTTGGTAAGAGCGTTATTCCATTTGAGGTTCCCATCATGGAAAATGGAAAATGTATCGGTTCTGTTAATATTTTAAGAGATAAGGCATGGTATTTTGAAGGACCACTAGCAAATTCACAAAAAGCCCAGCCGGTTCCGGAGAATATGGTAGATATCGTTAAGGGATACAAGGATCAAATTGCCGAAGCGGTGGCAATGGGCGATGATGAGCTGATGGAAAAATTCTTTAGCGGCGAGGAGTTCAGTGAAGCGGAATTAACACGTGGTGTGCGCCTAGGAGTACGCAGTGGAGATATTCGTCCGGTGTTTAGCGGCAGTGCAACGCATAGTGTCGGAATTGAGCGTTTGATGGATTTGATCATTAAGTATTTCCCAACGTATGGGGAATCCGGTAGTATCACCGTACATGATGAACAGGGAAAAGACGTAGTATTGGAAACAAATGAAAAGGAAAAGCTATGTGCGAAGGTATTTAAAACCGTAGTGGATCCATTTGTCGGACGTATTACGTATGTAAAGGTGCTTGCCGGCGTGATGAGTGCGGATTCTGTTGTTTACAATACCGACAAAGAAAAGCAAGAAAAGATTTCCGGTATCTTTATTATCAAGGGGAAGCATCAGACTGCGGTAGGGAAGCTGTTTACCGGTGATATCGGTGCGGTTGTAAAGCTGCAATATACGCAAACCAACGATACGCTTTGTGAGAAAAACGAACGCTATGTTACCGAGGATATTCCATTCTCTACTCCAATGCTTGCCATGGCGGTATATCCGGCTAGTAAAAACGATGAGGATAAGATGAGCAATGCGCTTGCCAGAATGGTAGAGGAAGATCCGACCTTACGCTTGGAAAACAATACCGAAACCAAGCAGAGTGTTTTATATGGTGTAGGGGATCAGCATTTAGATGTTGTGCTTGCGAAACTAAAGGCGAAATATAAGGTTGAGGTGCGTTTGGAAACACCGAGAGTGCCTTATCGTGAAACGATTCGTAAAACGGCAATCGGAGAAGGTCGTCATAAAAAACAATCCGGTGGTCATGGACAGTTCGGACATGTATTTATTGAATATGCACCAAATCCCGATGTTGAAGAAATGGTCTTTGAAGAAAAGGTTTTCGGTGGAGCAGTACCACGTCAGTATTTTCCGGCAGTAGAGGCAGGACTTCGTGAATGTATGACGAGTGGTATTTTGGCAGGCTTTAAAGTTGTTAATGTGAAAGCGACCCTGCTTGATGGAAAATATCATGATGTCGATTCCAGTGAAATGGCATTTAAGCTGGCAGCACGCTTATCCTATAAAGCCGGTATGGCAGAAGCAAAACCGATTTTATTAGAGCCAATCGTAAATATTACGGTACGTGTTCCTGATGATTTTACCGGTACGATTATTGGAGATTTCAACAAACGTCGTGGGGCTATCATGGGTATGGATATGATTGATGGTTATCAGGAAATCAAAGCCCAGGTTCCACTTGCGGAAGTATTAAAGTACCCGATTGAGCTGCGTGCTATGACGCAAGGTCGAGGTGTTTATACACAGGAGTTTGATCGCTATGATCCGGTTCCACAAAGCTTGGCAGATAGTATCATTGCTCAGCATAAAAAAGAAATGGAAGAATAACTAAGAGAGGCGGAGTTAAAGTGCTCCGCTTTTCTTTGTACTTTTTGAAAAGATGCGCTACAATATTCATAGCGAGGTAAATATAT
>ENA-OPRU01000438-OPRU01000438.1-human-gut-metagenome-genome-assembly--contig:-NODE-438-length-29725-cov-3.920762_pt1 | contig 29725 bp, 16 predicted proteins | sample MGYA00241897_ERZ501888 | MGnify/ENA primary metagenome ERZ501888 (study PRJEB25962, sample SAMEA2042398) | human gut metagenome | biome: human gut; feature: human-associated habitat; material: faeces... | reverse complement strand
CGACCACTCTGCCACCTCTCCAGAACTACGGTTAAGTAGTGCTTTTCTCTTAAAGCGCTGCAAAGGTACGAATCATTTTTAAATCCACAAACATTTTGCCATTTTTTTCGTGGAATAATCGTATTTTTGCGGAACAATTCAATTGAAACTGTTATATAGATAAATTAGATAATCCATGATATATCCCCAGAATTTTGAGCAGAAAATAGGATTCGACCAAATCAGACAATTATTAAAAGACAAATGTCTCAGCACATTAGGAGAAGAGAGAGTGAATGAAATGAATTTTTCCGATCACTTTGAAGAAGTTGATGAACTGCTGAATCAGGTTGCAGAGTTTGTTCGCATCATACAAGAGGAAGATAACTTTCCCGACCAATTTTTTTTCGATGTCCGCCCTTCACTGAAACGGGTACGGATAGAAGGAATGTATCTGGACGAACAGGAATTATTCGACTTGCGCCGTTCACTAGAGACCATTCGTGATATCGTCCGTTTCCTGCATCGGAACAATGAAGACGAAGAAGAAAGTGATAGCCCCTACCCCAGTCTGAAACGACTGGCGGGAGACATTGCCGTATTCCCCCAATTGATTGGAAAAATAGACGGTATCCTCAATAAATATGGAAAGATAAAAGATAATGCTTCTACAGAACTGGCTCGTATCCGCAGGGAATTAGCCAATACAATGGGAAGTATTTCCCGCTCGTTGAACAGCATTCTGCGCAGCGCGCAATCCGAAGGATATGTAGATAAGGACGTAGCCCCTACCATGCGCGACGGTCGCCTGGTTATCCCTGTCGCTCCGGGACTCAAACGTAAGATTAAAGGAATCGTCCACGATGAATCGGCAAGCGGAAAAACCGTATTTATCGAACCGGCGGAGGTTGTAGAAGCAAACAACCGCGTCCGCGAACTCGAAGGAGACGAAAGACGGGAAATTATCCGTATCCTGACGGAATTCTCCAATGTGTTGCGCCCGTCTATTCCGGAGATACTCCAGTCGTATGAATTTTTGGCAGAAATTGATTTTATCCGTGCGAAAAGTTATTTCGCCATACAGACCAACAGTCTGAAACCCGCCATAGAAAATGAACAGTTACTGGACTGGACTATGGCCGTACATCCCTTGTTACAACTGTCGCTAGCCAAGCATGGGAAAAAGGTCGTACCTTTGGACATAGAATTAAACAAGAAACAGCGTATTCTCATTATCTCCGGTCCGAATGCCGGAGGTAAATCAGTCTGTCTGAAAACGGTAGGCTTATTGCAATATATGTTACAATGCGGCATGTTGATTCCGATGCACGAACGCAGTCATGCAGGTATATTCAGCAGCATTTTCATAGATATCGGTGATGAACAGTCTATCGAAGACGATTTGAGTACCTACTCCTCTCACCTCACCAATATGAAGATAATGATGAAAAGTTGCAATGAACGTAGCCTCATCCTGATTGATGAGTTCGGAGGAGGTACGGAGCCGCAGATTGGAGGTGCCATTGCCGAAGCTGTACTGAAACGTTTCAACCAGAAAAGGACTTTCGGAGTGATTACCACCCACTACCAGAATCTGAAGCATTTTGCAGAAGACCATGAAGGCGTAGTCAACGGCGCCATGCTTTACGACCGCCATTTAATGCAGGCACTCTTCCAATTGCAGATCGGTAACCCGGGAAGCTCCTTTGCTGTAGAGATCGCACGGAAAATCGGATTGCCGGAAGATGTAATCGCTGACGCCTCGGAAATTGTAGGGAGCGAGTACATCAATGCCGACAAATATCTTCAGGATATCGTGCGCGACAAACGTTACTGGGAAGGGAAACGCCAAACGATCCGCCAACGGGAGAAGCACATGGAAGAAACGATCGCCCGCTATCAGACTGAAATGGAAGAACTGCAAAAATCACGAAAAGAGATTATCCGGCAGGCTAAAGAGGAAGCGGAACGAATGTTACAGGAATCGAATGCCCGTATTGAAAATACGATCCGTACCATTAAAGAGGCACAGGCAGAAAAAGAAAAGACCCGCATGGCCCGTCAGGAGCTAACTGACTTCCGTACTTCTTTGGATGCATTGGCTTCCAAGGAACAAGAAGAAAAAATGGCTCGGAAAATGGAGAAACTGAAAGAGAAACAGGAACGGAAGAAGAATAAAAAGAACGAGCAGAAAGCGGCAAGTTCCTCAACAACCGCTACTCCTAAAGTGGCTCCTATCTCCGTTGGCGAAAATGTAAAAATTAAAGGTCAGACCAGCGTCGGGCAGGTAATGGAAATCAGTGGCAAGAATGCAATCGTCGCCTTCGGAAGTATCAAGACAACCGTCAAGTTGGACCGTCTCGAACGCTCCAACGCGGCCCCCAAGACGGAAAGCATAGCCAAAAGTTCCTTTGTCAGCAGCCAGACACATGACCAGATGTACGAAAAGAAACTTAGTTTCAAACAAGATATCGATGTGCGCGGGATGCGCGGAGACGAAGCGTTGCAAGCAGTCACTTATTTTATTGACGATGCTATATTGGTCGGCATGGACCGTGTACGTATTCTTCACGGAACAGGAACAGGAATCCTTCGTACACTCATCCGCCAATATCTGTCCACCGTACCGAGTATCCGCCATTATGCCGACGAGCATGTGCAGTTCGGAGGTGCCGGAATCACAGTAGTAGATTTTGATTGACCCGGATATAAGACATATTGTAAACAAAACGTCGCAAGAACTTGTTCTCATTTAGAAAACCACTACCTTTGTTGCGGTGGTTTTCTAAAACGAGAATAAAGCATGAAAAATAACCTATTAAGCGAAAAGCTCATTTACACAGGGGACAGCCTTACTCCTACCCACATTCATCTCTGCACCTACAATGCCACTGAGATGCAGGAAAGCTCCGGCGACATCTTCCAATCCGTCAAAGCAACATTAGACAGTGCGCGAATCAACTGGTTGCAAGTGCACGGTTTAAAAGATACGGAAACAATCCGCGAGATTTGCGCTCATTTTGAAATAGACTTCCTTGTTTTGCAGGATATCCTGAACGCAGACCACCCGACTAAAATCGAAGAACATGATAAATATATCGTTCTCATCCTGAAATTATTCTATCCCAACACCCATAAGGAGGAAAACGAACTGGACGAACTGCTCCAACAGCAAGTCTGTGTCATTCTGGGAAGCAACTATGTGCTGACCTTTCTCGAACAGGAAACCGACTTCTTCGATGATATTAACGCTGCCTTACGCAATGATGTACTGAAAATACGTAGCCGTCAGACGGATTATTTGCTCAGTGTACTGCTGAACAGTATAATGACCAATTACATCTCAACAATTTCTTCTATCGACGATGCCCTCGAAGATCTTGAAGAGGAGTTGCTGACTATCACCGACGAAAATGATATAGGTATCCAGATCCAGTCACTCCGGCGTCAATATATGCTGATGAAGAAATCCATTCTCCCCCTGAAGGAACAATACGTAAAACTGTTACGGGCGGAAAACCTGCTTATCCATAAAGTAAACCGTGCGTTCTTCAATGACGTGAATGACCATTTACAGTTCGTTCTCCAGACTATTGAAATCTGCCGTGAAACGCTTTCTTCATTAGTCGATCTATATATATCCAACAATGACTTACGCATGAACGACATCATGAAACGTCTGACCATTGTATCCACTATCTTCATCCCTCTCACCTTTTTAGTCGGAGTATGGGGAATGAATTACAAATGGATGCCGGAGCTTGATTGGCGATACGGATATTTATTTGCATGGATTTTAATGGGAGTTATCGGTATTGTTGTATATTTGTATTTTAGAAAAAAGAAATGGTATTAATTAAGCACACATAACTCATGAAATCAATTAAAGAGCTATATCGAATCGGTACTGGTCCTTCCAGCAGTCACACAATGGGTCCACGCAAAGCTGCAGAAATGTTCGTAGAACGTCATCCGGATGCAGCCTCTTTCAAAGTAACACTCTATGGAAGTCTCGCCGCTACCGGAAAAGGGCACATGACGGATGTAGCCATTATAGACACACTCAAAACTACCGCCCCGGTAGAAATCATCTGGCAACCGAAAGTCTTTCTTCCTTTCCACCCGAACGGAATGACATTTGCCGCTTTCGACGCCAACAACAAGATTCAGGAGAATTGGACAGTTTATAGTATCGGCGGAGGCGCACTAGCTGAAAACAACAGCAATCCGACAATTGAAAGTCCTGAAGTATATGGGATGAACAGTATGACGGAAATTCTGGAATGGTGCGAACGTACCGGAAAGAGTTACTGGGAATATGTGAAAGAGTGCGAGAATGAAGATATCTGGGATTACCTCGCTGAAGTATGGGATACAATGAAAGAAGCCATTCACCGCGGACTGGAAGCGGAAGGAGTGCTCCCCGGCCCATTGAACCTGCGACGGAAAGCTTCTACCTATTATATACGTGCTACCGGATACAAACAGTCCCTTCAATCGAGAGGACTCGTATTCTCTTATGCACTGGCGGTAAGCGAGGAGAACGCTTCGGGGGGAAAGATAGTAACTGCCCCCACCTGTGGTTCCTGCGGTGTCATGCCTGCCGTACTTTATCACCTGCAAAAGAGCCGTGATTTTAGCGATATGCGTATTTTGCGTGCATTGGCTACTGCCGGACTGATCGGAAACATCGTCAAATTCAATGCGTCTATCTCCGGCGCGGAAGTAGGTTGCCAAGGTGAAGTAGGCGTTGCCTGTGCCATGGCATCGGCAGCAGCCAACCAATTATTCGGAGGTAGTCCGGCACAAATTGAATATGCAGCAGAAATGGGATTGGAACATCACTTGGGTATGACTTGCGACCCTGTATGCGGATTGGTACAGATTCCCTGCATCGAGCGGAATGCCTACGCTGCCGCCCGCGCACTCGACGCAAATCTTTATTCCGCCTTTACGGACGGTATGCATCGTGTCTCTTTCGACAAGGTAGTGCAAGTGATGAAACAAACCGGACATGACCTTCCCTCACTCTACAAAGAGACGAGTGAAGGAGGATTGGCCAAAGATTACCAGCAAATGTAAACCTACAATTATAGTGACGCTATCTTATCGGAAGACCGTCACTATACTAACAAAAGAGTGACGCTATCCTGGCAAGATACCGTCACTCTTTCCATTTCAGCTAAATGGATAAGAAATTATTCAGCCGGAGGCCAAATCGTATCATCCCCGTTACTGATATCCTTTTCGTGCAGCAATCCACCATCCTGCGAGAAAACCAGTGAATAGCGCCGGCTTCCCTGCTTCACCTGAATGACAGATTCCGTAGGATTCTGCGGATAAACGAGTACATAGACATCGGTCACCACCCAAGAACTGTATTTGGTATTATTGAAAGCAGTATATACAGCCGGAACTAAACTATCTATACTTTCCAGTTCATTTTCTGTCATCAGCCAATTCGCATTCCCGTCAAACCAGACTTCCAGTTCGTCATCGGCCACCCAGCAATCGGCCACATAATACACATCTTTCATTTCCCATTCTATATTCTGAGCTGCCGGATATAATTGTTTCAAGGCTTCCGTAATATTGGAAGGCGGATTGAAAGCCGGATCATCATCTTCATCGGAACAGGCGCCGAATGAAAGGGCAGCCAACATCAGAACCACCGCCCAGGCGCCAAACTTAAATCTCAACATAGTTACTTTTTTGGTTCAGGTTTATTATACTATCACTTATACTTAATCGTCCGCTTTAACAAACTTCCCTTTCTTGTCAAACTTGAAAGAGACGCCTGTGGACAATTCAACTTCATATCCCTTACGGTCACGCTCCACTTTCGTCACTCCTTCAGCAGCAAAATTATGTGCTTTCAGATAATCAACGGCAAAGTTCGGAACAATACTTGCAGGAATCACCTGTCCTTTTCGGGCACTTACTTCTTCCCAGTTTCCCTTGCTGTCGAATTCTATTTCCGTACCGTCTGTCAGTAACACCTCATATTTGGTAGCCTCCAGCATTTCCTTATCAATCTTGATATGAGACACTTCGGGTTTAGTAAAATGACGGTTAATAAAATTGCGTGCCGGAAGCGGTAACTGATTCATGTCTTTAGTTATCACATCAGCAGCCCATGAAAACTGTACGGCAACAATAGCCAACACGAGTAAAGATAGAATTTTCTTCATAATCATTATTTTTTTAACGTTAATACTATACTTTATTTTATACAGCAAATAACGATACAGATTTAGGAAAGATTTGGGAATAACCGAAGAACAGTCTTTTTTTTGTGTTCTTTAACTTTCAGTCCTCGGTATACAAATAAAAACAGGACAGCAAATTTATCAACGGTACAAAAATATGAAAGGCAACCTTTTTCGGTTGCCTTTCGTTTGTCTCAAATGCTTTCACATTTGTACTATTCTACTAAAAAGCCTGTTCACAGGCTTAATCGGGTGTTTCTTCTTCATACGCGTCTTCCAGCATATCAACTTTCTGAATACTCATCTTTCCGTCGGCGGTTATCGTTATGGAAAGCGGGACATACAAATCCGTCTGCGGATAGCAGACACTCGCTGCATATACAATGCCTTGCGGAGTTGTTTTATCATATACGATTCCTTCGAGCACGGACTTTGCCAGGAAGTCGGCATCCACTACCGAAGAAAAATCATTCTTGGTGAAGGTCTTGTTGAACACTGATTCACCGCCGCGCGTCAGACGCAGCACGATTTTATTATCCATATACGTATCCCCCATTTCATTGGTAACATGAGGCAGGCTCTCGTCCGGTGTACGGGAAACGAAAGAACGATAATCCTTCCCTTTGAATTTGATGTCTATTTCACTTTTAGAAGTCTGCATCCGTTGTATTCCACGGGCGTCTACGCTATCCTGCGTTGCCAATACCGACTCCTTTTTCGAGTTTACTTTACCGCCACAAGCAGTCACAGCCACAACCAGCGGCAACAAAAGCAGATAAATAAGCTTTTTCATCCTGAAGTTTTCTGTTTATAAATAGACGACAAAGGAACAAAAAGACGGTGAGATTTACAAGAGTAACCGGCATTTTTCCTACATTTGCAATAAAGAACAAAGTTATTTGCAATAATTACTGATTTAAAAACCTGCAAACCTGACAATATGTGCCAACGAATGATAACGATTCTTTTTCTTGTCTGTGCATTCTGTATAGGCGGCAGTGCATACGGGCAGAAAGTGAATTATCAACAATTCGAGAATATCTACCTCGGTGCCGAAGCATCGGTCATCAGTTGCTTCCTGCAAGACAGCGAAGGGTTGATATGGATAGGTTCCAACAAAGGGTTATTCAGTTACGACGGATATTCCACACAGCAGCACTTCACTTATGGAGAACGCAATAACACGCGCATTTACTGCGGAATAATAGCAGACAATACTTATTTATATTTAGGGACAGATAACGGAATCCTCGTCAACAACTACCGGACGGACAAATACGAACAACCGGAAACGGATTTCCCGACAGATGTACGGACAATGGCGCTTCAAGGAGACACCTTATGGATAGGTTCGTTGAACGGTCTGTATACGTATCAACTCAACACAAAGAAACTGGCTTCACTCGACAGTAAGAGCAACGGACTTCCCCATCACACTATTTATTCTATCATCCGCACAACGGACAATCAGATATATGTAGGCACCTACAATGGTTTATGCCGATATATAGAGGAAAGCGGAAAGTTTGAAAATATCCCGTTGCCCGTCAACCGGAGCGTGAGCAATCTCTTTGTCAACTCTTTATTGGAAGATACGTCCCGCCAATGTATCTGGATCGGAATGGAAGGATCTCTTTTCCAATATACTCCGGCCACGGGACTAATGAAACCGATAGATGCCTTCCACAACAATTCCATTAAATCACTGGCTTTGGACGGGGATGGAAATTTATTAGCGGGTACCGATAACGGACTTTATGTTTACCAGAACGATAATGGGACACTGCAACACATCGTACACGACTCCCGCAATATCCAGTCGCTAACCAACAATATTATCTGGAATATATTTGCCGATCAGGAACAGAACATCTGGCTGGGAACGGATTACGGCATCTCCCTTTCACGCTACAACAGTGCATTGCAATTCATTCCTATCTCGCAAATCACGGGTACAGGAGACGGAAACCAGTTTTATTCCCTGTTCCGGGATTCCAAAGGGTTCTACTGGTTCGGAGGAACTAACGGAGTCATCCGTTTTACCAACCCCACCGGTAACAAGCACGACGCTGTCTGGTACAGAATGGGAGATAAGCACCATCCGTTGTCCCACAACCGTATCCGACACATCTACGAAGACAGAGAACAACAACTCTGGATAGCCACGGACGGCAGTATTAACCGTTACGACTACAAGACTCACCAATTTGTACACTACAACATCGTAGACAGCACAGGAACAAACAACACCAACTGGGCTTATTACCTGTTTGAAGACACCGACGGAAAACTCTGGATAGCAACCTGCCTCGGAGGTATTTTTGTAGTAGACAAACAAAAACTGGTACAATCTTCCGGCGGAACCTACATAGCCGAGCAGAACTATTCCACTCGCAACGGCCTGTCAGGAATGTTCATCAACCAAATTGTTCCCGATGCGGAAGGTAATGTATGGGTATTGCTCTACAACAGCAAAGGAATAGACAAAATCAATCCGCGCACGCAGCAAGTAACCAAATTGTTTGCCGAAGAGTTGAGCGGTGAAAAGAGCCCGAATTATCTCCTACGAGATGAGGACGGTATGCTCTGGGTAGGATTTCACGGTGGGGTCATGCGCATCAATCCCCAAGATTCCGGTCAGCAAAGTATTACCTTCGGCAGCTTCAGTAACAATGAAATTCTGTCTATGACTTCCGTAAAAGAGCATATCTGGATTTCTACAACCAACGGGCTTTGGATTGTCGACCGGAAAACAATGGATGCACGCCAACAGAACATGACAGACAAGCGTTTCACAAGTCTTTTCTTTGACCCGAAAGACGAAAACATCTATTTGGGAGGTGCGGACGGATTCGGTATTTCCCGACCGGACATACAAGCTATGAATCAACCGGAACGCCCGATCCTGCTGACTGCTTTATATATCAACAACCAGTTGATGTCTCCGCACACCGGAGAAAGCATACCTAATATCCGTTATACGAACTCTATCGAACTGGCATATAACCAGAATAATCTGGCTTTCGAGCTTTCCGACCTCCCCTATTCGCTAGAGGAAAAGCATGAATTTGTCTATCGGCTGGAGGGAATGGACAAAGAATGGAATTTCCTGAAATCGAATACAAACCGCATTACATACAGCAACCTCAACTACGGAGATTATCAATTAATTATCAGTAAGGTGGAAAAGAGTGGCCACCCGTCCGAACACCCTTATATTTTGAATATCAAGATCCTGCCTCCGTGGTATTATACGGTTTGGGCAAAGGTGATTTATGTTCTTTTGTTCCTCAGCCTCATCATCTGGACAATCAATTTCTTCCGCGTCAAGAACCGGTTGAAAATGGAACGTATGGAGAAAGAGAAGATTCTGGAACAGTCACGCCAGAAAATGGCTTTCTTCAGCAACCTGTCCAATGAGCTAAAGACACCGCTTAGCCGGATTATTGCACCCGTGAGCCAGCTGCTCCCTGCGACGGAGGAAGCGCACGAGAAACAGACATTGGAAGAAGTGCAACGCAATGCGATGAAGATTAATTCGCTGATTCATCAGGTGCTCAACTTCAACCGTATAGAAGATAACGAAGATTCACTACTAATACTGTCACGTATCGAACTTGTGTCATTCAGCCACAGTCTGTTCTCCGTCTACGAAGAAGACAAGCGGCTGACTTTCCTTTTCGAGACAAACAAAGCGAAAATTTATGCCGATATGGACGCTATCAAACTGGGAGTGATACTAGACAGTCTGCTTTCAAATGCAGTGAAATTCACTCCGGACGGCGGCAGTATCCGGTTGTCTCTTTTCTATCGCGAAGAAACCGGCTTAGTGGATATCTGTGTATCGGACACAGGATCGGGAATCCCGCCGCGGGACATTCCTTACATCTTCCAACGTTTTTTCCAATCCCCCCACTCCGGCAATAAGGAAGGTACGGGTATCGGGCTTTATCTGGTAAAAACTTACACAGAACTGCACGGCGGACACATCACCGGCGTCACCTCCGAAGAAGGAAAAGGGACTTCCGTCGGATTGAATATTCCCGTCATAGCAGTGGAGGAAGAGGAAATCCCCGCGACACAGGAGAAGAAGCGACTGGAATCGTTGCCTGTACTCAAACCGATTGAAGCGGAATCGCAGGACGAGAAGTTCCTGTCGAATATAATTCGCCTGATTGAAGACCATCTTTCGGAGTCGGAACTGAATGTGAATGCTCTTTGTGAATTATCCGGTATCAGTAACAAACAGATTTACCGGAAAATTAAGCAATTGACCGGAATGTCTCCCGTAGAATACATCAAGTCAATCCGGATGAAAAAGGCTGCCATGTTATTGCAGCAAAAGAAGTTCACCGTTGCCGAAGTAATGTATATGGTGGGCTTCTCCAACCATTCTTATTTTTCCAAATGTTTTCAGGCTGAGTTCGGAAAAACGCCGAAGCAATATATGCAGCCTGCTGTTGACGAAGAAAATCACAATAAATAAAGCACTTGCGGGTGAGGATGAGGCATTAATTGCTGTGTTTTTACCTTTCATCATGTAGCGCTTTGTCCATTGCAACCTATTATCTTTCTTCCGGTCTATCGTTAGATAAATCCTGTTGCATTAGAAGTTAACTTTTTCCGGTCTAACGGTTAAGTTGTTTTTGATAGTATATAAACTATAAACGCAAGTTCTAATTATATAAACGCAAGCTTCATTTTTATAAATGCAAATTGTATTTATAAAAATGAAGCTTGCGTTTATAGTTTACAGCAGACGGAAAGAAAATTTGCAAAGGAGGGAAAGAAATTTATCTATAAGTAGATTGCATGGAAGAACGGTAGCAACCTGTTCATATCCTACGGTTATTCTGTGCAAGAGGTGAAATAGACGAACCTCATAAAAGCACATATTGGAACTAATTATGGCCTAATCGCGGCTGAAAAGCACCTTTCGTCCTATTTTTATCCTTATATGTCCAATCTGTGCTTTCATCAAATCAGCACCTATCTTATCTTTGCCGGTATAAATAACCCGCCAAATTTGATAGCATGAAAAGACAGTTTATTCTTACCTTTATTTGTCTGTTGTTTACCTTCACCGGTATGCAGGGGAAAGTAACTACACCTATAATATATATAGATGGAAACGGAGTGATGCGCTGGAGCGACACCCACGAAGAGGCCTCTTTCTTCGGGGTAAACTACACCCTGCCCTTTGCCCATGCCTACCGCGCACTCGGCTATTTGGGACTCGACCGCAAAGCTGCCATAGATAAAGATGTATATCATCTCTCCCGCTTGGGACTGAATGCTTACCGTATTCATCTATGGGACGTGGAGCTGACCGACGGGCAAGGTAATCTCCTTGAAAACGAGCATATTGACCTCATGGATTATCTAATTGCCAAACTTAAGGAGCGCAATATCCATATTGTCATCACCGCACAGACTAACTTCGGAAACGGATACCCCGAACGGAATATACAAACCGGCGGTTTCTCTTATAACTATGATAAATGCGATATGCATTCTAATCCGGAAGCGATTGCCGCACAGGAAACTTATCTCCGCGACTTGGTGAAACATACTAATCCTTATACAGGACTGGCTTATAAAGACGATCCTTCTATCGTAGGTTTTGAGATCAATAACGAACCCTGCCATTCCGGTACGAAAGAAGAAGTAAAAGCCTACATCAACCGTATGCTGAAATCAATGAGCAAGGCGGGAAACCGTAAACCAGTATTTTATAATGTAAGTCACAACGGATATGTGGCAGAAGCCTATTATGAAACGACTGTTCAGGGAACTACCTATCAATGGTATCCTATCGGGCTCGTATCCGGACAAACACAACAAGGGAATTTCCTTCCTTACGTAGACCGTTATGACATTCCTTTCGCCGGAAAAGTGAAAGAATTCAATAAGAAAGCACGGATGATTTATGAATTCGATCCGGCGGATATTATGTACTCTTATATGTATCCGGCCATGGTAAGGACTTTCCGCACGGCCGGTTTCCAATGGATTACGCAGTTTGCTTATGACCCGATAGACCTTGCGTTCGCCAATACGGAGTATCAGACTCATTTTCTGAATCTTGCCTATACTCCGAATAAGGCTATCAGCATGAAAATTGCCGCCGAAGCTGCACGGAGTTTGAAAAGAGGAGAATCGTATGGGAGTTATCCTCAGGATACCATATTCGGTAATAGCTTTCGCGTCAGCTATGCGGAAGATTTAAGCGAGTTGAATAATGGAGAGAAGTTTTATTACTCCAATCAGACAAATACCCCACCCAAAGATGCATCAAAGCTGGTTTCAATCGCCGGATGCGGAAGCTCGCCGATAGTGGACTATGAAGGTACGGGAGCTTATTTCATTGATTGCCTTGAATCAGGAGTATGGCGACTCGAAGTAATGCCGGATGCGGTAGTAGTCAATGACCCTTTTGCCAAGCCGTCACTCAAAAAAGAAGTAGTCAGCATTATCTACGGTACTTGGGATATGGCATTACGAATTCCGGATTTGGGCAAAGCGTTTACTCTCACAGCTCTCGACAAGAAGAACGACCGGAAAGAAGAAACAGTGACGAATGGAGTGATTTGCGACCTTCGTCCGGGGGTTTACCTGTTGAAACGAAACGGTTGTACCCCGCAACAGAACTGGAAAGCTGATTCACGTTGGAATTCGATTCGTATCGGAGAGTTTGTAGCTCCCACTCCCCGTACTATGGATTATAAGGTCACTCATACTCCGGCAAGCATTGCCGAAGCAGGCAAAGCATTGACTATTAATGCGCAAGTAGCAGGAAGCGTTTTTCCGGATTCTGTCATTATATACACGGATAAGGTGTCTTTTTGGAACGAGCATAACCCGTATATAAAGATGAAACGTACAAGCGGCTATACATATCAGGCTATCCTGCCCGCTGCAGATATAAAGGAAGATTGTTTCAAGTATAACATCATCGTCTGCCGGGGCGACAGCACCCATACTTATCCCGCCGGAAATTCCGTCACCGGAAGTTCCTCGGGAATCCAAGGAAGTCCATTGGACTGGAACTATACTTCCGATTTCTACTGGACTACACGTGTTGTCGCTTCTGGTAGTGCGATACAACTACTGAAAGTAACGGATACAGATAGCCGGATAGAAGCATATACACTTCCTGAATGGAACGACCTGCAACGTACCTTACTTGATTCTTCTCCGACTGAGAAGCCGTTGCTCCGGTTCTGTTTCACACCGAAAGGAAAGAATCCGCAACACTTCCTCCGCGCATTCGTAAAAGATGAAATCGAAGGAAGAAAAGATAAAGTGAAAAGTTGCACTACGCTCTGTATTCGTGTAAATAGAAACAAACCTCTTCCGCAAGGACTCAGCGCAGGTTTTGTCACTTCGGACGGATATACCTACAAAAGTCTCTGCCCTGCTCCGTCAGCAGAAGGCATTGTACGGATTCCTCTGAAAGAACTGCGTCTAACGGATACCGCATTGTTGCCCATAGCATATCCGACATTCCTGAAACAGTATTTCCACCCGGAGACGGTAATTCCTTTCCGACCGGAGAAGATAGAGAAACTGGAACTGTCAATGCCTGGAACCGGCAAACCAACCGTAGAGATTGAACTTGGAGACGTGTGGCTGGAATAGCCGGATATGTTCACCCAGCGTCCCAAACAATAATAATACAATAAATCTATTATCAATAACACATTAATTATGAACAGGAATATCTTAAATCTACGCCAACTGACTGTACTCCTTATATTGTGTACAGCCTTTTTAGGAGGTATCATTCCTGCCTTTGCCCAACAGGGCGGCAAGAAAATCACCGGACAAGTGATTGATGAGAACAAAGAACCGATGATCGGAGTAAGTATCCTCATCGTGGGCACTTCTACCGGTACGGTTACCGACTTTGACGGTAACTACACATTGAACGTACCACAGGGCAACAAAGAGTTGCAATTCTCTTATGTGGGATATGAGACTAAAATAGTTGCCCTTCCTACAAGCGGCTCTGTACTGAACGTACAGATGAAAAGTGATTCACAGGTATTGAGTGATGTAGTTGTTATCGGATATGGAACGCAACGAAAAAGCGACCTGACCGGTTCGGTAACAAACGTCAGCAGCAAAGACTTCAATATGGGACTGGTCAGCTCTCCCGAGCAACTGATTAACGGAAAAATCTCCGGCGTGCAGATTATGTCCAATAGTGGTTCGCCTACGGCGGGAAGTACCATCCGTGTGCGTGGCGGTGCCTCACTGAATGCCAGCAACGACCCGTTGATTGTTTTGGACGGTGTTCCTTTGGAACAGGGTGGTATCAGCGGGAACGACGGAAACTTTCTGAGCCTCATCAACCCGAACGACATTGAAAGTATGACCATTCTGAAAGATGCTTCTTCCACCGCTATCTACGGTTCGCGTGCATCCAACGGGGTAATCCTTATCACTACCAAGAAAGGGACTTCGGACAAACTGCAAATCACATTCAGCACTACCAACTCCATTCAGACACGCACCAAACTGGCGGATATGTTAAGCTACGACCAATTTGTCAACACGATTCGGACACAAGGAACTTCTGCCCAGCAAGCTCTGTTGGGAACAGCCCGCACGAACTGGAACGATGAGATCTATCAGAATGCTTTCGGTACGGATAATAATCTGAGCGTCTCCGGAAAGATTGCCAAGAACTGGCCGTTCCGTGTGTCGGTAGGTTATTATAACCAAAGCGGTCTGCTACACACTGATAATGCGGAACGCTATACGGGAAGCATTATGCTGACTCCCTCTTTCTTCAAAGACCACCTGAAGCTGAATATTAACGCCAAGGGTTCTATCAACAACAATACATTCGGCAATACAGACGCTATCTGGGCAGCCGCTACCATGAACCCGACCATTCCCGTTTATTCAGGACTGGATACCTTCGGCGGATACACGGAAGCGACAGACAACACAGGCGCCCCTGTCAACGGCGCCGTAATGAATCCCGTAGGACTTATCAAGATGAATGATTCTCAAAGTAACGTAAGGCGTTTTATCGGAAATGTCGATGCGGATTACCGTGTTCACTTCTTCCCCGATCTGAAACTGCACGCTACACTAGGCTATGACTACGCACAAGGTAAAGGTAGCGTATATGTTCCGGCAGAAGCGGCACAGAACTACAATACTTCCGGTCTGGATTACAGCTACGGCCCCGAAAAGAAAGAGAACCGTCTGCTTACCTTATATGCCAATTACAACAAGCTCGTCGAATCTATCAAGAGTAGCTTTGACGTGACAGCCGGTTACGACTATCAGTACTGGAAATCGACTACACCGCTTTATAGCGAAATGAACACGTTGGGAGAGATACAAAAGACATCCAAAGCGAAGGATGAGCGCCACGTGTTGCTCTCCTACTACGGCCGTCTGAATTATTCTTTCGATTCACGCTATATGCTGACTACGACTATCCGCCGGGACGCCACTTCCCGTTTCGCCAAGAATGTACGTTGGGGTACTTTCCCTTCGGTAGCTTTAGGCTGGAGAGTGACAGAAGAATCTTTCCTGAAAGACAATAAAGTATTGAGTAACTTGAAGCTCCGTGCCAGCTATGGTGTGACCGGACAGCAAGACGGTATCGGCAATTATAATTACCTGCCTATTTACACTCAAAGCCAAAACGGTGCGGAAGCCAGCATGGGTAACGGATACATTCATACCTACCGTCCCAGTTCCTATGTGCCCGATTTGAAATGGGAAACAACTACTTCCTGGAACGTCGGATTCGACTTCGGCTTCCTGAAAGACCGCATTACAGGTAGCTTCGACTACTACACCCGCCAAACAAAGGACTTGATTGCCACGGTTCCCGCCGCAGCCGGGACGACCTTCGATCGTAATATCACTACAAACGTAGGAAATGTAGACAGTCAGGGTATCGAATTCAGCATAAACGCAACCCCTGTTCAAACTAAAGACTGGAACTGGGATATCAGTTTCAATATGACATGGCAAAAGATGAAAGTAAAGAACCTGTCTCTCGTAGCCGGTGCTGCCGCAACTAATACTTCGGTCGGCCCTTATATTGACAGCTATCAGGTACAGACGTTGACCGAAGGATATGCCCCCTATATGTTCTACGTCTATCACCAGCTCTATGACGAAAAAACTGGGAAGCCCGTAGAAGGCGCTTATGTAGACCTTAACGGAGACGGAGAAATCAATACGGAAGATTTATACCGTTACCACTCTCCCGCTCCTGACTATATCCTCGGTTTCAGCACTTCCCTACGCTGGAAGAAATGGACGTTGAGCACCAGCCTGCGTGCCAATATCGGTAACTATGTTTACAATGCTATGGCTATGAATGCCGGAGCCTGGGAAACAGTGAGCTACAACTCTTATCAGTTGAACAACCTGTCGAGCAGTTATCTGAAAACCGGCTTCAAGTCCCGCCAATACTTGTCCGATTACTATGTGGAGAATGCTTCTTTCCTGAAAATGGATAATCTGTCATTGAACTATAACTTCGGGCAGATTTGTAAAGGATGCAGCTTGAATGTCAGTGCAATGGTTCAGAATGTATTCTGTATCACGAAATACAGTGGTGTAGACCCAGAAGTCCCCAACGGAGTGGATAATTCCTTCTACCCCCGCCCACGTACATTCTCACTTAACGTAGGTTTCAACTTCTAATTACTTTTAAAAACAAGCGAATCATGAAAAAGATATTATATACAGCTTTCTATTTTTGCAGCGCATTGCTGTTGAGTTCCTGTATAGGCGATTTGGACCAATATCCGCATGAAGACGAAACATCTTCCACGATCTACACAAGTGCCGATAACTATAAAGCCGTTTTAGGGAAAATATACGCTGCTATGGTAACCACCGGTCAGGAAAAGGGCGGTGATCCGGATTTGAGCAGTAACAGCGGTCAGGATTATATGCGTTGCTTCTTCAATCTACAAGAATGTGGAACAGATGAAGTAGCTTCTACCTGGCTGTCGGGTGATAACGTTACCGGTCTGACTTACTTGAGCTGGGACGCCAATGACCCTTGGGTATCGGATATGTACTATCGTATTTATTACAACATTGCATTATGTAACGAATTTCTTCGTAATGCTACGGATGAGAGCATTGCCCGGTTTACGGAACAGGAACAGACTGAAATTCGCCATTACCGTGCCGAAGCCCGTTTCATGCGTGCCTTGTTCTATTATCATGCAATGGATTTGTTCCGCAACATCCCGTTTGTAACAGAGAACGACCCGACTGTCGGCTATCTGCCACCACGCTACACGGCTGCACAAGTTTTCAGCTATATTGAATCGGAACTGACAAGTATCACAAGCGATATGCTCGACAGAGCCAACTGTCCTTACGGACGGGCTTCCCGGGGAGCTGCTTATACCTTATTGGCCAAGCTGTATCTGAACGCGGAAGTTTACATCAATACACCGAAATATACCGAATGTATCAGTGCTTGTAAAGAGGTTATCAAGCAAGGGTATTCATTGGAAGATGATTACAGCAAGTTATTCAACGCTGATAACGATAAACGTACTGCTAACGAAATCATCTTCACTTTGCCGGTAGACGCTACGCATACCGTTTCGTGGGGCTCTTCCACTTATATTGTCTGTGGTGCGGTTAGTAATACTTCGGATTTGCAGAAGCCGGAAGATTACGGAGTGAAAAGCGGTTGGGGTATGTTCCGTGTACGCGGAGAAATCCCCTCCCTGTTTACCGGAGAAGAAGATAAACGGGCCATGTTTTTCACTGATGGGCAAACACTGAACCTGGATAAGATTGACGACCAAAGTAACGGTTACTTTGTAGAGAAATGGACGAACCTGACGGATGCAGGAGAAACAGCTTCCAATACCGCAGACGGTGGCGTAAACACGGATTATCCTTTGTTCCGCCTGGCAGATGTATATCTGATGATAGCAGAAGCCTTTGTACGAGGTGGAAGCGGAACAACAGCAACGGAAGTTGTCGGTTATATCAACCAAATCCAAGAAAGAGCATACGGTGACGACAGCAATAATAAAAACGCAAGCCAAATCAATCTATCGTTTATTTTGGACGAACGCGCCCGCGAACTTTATTGGGAAGGACATCGCCGTACCGATTTAATCCGCTACGGAGTATTCACTACCAATGGTTACTTATGGCAATGGAAAGGCGGAGTAAAAGAAGGAACAGCGGTAAACAGCCGGTACAATATTTACCCGATACCGACTACCGAGTTAACCGCCAACCCGAACCTATACAATGAAAACTATTAATCATGCTTATTCGATACAACAATATGAAAAAAATAAATACCCTGTTGGCTTTACTCTCCGCACTCCTTTTATTAGGAGCGTGTGAGAAAGACGGAGAGAAATTCTATCTCTCCAGCCCGGTGGAGAGTGACTTAATCGCTTCTACCAATGCCGTTGTACTGACGGAAGCTACTGCCAAGCTTTACGCATTATCCCTTGCCTGGAGCGACCAGACATTGCAAATCAGCGACCCGAGATATCAAGCGACCAGCGGCATTCAAACTACCGTACAAGTATCCCGGTCTGAAGATTTTTCGGGCAGCATTATCGAATCTACGGAAAACGGAGTATCCAAAAGTTATACAGTCGCCGCTCTGAACATCATTGCTTACAAACTAAATGCACCGGCTGAAGAAGCCGCTCCTCTTTATTTCCGACTGGCAGGAAGCAATGGCAGCAACATCGCTCCTGTATATAGCAATACAGTGGCAGTCACAGTGACTCCTTATCCTATTGATATGCATTACGCCAGCATTATCAACAAGGGTAGCGGTCAAGATTCCGGTCAGGATTTCTATTCGGCAAATGCTGACGGACAATATAGCGGATTCTTCGGGGCAGCGGCTTGGGAAGGCATTTACGTACAGGAAGCAGACGGAACAACCTGGCATACAGCCCAATCCGGTGGAGTAGGAACTCCATTCTTGTTGACAACAGACGCAGCGGAAGGAACATGGGATATGTGGTTCCCCGGTCAGTCGGGATGTTATTTCGTGAATGTAAATACCGCTCAGAAACAATGGAACGCCTTACTGATACCCGAACTGAATGTAAGCGGCATAGAAGGTATCAATATGCAATACAGCCGTACAGATAACCAATGGAAAGGTGTATTTACGGGTACGGAAGGTACGAATATCAACATTCAACTTCAAGGAACAGGTAAGTTTTACAACAATACCAGTGTCAGCGGTTCCGATAATGCCATTGACGATACAAAAGCCAAAGATACCCCATTTGCTTTCGGTGGAACTGCCGGACAACTGACATTCAGTACAGGTGAGACTGCAACAGCCGGAAATATAACGGTAAGTGTTCCGGCTACGGGAGAATGTACGCTGGTTATTGACCTTAATAATCCCGAACAATGGACTGTTAGCGTTACGGAAGGTGGAAGTAGTGAACCTACTTATCCTTCTTATCTGGAAATGCAGGGTGTAGGAAACATGGATGGAAAGGGTTGGTTAGCTACATTAAACCCTGTTTACGACAATAGCGGCGAACATCACGGAAGTTATCAAGGTGTTTACCAAATGACTAATGGTTGGGATAATTTTAAGATTGTAGACCAAACAGCCGGTATCTGGTATGGATGCGACTCCAACGATGAATACAAACTGGCGGACGGCGGACAGAATATCTGGTTCCACCAGGAAGAATGTCGTACTTTCATTGTCACAGCCAGTCTGGCCGACATGACTTGGGGAGCAACAGAAATAACCCAAATCAATGTCTGTGGTGAGTTTAACAATTGGGATTTAAACAAAGATTTGATGACATACGATGAAACAAACAAAGTTTGGAAAGCCACCGTTATCATTGATAATCTGGGCAATAACTACGGTTTCTACTTCCTGCTTAATAATGCAGAAAACGGTTTGGTATGGAACTGGGCATTAAAGGGAAATAAAGAGAAACTATACTTGACCGACAGTAATGGAAGCGGAAGTATTGTTCCTGCTGAAACCGGTACTTATGCAATTACCCTTGACATTGCTTCCCTAACATTTACTATGGATAAACAATAATCAACAGAACATTATGAAACGATTTAAACAGATTCTATTCATAGCTTCCGCCCTACTTGGCGGAAGCCTTTTCACCGCTTGCAGCGATGACAATGACACACCGGTCTTCCCGGAAAAGGAAGAAGTAACTTATGATATGTCAGGTTTCGCCAGAGGAGCCGATGTCAGCTGGTTAACGGAAATGGAAAGTTCCGGATATAAGTTCTATACTGCCGAAGAAAAAGAACAGGAATGTATGTCCCTATTGCGTGATTTAGGTATGAATGCCATTCGCCTGCGTGTATGGGTAAATCCGGAGAATGACACTGATGATGTGAGAGGTTGGTGTAACAAAGGAGATGTATTGCTCAAAGCATGGAGAGCCCATAACTTGGGCTACCGTATCATGATTGACTTTCATTACAGCGACCGTTGGGCTGATCCTTCACAGCAAGCTAAACCCCAAGCATGGGCAGATTACTCCGTAGAGCAATTGAAGCAAGCTATTGCCGACCATACGAAAGATGTACTCAGTGCATTGAAAGAGAAAGGTATTGACGTGGAATGGGTACAAGTGGGTAACGAAACACATCAAGGAATGTTGTTCCCTACCGGACAAACTACAAGTGAAGAAGGAAGGGTTAATTTCGCATCATTTGTCACAGCGGGTTACGATGCTGTAAAAGAAGTCTATCCGGAAGCCAAAGTTATTGTTCATCTTGACCAAGGAAATAATGCCAGCCTGTACAATAGGATCTTCGGCTACTTACACGAAAACAATGCCAAATGGGACATCATCGGTATGTCACTTTATCCGGACATATCAACCGAAGACGCACACACACCGGACGACTGGGAAGCGATGAATAATGATTGTATCGCCAATATGAAAGCGTTAATAGCCAAATACAATACTCCGGTAATGATGTGTGAAATCGGTATTAGTTGGGATTACGAAGAAGCGGAAGCCTTCTATACAGACTTCGTTACCAAAGCCAAACAAGTAGACCAATGTCTGGGAGTATTTACCTGGGAACCTCAATGTTACGGTAACTGGAAAGGTTATAGTAAAGGGATGTTCGATGACAGTGGCAAACCCACCAATTCATTTAATGCTTTTAAGAGATAAATGAACATGAAACACCAAAAACAGTTAGCAACTGCACTTTTGTTGGCAGCTGCTTGCAGCCTGCAAGCACAGCGTAGCGAGACATTGCTCGAAAAGAACTGGAAATTCAGCAAAGGAGATATCAAAGAGGCCAGTCAGCCGGAGTTTAATGACACCCAATGGGAATCAGTCGTCCTTCCACATGACTGGGCTATCTTTGGTCCTTTTGATATGAACAATGATCTTCAGAATGTGGCCATCACACAAAATTTTGAGGAAAAGGCGTCTTTGAAAACAGGACGCACAGGGGGACTGCCTTATGTAGGTTCCGGCTGGTACCGTACTAGTTTTGATACTCCCGCCGACAAAGAAGTGACTCTGCTCTTTGACGGTGCTATGAGTGAAGCCCGCGTTTATGTGAATGGTAAGGAGGCTTGTTTCTGGCCCTTCGGTTACAATTCTTTCCATTGCAATGTCACTCCTTTCCTGAACAAAAACGGAAAGAGTAATACACTGGCCGTACGGCTGGAAAACCGTCCGCAATCTTCACGCTGGTATCCGGGAGCGGGCTTGTACCGCAATGTACACCTGATTGTTACTGATAAAATCCACGTGCCTGTATGGGGAACACAGATTACGACTCCTCATGTCAGTAAAGAATTTGCAGCCGTACGCCTGCAAACGAGGATAGACAATGCCGGTGAAAAAACACAAATCCGCATGGAGACGGAAATTCTTTCCCCAGACGGAAAAGTGGTTACCCGCAAAGAAAATACCGGCCGTATCAATCACGGACAGCCGTTTGAACAGAACTTCATCGTAAATGCACCTGAACTCTGGTCGCCGGAAAACCCGTCGCTCTACAAAGCGGTTTCTAAAATCTATGCAAATAATAAGTTGGTAGATACCTATACGACCCGCTTCGGTATCCGCAGTATTGAATTTATCGCCGATAAAGGTTTCTACCTGAACGGAGAACACCGGAAATTCCAGGGTGTATGTAATCATCATGATTTAGGTCCGTTGGGAGCAGCTATCAATGTAGCGGCACTCCGCCATCAACTTACTCTTTTGAAGGATATGGGTTGTGATGCTATCCGTACATCGCATAATATGCCGGCTCCGGAACTCGTTGAATTATGTGATGAAATGGGATTTATGATGATGATTGAACCGTTTGACGAATGGGATATTGCCAAATGCGACAACGGTTATCACCGTTATTTCAACGAATGGGCAGAACGCGATATGATAAATATGCTTCATAATTACCGCAACAATCCTTGTGTAGTGATGTGGAGTATCGGTAATGAAGTACCTACTCAATGCAGTCCTGTCGGTTATAAAGTGGCCAAGTTCTTGCAGGATATCTGCCACCGTGAAGACCCTACCCGTCCCGTGACTTGCGGTATGGATCAAGTGTCTTGTGTGCTTGCCAACGGCTTTGCAGCCATGATTGACATTCCGGGACTTAATTATCGCACACAGCGTTATAAAGAATCTTACGACCAGCTTCCGCAGAACTTGATTCTTGGTAGCGAGACGGCTTCCACTGTCAGTTCACGCGGAGTCTACAAATTTCCGGTAGAAGAAAAGAAAGGTGCCAAATATGAAGACCACCAATGTTCTTCGTATGACGTGGAAGCATGTCCGTGGTCGAATATCCCAGATGAAGATTTCGCCTTAGCCGATGATAACCACTGGACTATCGGACAATTCGTATGGACAGGATTCGATTATTTGGGCGAACCTTCACCATATGATGTCAATTCATGGCCGAATCATAGTTCTATGTTTGGTATTATCGACCTTGCCAGTATCCCTAAGGACCGCTATTATCTCTACCGTAGCGTATGGAACAAAAATGCAGAAACGCTACATATCCTTCCTCATTGGACTTGGCCGGGACGCGAAGGTGAAGTGACCCCGGTATTCGTATATACCAACTATCCTACTGCCGAACTGTTTATCAACGGAAAAAGCTACGGTAAACAAAGCAAGAATAACAGTTCTTTAAAGAGCCGTTACCGCTTAATGTGGATGGATGCCGTATACGAACCGGGCGAAGTAAAAGTTGTAGCCTACAATAAGGACGGAAAAGCAGTAGCGGAAAAGACAGTACGCACTGCCGGAAAGCCTCATCATATCGAACTGGTCAGCAACCGCAACGAACTGACAGCCGATGGAAAAGACCTCGCCTACGTCACTGTGAAAGTGGTAGACAAAGATAGTAACCTCTGTCCTACCGATAGCCGCCTGATTCACTTCTCCGTAAAAGGAGCCGGTAAGTTCCGGGCTGTTGCTAACGGCGACCCTACCAATCTGGAACAATTCCACCTTCCGAAGATGCACGCTTTCCATGGAATGTTGACAGCGATTGTACAGGCAGGAGAGATTGCCGGAGATCTTGTACTGACTGCCAAGGCAAGTGGAGTGAAAACCGGAACAGTCCATCTTCAGGCAAAATAAAAGGGTAGAATTATAAGAAATAGAGAAATCCATCCTACCCTATACTATTATTTAGGCACAGATTACCCTGTTGCTTTATGCAATCATAGTTCTAAAACCGTGTAATCTGTGCCTAAAATATTAAAGTCGATTATTTACAGATAAATGTCACTAGCAATCCCTTATGGTCTGTCGGCCACACATCAAGCGGTACTATGAATTCATCTTTTGATGTTTCCTCTACACGTTGAGAGCGGACAATAGATTCTTTCGGACCAAACAAAACGGCTTTCTTTGCTTTCAATCCTTTTCCTTTATAGAAGATAAAATCAATACGATCCCGTTCGTCCGCTTTAGGAGCCCATGTTATCTTTTCCGGAGTTTTTGCCAAGTTATCCGAAGGATAGGTAAATCCCGGATGCGTCAGAGGATTGGGATAAATCTTACGGTAGCTGTCAATAAAGCCAGCTTCTTCCAACAAAGTGGTAACTGTCCAGGGTACAACAAAGCCGTTGTGGTCGTACAAGTTCTTATTTTTCTCAATCCAATCGCGATGGGAAGGTTCGTTGAAGTCTCCTCCCACGATCACCCGATAGCCGTTTGCAAGGTCTTTCTCAGCCTGGGCGATAAACATACGAATCGCATCATCCCGCTGAGAGGCTACATTGACTTTCATAATTTCATCTACTGACGCCGGCAGTGGAATTTCTTTCCAGGTAGAGCCGTCATAGCCACGGGCGTTATAATATGCACAGTCCAGATAATCCAGGTGGGCAGTATAAACCGCTACCTTCTTTCCGTTCACGGAACTTGTTAGACGATAAATACTTCCATGGTCATTCTTTTCCGGAAAAACCGTCAAAGAGTCCGTGATAGGATGCTTGCTTAGTAAACCGGTATCATAAGTATAAAAAGAATAATACTTCAGTCCCTTTTCCTGAAGTGAAGCGCACACACGTGCCGTGAAATTCGTTTTATTGTAATTCCTCACCTCACTGAAAGTCACAAAGTCAGGCTTCAGACGGACTATCTCATTGATAATAGCATCATATCCGCCTGGTATCATGGTACCTTCCTGCCATACATTCCATTGCAACACTGTAAATTCATTACTCTTTTGTGCCTTCACAAAAACAGAAACCAGCAACAAAATAGCCGGTAATAGTAGTCTTTTTAATCGCATTTTTTTATATTTAAAGATGAATAATAATCAAATAGCTTTCCAAAAGGATTGGAAGTCACGATATTTACCGTAGCACACCAATTCATCCCCTTCTTCTACTTTCTCGTCCCCCGGAAGTTCATTCTTCACATGAAGCTCCATTAAAGAAATACCCAGACAATTAGTTACTTTATCCGCCCGCTTCAATCCGATTAGTTTTAAGTGAAATTCTTCGTCCAGATTCAACTCATTGACAAAGTATCCTACAAACTTTTTCGGGACTGTAAACTTGACGACATAATATTCCGAATCGACACGGAAAGCTTCCACGCTTGTTCCAAAATCCAGCAGTTGCACCAGACTGCGGGCCGCATCTTCTTCCGGTGTCAATATCTTCTCCAAGCTGAATGCTTCAAGCACGGCTTTATGCACCATATCAATGGCACGGGCATAGATATGAGCAACCTTCTTTTGTTTCAGCAAAGCAACCACACGCACCGATGCGCCGAAATTCTCACCTATGGCGACAATCACTATATCGACACTGTTCAGAGGAAGCACGGACAAAGCCTGTTCATCCGTTGCATCAATCACAAATGCAGTAGCAACCTTATCTTTTATACTATCTACGCGGCTTTCACTAATATCCGCACCAATAATCTCGTGTCCCAGTGCCGATAACTCTTCAGCCAACACACGACCGTAGTTTCCTAAACCGATAATAATGTACTTCATATCTTTAGTTTATGATAATGTTATCACTCGGATAACGGTATTTTGTATTCTTTTTCTGTTTGATAATTCCCAGCATTAACGTTATCAAGCCCACACGCCCGATAAACATCAACAACGCCACTAACAATTTACTTGCATCACATAAATTAGGTGTCAGATTCAGACTAGAACCTACCGTACTAAGTGCCGACACACATTCGAAAGTCAATGCCATTAGAGAGGCTTGCGGTTCCAGTATACTTAATATAAAGATAAAAAGAAACAGTACGCCCAACGACATAACCACTGTCGCATTAGAACGACGGATAGAATCATGAGAAAGTTCCCTTCCGAATACCTCCACCCGTTCCGAGCCACGCAACACGGCCACAAGATTCAGGACAACCACTGCAAAAGCATTCACTTTCACCCCACCGGCAGTAGATTGAGCACCACCACCAATCCACATCAGCACTAAATAGACCAACAAAGTCTGTACACTCAAAGAAGCTAAATCAACACTGCTGAAACCAGCCGTCCTCGGACAAGTAGCATTGAAGAAAGCCTGCGTCCACTTATCTGCAACAGGCATACCGGCAAACGAAGCATTCCACTCAAAAGCGGCAATCGCCAATGTACCGGTTACCAAAAGCAGAAATGTCATAATCAACACAATCCTCGTATTCAGATTATACAAATGCGACACCTTATGCCTTTCTAACTTGCGCGTACGTACAAACTTCCAGAAATGACGCAAATGATACAGTACAATATCTTTGAAATTAACCAGAATAGGAAAACCGATACCTCCCAGAATAATCAGAAAAGAGACGGAAATAAACAGCCAGTTATGGTTGGTCATTACCATAGAGTTTCCCAAATTACCGGAAAGTGTAGAGAAACCTGCATTACAAAAAGCGGAAATAGAATGGAAAGCAGCAAAAGCCAGTTCGCCTTCCAAAGTCATTCCAAGTGTTCCGTGGATGCTGAACCAGATAGAAATCATGCCGATACCTTCAATCACCAATGTAAATCCCAAGATATATAATAACGTGGACAATAAGGAGCCCAGCGAATTGGAGCTAACCATATCACGTACCACCAACTGATTGTAAAGAGAAGTATTTCCCATAAAGAACATAGCGAAGAAACTGGTCAATGTCATTACACCTAATCCTCCTACCTGGATCAGCAGGATGATAACAACAAGTCCGCCGGTAGTAAATGTAGTCGATACGTCAACGGGCACCAGCCCCGTCACACATACCGCACTGGTAGCCGTAAACAATGAATCCACCCAGGTAATGCCATTCACCGTGCATCGTGGCAACATCAATAACCCCGTACCAATCAGAATGATAGCCAAAAAGCTGACTGCCAATATCAGAGAAGGATTAGTGCGACGCCCCAACAAACGGACCAGTCCGTTGGACAAATTCAGAAAAGAAAAAATTAGTAATAAGACAAGATGATAAAACTTCCCGTCCAAAAACTCCCAAAATTGCAGGATCGCCCCTTCTTCTTCCGGACGATGGAAAATGACCGGTATCAAAGTCAGATACAGCAAACCGCTCAAAATCCAGGCCAACCGCCGGTATTGTTTCTTTGTACTTCTATATTCAAGTGAGATATGAAGAGTCACATCAACCAGAAAAATAATCCATACAGCCTTATACAGGACCTGAATTTTCGCCACTTCATCAACCGATAGCGGAAAGCCATGTTCGTAAATCACTCCGACGATCAACAACAAAGACGCCAGATAAGTAAGTGCTTCTACTAAACCCAATAAGATACGTACATAAGGTTTCAGTAGTTTGTTCTGATACAACAAAAACTTATGATAAATCTTCATATCGCATTTTTTATATAATGCCGTGCAAACTTAACTAAAATAACAATCGAATCCGATTCTTTGTTGACAAAAACATCCGAATATTAAAAATTTTGTCTACATTTGGCAGCGGAAAACTAAAAAACCACAATATTATGAGTGACAAAAGAAAACGGTATATCCTGCCGGAAGAAGAAATCCCACACTACTGGTACAATATTCAGGCTGACATGGTCAATAAGCCAATGCCTCCTTTGCACCCGGGAACAAAACAGCCGCTGAAAGCGGAAGACCTGTATCCTATTTTCGCTAAAGAACTGTGTCATCAGGAACTTAACCAGACCGATGCATGGATTGAAATCCCGGAAGAAGTCCGTGAAATGTACAAATACTACCGCAGTACTCCGCTTGTTCGTGCTTACGGACTGGAAAAAGCGCTCGGTACTCCGGCACACATTTATTTTAAGAATGAAAGTGTAAGCCCTATCGGCTCTCATAAGTTGAACTCCGCTTTGGCACAGGCTTATTACTGTAAAGAAGAAGGCGTTACCAACGTGACTACCGAAACCGGTGCCGGACAATGGGGTGCCGCTCTTTCTTATGCAGCCAAAGTTTTCGGACTCGAAGCTGCCGTTTATCAGGTGAAAATCAGCTACGAACAGAAGCCTTACCGCCGTAGTATCATGCAGACTTTCGGAGCACAGGTTACTCCTTCTCCGTCCATGTCTACCCGCGCCGGAAAAGATATCCTGACTGCACACCCTACTTATCAGGGTTCACTCGGAACAGCTATTTCCGAAGCTATCGAACTTGCTCAAATGACTCCTAACTGCAAATATACACTCGGTTCCGTACTTAGCCATGTTACCCTTCATCAGACAATTATCGGTCTGGAAGCGGAAAAACAGATGGAAATGGCCGGTGAATACCCGGATGTAGTAATCGGATGTTTCGGAGGCGGTTCCAACTTTGGTGGTATTTCCTTCCCTTTCATGCGTCATAACATACTGGAAGGCAAGAAAACCCGTTTCGTTGCCGCCGAGCCCGCTTCTTGCCCGAAATTGACACGCGGCAAGTTCCAGTATGATTTTGGTGATGAAGCCGGATACACCCCATTACTCCCGATGTTTACATTAGGACACAACTTTGCTCCGGCTCATATCCATGCAGGCGGCCTTCGTTATCATGGTGCAGGTGTCATCGTTTCACAATTACTCAAAGATAATCTCATGGAAGCGGTAGATATCCAGCAACTGGAATCGTTCGAAGCCGGTTGCCTGTTTGCACAAATGGAAGGTATTATCCCTGCTCCGGAGTCCTGCCATGCTATCGCAGCAGCCGTTCGCGAAGCCAATAAGTGCAAAGAAACAGGAGAAGAAAAAGTAATCCTGTTCAACCTTTCCGGGCATGGGTTGATTGACATGGCTTCTTACGACAAATATCTGGCAGGTGATTTGGTGAACTACTCATTAACCGACGAAGATATTCAAAAGAACTTGGATGAGATAGGCGATTTAGCTAAATAGTCTTCTGATTTCAACATCCGAACAATAAAATAAGCCCGGCATAAGATACCGGGCTTATTTACTTTTCATTACCATATCTCTGAAAAAGAAAGTTGTCCAAATAAGATTTCATGCTAAAAAATGATTTATCGGCTAAAAGATGTCCTTTCCTAAAGATTTTCGCCAATATCGGAAGGATTTCATCTGAATTAATTTCCTATTCTTAACAGAAATCCGTACTTTTGCGCAGCATTCAATCAAACAAAAGCCATACAAATATGACACGCTACTTAAAAAACATGGAAAAAGAAATTATCATTGATAATCAGTTGGATGAAGTTGCAAGAATTGCTCTATTTATCGAAGAATTAGGAATGTCATTACAATTACCGGCAAGTATCACAATGAGCCTCAACCTCGCTATTGAAGAAGCGGTTACCAATATTATCCGTTACGGCTACCCTTCCAATAAAGAAAGTGAAATCATCCTTCGAACATCTGTTGCTCCCGGAATGCTGGTTACACAAATTATAGACGACGGAATTTCCTTCGATCCTACTGCCAAAGAAACATCTGACAATGTACAATCTCTCGACCAACAACTGACACAAGGCCTGGGACTTTTCCTGATCCGGCGTACAATGGACAAAGTAGAATATCATTCCACAGATAATCATAACCCTCAAATCCGCAACTACGCGCCTAATATGATA
>ENA-OPRU01000356-OPRU01000356.1-human-gut-metagenome-genome-assembly--contig:-NODE-356-length-33881-cov-2.371755_pt1 | contig 33881 bp, 35 predicted proteins | sample MGYA00241897_ERZ501888 | MGnify/ENA primary metagenome ERZ501888 (study PRJEB25962, sample SAMEA2042398) | human gut metagenome | biome: human gut; feature: human-associated habitat; material: faeces... | reverse complement strand
CGCACCGGATTGTTGTGGGCTGTGATGATCCACTACAAATAATAAATCATTTTCTCCAATCATCGTGCTTGCTTCCTCATCGCTGATAAAATTATGGCGCAAAGACAGCTTTTCCTCATAGCCATAGAAAGCTTCCATAAGCTGTGGCTCGATTCCACCGCTTTTGGAAATAATATAGGTCTTTTTTCCTTGTGCTTGTGAAAGACGTGATACCGCCAAAGCACTTCCCATACAGTCAAAGTCCATATTGGCATGTCCGCTGATGAAAATGCGTTCGGTTTCCATCATCGCCTCACGAATCGCTTGAGACATGACACGCACACGTACCTTACTGCGCTTTTCACGTGCCTCGCTTCCTCCGCCATAGTATTTTACGTCCTGTCCATACCGCTTGACCGCAACCTGATCTCCTCCGCGACTTTGTGCTAGCTCCATTAAGTCGTTGATCATGGTATCAAGCTGCTGGAAATCATCGGTTCCTCGAGCAAAAGACATACTCAAAGTAATATTTACATCAATTTCCTCTGCATTTTTACGCACGATATTCAAAAGATCGAAGCGATCCTTTTGTACCTGTTCATAAATGGATTCATTCATAAACACCAAATAGCGATCACTGCGCAGACGGCGAATAAACATGCCATAACGTCCTGCCCAATCAATAAGGGGCTGGCGAAGCTTCGTGTTGATCGTTGCCATACGGCTTTCATCTTCGTATTGCTGATACTCCATATAGTTATCTAGCTGTAAAAGTCCTGCAACAATACCATCTTGTTCATATTGCTTACGCAATAGTGCATATTCCGTAATATCCTTCACATAGAGAACCTTGGCGTTTTCTTTACGGATAATTTCATAAATATAGCCATCGCTTTGTGCCGTAATGGTTTCAACTTCACCATTTAACAAAGCAGCGATATCGGCAATCCAAGAGGTTACTTTATTCCCGACAATATCAATTCTATGTTCTAAAAAATCATTGATCCAAGTAACCATATATTCATCATCGTACGTGATGATTCCGATTTCTCCAAATACCAAGGCATCTTTGGCATCATGACCTAAGATACGTGAAATATCCACATATCGTTGTTTCTTATCGCGTTCATATTTTGTAATGATCCATGTGAAAATCAATAAATTGAAAACGACCAAAACAACCATCGGTAAAATCCATACACCATCAAAATCGGCAACATACAAGGCAAGCAATGCCACAAGCTCAGCGGCTACGATAATTGCGACCTGTATTTTAAAGTTTTCAAATTTATCCATGAAAACACCTCATTTCATTATTTTTTATTACTTAGCATGCCATACATTCCGATTCCCAGCGGCAACAGTTGTGCAAACGGAATCAAAATAGAAGCAAGTATGATAAGCAGGATAAAGTGCTTGCGATGCTGAGCAGCCCACAGCATACATAAAAATACCCCATAGCCGATTGCCAATAAAGCAGCGCATAGGCTTATAGCAAATAGCAGCGATTGAAGCTCTTGGTTTAATTTTAGCACATTTCCAAGGAAAAATAGTATCCAAATGCCAAGAATCATATATCCACAGGATCTGGAAAGGCGCATTTGTACTAACGGCTTCATCGGATTGGTTGGAATGGATAGGCGCTTTAGCAGCAGCATAGATAATAGATGAATACAAATGGTTTGTAGAATACTTAAGCATGCGGCGCTGATAACAGTGACACTCATGACGAGATGATCTAGTACAACAGCTTCTTGCGAGATATGGAATAGGGATAATAAATTTTTTACCAATAGCACATCTTCATTTGGATCATAGTCGAAAAATGCTGCAAATACAATGGTTGTTAATAGGTAGGATAGAAAGGTTAAAATTCCCGTCAGCAACAACAAATAACCATTCTTCCAATGCTGTTTGACTCCTACACCGTAAACAACACCGGTTACCAAACAAATAAACAGATAGAAAATGGTGGTTGGAGCTGCAAGCATAAAACCTAACAGCAGCATACATACTGAAACAAGTATGCCGTATTTTAATCCATAGCGAGCGGTATAGATTAGAATAGGAAAGGTTAAGACCCAATACATAAACAATTCAATCGCATTTGCTAACTGCCTGTTTACAAACAACAGCACACCTACAATCGCACACATCATTGCTCCTTCGGTGATGCGTCTTGTATCTTGCTTCATGAATGCACTTCCTTTCTCATAGTAGGTCTATTATACTACGCCTATCGGAATTTATAAACCAAAAGAGTCCTTCTGCCAAAGTAAATCCGTGGTAAAAGAAAAGTCCTCCGACATTGCCGAAAGACCTGTTTTTCTTATTCGCTTACGTAAGGCAATAAAGCCATCTGACGTGCACGCTTAATTGCAGTAGCAAGCATACGCTGATATTTAGCGCGTGTACCTGTTACACGTCTTGGAATGATTTTTCCGTTAGCGGAAATAAATCTTTTCAATAGCTCTACGTCCTTGTAGTCGATTGTTTCAATTTTATTCTTCGTAAAGTAACATACTTTTTTACGTCCCATACGCTGTTTTTTGAATGCCATCGTAAAATCTCCTTTCTACCGATTAGAATGGTAAATCATCGCTGGCGATATCTAAAGTATCGCTGCTTGCGAAATCACTGGAATAAGATGGTGTGGTATCTGCAACCGGTTCATAAGACGGCTCATAGCTGTTTTGAGGAACATAAGCATTTGTGCTAACATTTGCATTCGCACTACCCTTCGGTTCCAAAAATTGAACACTGTCCGCAACTACCTCGGTTACATATACACGCTTACCGCTTTGATCATCATAGCTTCTTGTCTGAATACGTCCTTCTACACCGACAAGGCTTCCCTTATGTGTGTATTGAGCAACGATATCCGCTGTACGATTCCAAGCTACGGTATTGATAAAATCAGCAGTTGGCTGACCCTCCGTTTTGATACGGCGATCACAAGCTACGGTAAAAGAAACAACGCTTGCTCCTGATGCTGTCTTACGAAGCACCGGATCCTTTGTCATTCTTCCTACTAATACAACGCGATTTATCATAACTCTTACCTCTCCAGATTATTTTTCTGCTTCTGTTTTAACAACCATATAACGCACAACATTTGGGTTGATACGAGCCAAACGTTCGAATTCGTGGATTCCTTCGTTATTAGCTGTAACGTTGATTACAACATAATGACCCTTGTTCATGTGCTTAATTTCATACGCGAACTCTTTTACGCCCCAATCATCAACATTGTCGATGGTTCCTTCGTGATCTGTGATGATCTTGTGAAGAGAATCCATAACTTTCTGACTAGCAGCTTCGTCTAAAGAAGCGTTCACGATGTACATGATTTCATATTTTTTCATTCGTACACCTCCTCATGGTCTATGGCCCTATCGTTTGATAGAGCGGGGAGTAGAGATTTCTACTCGTTTATAGATTATAACACCTTCAAAATCAGCTGTAAACTATTTTCTTATAGCTTTTTCATATTTCGATTTCCTAAAGCAAAAGTTAAACCCCGTTTCAAAACACAAAAGAAATTAAACATCATACAAAATGATTTCAACAATACTCTATTCCTTTTATTTAGGTGTATAATATTTAAAAGAAACAATAAGAAAGTAAGTGATCATTTGAAAACAATAGGAAGAAAGCAAAATCGTGGACTTATGACAGAGGGAGTTATTTGGAAGGAGCTCTTGCTTTTTAGCATTCCGCTTTTATTAGGTAATTTATTTCAACAGCTTTATAATGCCGTAGATTCCATGGTTGTCGGGCAAAACCTCGGTGCACAAGCACTTGCCGCAGTCGGTTCAAGTGGACCTGTCATCAATTTGTTAATTAGTTTTTTTCAAGGAATTTCCGTAGGTGCGGGAGTTATCATTTCAAGATATTTCGGTGCTCGCAATAACAATGCAATGAGCGATGCCATTCATACCTCTTTAGGCTTTACTTTTCTTGCAGGTATAGCATTAACATTTATAGGAATTGCTTTTTCTCCTTTAATTTTAACATGGATTGGCACTCCCGCCGATGTTATGGATAATTCTATTTTATATCTGCGCATTTATTTTGCCGGTATCTTATCGGTTATGCTTTACAATATGTGTAGTGGTATCTTACGTGCAGTTGGCGACTCTAAAAATCCTTTATATTTTTTAATTCTTTCATCACTAACCAACGTGGTTTTGGACATCGTTTTCATCGTTTATTTACACATGGGTATAGCCGGTGCGGCATGGGCAACGCTTCTCTCACAAACATTAAGTGCGATTCTGACCTTAATGTTACTTTGTAAAAGCAAACAAGAATATCGAGTGGAGATTAGAAAAATCCATTGTAAAAAAGATGTTTTATTCGAAATTATCCGTCTAGGTTTACCTAGTGGTATTCAAAATGCAATCGTTTCTTTTTCCAATGTAATCGTTCAAAGCAATATCAATGCATTCGGTTCACTCGCTATGGCAGGTTGTGGTGCTTACACAAAAATTGATGGTTTTGCAATTCTTCCAGTTATGAGCTTTTCCATGGCATTTACTACCTTTATCAGTCAAAATATGGGTGCTCAAAAGCTTGAGCGAGTTAAAAAAGGTGCAGAAACCGGCATCTTTATGAGTGTTACCACAACGATATGTATCAGTATGCTGTTATTTCTATTTGGGCCACAGCTTTTATCCATTTTCAGCAATGATACAAAGGTCATTGAATATGGTTTATATATGCTCCATGTACTTGTTCCCGGCTATATTTTTCTTGCACTATCGCACGCTCTGGCTGGCATCGTTCGAGGTGCCGGTATTACCACTGTTCCGATGATTGTTATGGTATGCTGCTGGTGTGGTTTACGTATGGTATGGATTCTTGGAAGTGTGCCTATCTTCCACGATATTGGTGTTGTTTTCTTAGGGTGGCCAATCACTTGGATCGCAAGTGCCATTTGGCTATATATTTACTACAAAAAAGGAAACTGGATTTATTCATATAGCTAAATAACTAAGTAAAAGAAAATGCCTCACTTCATTGTTTACATTTCTCTAATATATGCTATGATTTTGATATGAAATATAGTGTAATTATTGTTGCAGCTGGAAAAGGCACACGTACCGGTTTAACTTATAACAAGGTTTTTTATAAAATCAATAATGAACCGATCATCTGTAAAACATTACGCCCTTTTTTAACAGATGAGGACTGTGAGCGTATTGTTATTTCCATTGCCCCAACAGAACAAAAAGATTTTGAAAGCCTCATTACAAGTCCAAAGGTTGTATATACCTTCGGAGGTGCAACAAGACAGGAAAGTGCATATCTTGGACTTGCAAAAGTTGAAAGTGATTACGTGATGATTCACGATGGTGTTCGTCCCTTTGTTAAAAAGGAACAAATCGAGCAATTAAAATATGCACTTCAACAAGACGATGCTGCATTATTGATGGTTCCGCTAATTGATACAATCAAAGAGGTTACTGATGGTTATGCCATTCATACTCCTAAGCGTGAGAACTATTTTGCCGCTCAAACTCCACAAGCATTTAAAACATCACTCATTCGTTATTGTCATGAAGAAGCAAGAAAGCACCCAGAAATCATTGCCAGTGATGATGCCATGCTTTGCGAAGTATTTTCCGATGCTCGTATCAAAGTCATTGAGGGCAGCTATGACAATATCAAAATCACTACCAAAAAAGATATTCAACAATTTGAAGATTCCAAAGAATAGCTGTTTCGCATAGAATCGGCTATTCTTTTTTAAACATGCTACAATATAGAGGATATAGAAAGGAGATCTATATGAAAAAATTTATAAATGAATTTAAAATATTTATTATGCGTGGCAATGTTCTTGATATGGCTGTCGGTGTTATCATCGGTGGAGCATTTCAAAAAATTGTTACTTCGTTGGTAAACGATATTATTATGCCTATCATCAGTGTCATTACCGGTGGAATCAACTTTACCGATTGGTTTATCGCTTTAGACGGCGAACATTACGCTACCTTAGCAATGGCACAAGCCGCAGGTGCTTCTACTTTAAATTACGGAACTTTCCTAACAGAAGTTCTTAATTTCCTGATTATGGCATTTATTATTTTTATTCTTGTCAAAACCATGAATAAGCTTGCTTCCAAAGTACATAAAGAAGCAGAAGTGGAAAAGGAACCCACCACAAAAACATGTCCTTTCTGCAAAACCGAGATTGCATTAGAAGCTACACGCTGCCCGCACTGTACCTCACAACTCAAAGACAACACAAACGCTTAGATACCTGTATTTAAGTGTTTTTTTCATTTATATGTGCTTCACCAAAGTTATCAATCCATTTAGATTTTAATAGTTGAATCGCCTCGTCTATGGTTTTCGTACGTTTTACGCTCTCTTTAAGAATCGTATCTTGTAACGGTATATTCCATTTTCGCACGATTTCTTTTACAATCTGTATTTTATCCTCCACTTGCAAATCAGCAAACAAAAATATTTCATCTATCACTTCTAAAAACGCTTCTCCCAAACACTTTTTTAATCCAATATACGGATCTTGTGGTTGAAAATGTAAGATGTTTTCTTGAGTAATATCAAAATCTCCTTGTAAAATAACAATACTATGGCGTAAATCTACTTTTTGATTTCCATGCCAAATATAACCTTTTTGAAATGCTTGCTGAAAAAACAGTAAAGTTGCCTCATTAGCTAAATGCAAATTGCTGATTTGCACCAAAGAATATGGTTTTCTTCTAAGCTTTACAAGTGCATGCTCCAATGTCCCTTCCATTCCAATCGCATTGATTTCCACGCGCTCCTCACAATGAAAATAACAACGATTAAACACATCAATCACGTACTCTTTCTACATGAGCATTTCCTAAAAACAACCATACTCCTAAAGGTTTATCCGTTAAAACTCCTTGTTCTATCCATGCCAACTGCTTTAAAAGTTTAGCAACAACTGTCGATTGTCCAATTACACGCTTCTGTAATTCTTCTTTAACATAGTGAAAACGATTATAGGATACAAGCGGAATATCCGTTAGCTGCTCTATAACCTTTTGAATCATTATTTTATCAACGTTTGTCTGTTGTTGCTTCTTTGTTTCCACACAAGCAAGATCTAACACATCAATTGCTTTATCCGGAAATTTACGTTGTGGTATATAGCAGTTACAACAATGAACAATACATCTTAACGCTTCTTCACAAACGCTGACATGATGAAAGCTTTCATACTCTTTCTGTTTTGCTTCTAACATTGTGTAAACTTGCTCAAGAGAAGGCTCTTGAATATGAATGATCTGAAAGCGGCGTTCTAGGGCTCTATCTTTCTCAATATATTTTTCATATTCTTCCAATGTGGTTGCACCAATACAACGAATACTGCCTCGTGCCAAATAAGGCTTTAAGACACTTGCCACATCAATAGATCCTTCACTTTTCCCTGCACCGATCATTTGATGAATTTCATCAATGAATAAAATTACTTCCGGATATTTTTGCAATAAACGGATAATCTTTTGTAGCTTTTCTTCAAAATCTCCTCGATATTTGGTACCTGCCACCAATGCATTTAGGTTTAATTCATAAATTTGTATATCTTCCAATCCCTTTATTTTCTTATAACGAATATCTCGTGCCAATTGTTCGACAAGTGCAGTTTTCCCCACTCCCGCTTCGCCGACAAGCAACGGATTCGCCTTATCCTTGCGTAATAAAACGGATACCATGAAATCCAGTTCTTCCTTTCTTCCAACAATATCCGCATATCCTTCTGTTCGATTTAGATTTCGTAATTCACTATATTTATCCAATTCGCTTATCAATCCGTTTTCTAACTGTAAAAGCAAAACTTCCTCATCTAAATCATATCTATGCAATATTTCATTTGCTACACAGCTTCCGCTCTTCAACAATGCAATCGACACTACCTCTACACTAAGCTGTCTTTGATTTCGTTCTTCCGCTAGCTTTTCAGCTGCTCCCATCATATTTTCCACAATTTGTGTCATTTGAATCTCACCAATACTTTGATCCTTCAATCCAAACAAAATCATCAAATCTTCTTTTAATTGAAAATAATACATTCCTTGGGCTGAAAGAATCCTAGACAGTGGTGTGTGTATATCCTTCATGAGCGCCAACAAGATATGTTCACTGCCGATATAATTATTCCCCATATCGCGTGCTTCTTGTTTGGCACATTCTAAAAGCGCCTTTACCTGTTGATCCATGCGATACTCCATAAAATCACCGTCCTTGCTCATTGACAGTATATGATGAACACCTGCCACATTTGTTAATATATCCTTTTTCCCTTGGATACTATGCAAGATGCCAGACGGTAAATATCTTTAACAATTCTTAATCATCATACGAATAATCTCTTTATCCGTTTCTTTCATTCCTTCTTTTGCTAATTTTGAAATATTTTGAATGGTATTTTCTACACCTTTTACAATCAAACCATCGCCATCGCGAAACTGCTGATGAGCAAGATACATACAGTATCCCATAATACCGGCATCTACGGCAGCTTGGATTTTAGCAGCACAACTAGCCTTAGCGCCATCACAGACCATACCGGAAACAATCCCCAATGCATTCACAATGGTATGTGCTACCGTTTCATAATCATGTGTTTCCATGTAAGCAATCCCTGCACCACAGCCAACACCGGCACTAACCGCACCGCAGAAAGCACTTAATCGACCAATGCCGCTTTTTTGATGAATCGTAACTAAATCACTAACCAACAATCCACGATATAGCAATTCTTGATCTAAATTTGATTCTTTCGCAAAAACTACTACCGGAACACTTGCCGTAATCCCTTGATTCCCGCTGCCCGATACAATAATTACCGGTAATTCACAGCCATTCATACGTGCATCACTAGCTGCAGCGGCATAGGCTCGACATTTCACCTTAACATCATCAGGATACATACTTAATAACACCTTACCGATATTTGCGCCATAGCTGTTCGCAATCCCCTCTTCGGCGATTGTCATATTATACTGAATCTGTCGATCCAAACACTCTTTTACATCGCTAATATCCACAATGTTGGCAAATTCTACAATATCTTTTACATTTAAGCAGCTTTTATCACAAACATCTTCTTTTACATCTTTGATTTTCTTATCTAATAAAATCTGATGATCCTTTTCGACATAAACGATATTCGTATGATAATTTACAATACGCACACGTGCATACGAATCATCGGCATATACTGTAATAAACAAATCAAAAATAAATGGGCTTTTTGCCAATTCTACTTGAATCTCATGTTCCTCAATATACGCATGAAGCTTCTTTTTATCTTCAACATTTACTTCTGCTAAAACCTCTAGCTTATGATCTGCCTTTCCACACACGATACCTGCCGCTACTGCCGCTTGAATACCCTTCATCTGCTCTGTATTCGGCACGATAACACTTTTTACATTTTTCAAAACGTTACCGCTAACCTCAATAACCACGCGTTGTGGTTCACAGCCTAAAACCTCTCTTGCATAGCTTGCAATATATGCAATCGCAATCGGCTCCGTACACCCCATTGCCGGAACTAGCTCTTCCTTTAAGATTTGTATATATTGATTGTATTGCTCATCGTATTTTTTCATTTTAACCATTCCATTTCTTTTTGTTTTTATTATAATACATATCAAAAACAAACCCTAGTCTTTTTACACACTTTTAAGGCTTTGTACTTTCCACAAACCACCGCATTCGTTCATAATAAAGATTCCGAATATTTCCGGCTATCCGACATTGATATAAAACACCGCAGCCTCCCACCTGAGAAACACTATTACGGATTTCCAAAATACGATCAATCGAATATTCTTTTCCATCGTCCCAAACAATGGAAATCGGTGTAATTCTTCCCTCTTTGTCTACCCTTTGAACTACCGATATATAACGTTTATACAGTCTCATACACATAACCTCTAAAAGAACGACTCAGGGTGAATCACATGATCCCGCTGCGGCTGAAAATCACTAAGACCTTGATCTATGAGCATACAACACCGTTGAATTTTCTTAAATCCATATTTTTTCCGGATATCATCTACAACTTGCTCTAAACGCTGTTGCTTTTGATAATTTTTCTCATCAACAAATAAATTCAACTGACGATAACATTCCATATATTGAATCCCACTAATTGAAACAGCAACACTACGCAACGGTATATGAAAATCATAATTTTCTTTCAACAACAATAAAATATGCTCCATAATCTCACTCGCTAAATTTGTTGCTTTATCAATTTTACATTGCCTGGTTATACTTTCCAAGTATTTATTCCGCAAGCTGATAGAAATAACATTTCCTTGCAGCCCCTGTTCACGAAGTCTTGAAGCAACCGATTCCGCTAACACATAAAAAACAATTTTCGCCTCTTCAAACGTGCACAAATCTCTAGGCGTTGTAATACCATTTCCAATCGACTTTACCTCTTCTTTTTGATTGTGAAAAGCAACTTCCGAAATATCCTGCCCATTCGCAAACCACCAAACAAGCTCTCCCATTTTACCAAAGTGTTCTTTCAGCCAAACACGGGGAAGCTGTGCCAATTCACCAATCGTAACAATTGAATATTGTCTTAGCTTTTTAGCTGTTGCCTTACCAACATAAAATAAATGTTCAATCGGCAACGGCCACAGCATATCACGAAAATTGGTTCGTGTAATTTCTACAAGTCCCATATTTTTTTTCATATCGCTTCCCATCTTTGCAAACACCTTGTTATAACTAATGCCGATAGATACACTCAATCCAAGCTCATCTTTTACTCGTTTTTGTATCTCAGTCGCAATCTCATATCCACTACCAAACAGCTTTGTGGATTCACTGACATCAATCCATGCTTCATCAAGACCAAATGACTCCACTTTATCGCTATATGCTTGATAAATTTCCTTTACTTTTTCACTATAATACACATATTCCTCATAATTAGGAGGAATGATACATAGCTGAGGACATTTCACAAACGCTTCGCGCAACGATTCTCCAGTTTTTACACCACATTCTTTGGCCTTGTCATTTTTCGCAAGAATAATACCATGTCGGCTTCTTTCACTTCCTCCAACTGCCATACATACCTCACGAAGCTGGGGAAACTTCATTTCTTCAATTTGCGCATAACAATGATTGATATCGCTATGCAGAATCACTCGTTCCATATTCCTCACCTCGCAATTTATTATATACCTTTTGTTCCGAAAATCAATATATTTTGGAACATTTCTATATTTTGTAAAAAAATCATATATTTATCGTTCCATTCTTGACATATCATTATTCTATGGTAAACTAAACTTAAGAAATCAGGTGATATTCATGAAGCTAAGCGAACTCATTGCTTATTATCGCAAGCTCAACAATCTAAGCTTAGAAGCTATCGGCGATTATGTCGGTGTTGCAAAATCAACTGTCAAGCGGTGGGAATCCGGGGAATCGAAAAATATTCCGGAGGCAAAGTTGGAAAAGCTTTCCGAACTATTTGAAATTGATGTTCCCACTTTTTTGAACGGACAGGTCAAGCCGATTCTTGGCTATGTCAAGGCAGGTTATGACATGTTTGCAAGCGAAAATCTTTTAGGCTATGAAGAAGTAACAAAAAAAGAAGCCGCACAAGGAGATTACTATTTAAAGGTACAAGGAGATTCCATGAACGGCTCTCGTATCCATGACGGTGATTTGGTCTATGTGAAAACTTGTTCAGATGTAGAAAACGGTGATATTGCCGTTGTAATTATCGACCAAAGTGAAGTTACAATAAAGAAAATACTTAAACAAGAACATGCCTTAGTCTTAATGGCTACCAACCCTGCTTACGAACCGCGGTTTTTTGATGAAAATGATATTCGTAATAAACGCGTACAAATTATCGGGAAGGTTTTACATTCGAAAATTCAATTTTAAGCGTCCACCCATTTAAAACTGCTAGGAAGGTGAATATATGTATCACATTATGATTATTGAGGATAACGAAAAAATACGTAAGGAGCTTTGTGATTTTTTAAGTAAAAACGGTTATCAGACCTCTGGACCTGATGATTTTGAGCATATCTTGAAAATCATTCAAAATTCAAAGGTAGACTTATTATTATTGGATCTAAATCTACCCGTTGTCGATGGGCATTACATTTGTAGCGAAATTCGCAAAAAAAGCAATCTCCCTATCATTGTAGTAACCAGTCGTGATTCTGAAATGGACGAATTGATCAGTATGAATTTAGGGGCTGATGACTTCGTTACCAAGCCTTATAACCTTCAAATTCTTTTGGCACGGATTGCTCGTGTACTACAACGAAGTTATGAACATGAGAACAGCAATATTTTAAAAATTCACGACATTGCTTTGGACATATCGAAAAGCACCTTATCTTATAAAGGGAAAAGTTGCGATTTAACCAAAAACGAATTGCGGATCATGCACTGCCTCTTTATCAATAAGAACAAGATTGTTTCACGCAACGAACTAATGCAGCACATGTGGGATTGTGATTTATTTGTTGATGACAATACCTTAACTGTAAACATCAATCGCTTACGCAAAAAACTAGAGCTTCTGCAATTAGACGACCTGATTGTTACAAAGCGCGGATTGGGATATATTATTTATGAAGATTAGTGAATTTCTGCGTGAAAAAATTTATCTTTTTGTTTTCACTTTCTTATGCAGTCTTATTATCTTCTTCTTTTTATTTGCCATTCGAGTTACACCTAGTATTATCGTTATTATCGAGTTTCTTGTTTGGAGCATTGTTATCGTTGTACTTTGTGTGGAATATGGTCGTCGATATTCTTTTTATAAAGTATTAGATGAAACACTAGCCGGTTTGGAACACAAATATTTAATTACTGAAATCATTGAAGAACCACAATTTGCAGATGGAAAAATGCTATTTGAAACTTTGCGCGATGTGGATAAATCTATGGCAGATCACGTACACATATACCGCGACATTCAAAATGATTATAAATCTTATATTGAAATGTGGGTTCACGAGGTTAAAACACCTCTTGCTGCCGCTAAATTGATTCTCGATAACAACCCAACAGCAGTCAGCGAATCCTTATGTGAAGAAATCGAAAAAATCGAGTCTTTTGTTGAACAAGCACTATTTTATGCTCGCAGTTCCAATCCGGAAAAAGACTATATCATTAAAAAAATCCCTTTACAGGAATCTGTCAATCGTGTTATTCGAAAGCATTCAAAATCTTTCATTTATAAAAAAATGCGTATCGAAATAAAGGATATTGATACTTTTGTGTATTCCGATACCAAATGGTTAGAGTTTATTCTTGACCAAATTATAGGCAACGCTCTAAAATATATGCCTCAGGAAAACGGGCTATTGCAAATTTTTTGCGAACAGGTCGAGAATGCTGTATATCTGCACATCAAAGATAATGGCATCGGTATTGCTTCACATGAGCTCCCTCGCATCTTTGATAAAGGGTTTACCGGAAGCAATGGCCGTACGAATGAAAAAGCTACCGGTATTGGACTATATCTATGTAAAACACTTTGCGATAAGCTATATCTAAATATCCAAGCTTCTTCAATACAAAGAGAAGGTACGACAATCACAATCACTTTCCCAATCAGCAAGCTTATGCTACTTAAATAACAACTGTATGAAAATAGCTTTTGTCTATTCGAAACGTACCATGCGCCTACTTCCCAAGAAGGTACGTTTTTTCATTATGGTTACTTAAATAACTTGGCATTTCGTTGATATTCCTTACTTTATCGTTTATTATCAAATTCTTTGTATTCTTTTTTATATAGTTGCAGAACGCTGCTTCATTTTATCCTTTTTTCTTATCTTACAAGTTTGTAATAGTATTGTAATATACTTCCATGGCAAGAAGTCTTGCTCTTCCTTACAATATAGGTGTACATTGGAGGTGTCTGATATGAAACAACTGTGGAAATACCGATTTGAATTTTGTATTGCCTTATCCGGAGTTTTGTTATTGGGAAGTCTTTTATTTCCTACAACCATGCCGGAAGAACTTTATGTTTTATTACTTATTTTATTCTTGGTATCCATTGTGTTACTGAAATTAAATGGCATCAACAATTATTTAAAAAAGAAAATTCAAAAAGGAGGAAGAATTTTATGAAACCGATTTTAGAAGTCGAAAATCTTGAAAAATATTATGGGAACCGTGGAAACATTACAAAAGCGGTTGATAACATCAATTTTTGTGTAAATGAGGGAGAGTTTGTCGGTATTATGGGCCCAAGTGGCTCCGGAAAAACCACCTTATTAAATTGTATTTCTACTATTGATACAGTTACCAGTGGTCATATTCGTATCAATGATAAGGATATTACCACCCTCAAAAAAGACAACTTAAGTAAGTTTCGTCGTAATGAGCTAGGCTTCATTTTCCAAGACTTCAACCTGCTTGATACTTTAACCGCCTATGAAAATATTGCACTTGCTTTAACAATCCAAAAGGTAAAGACGGCGGAGATTGAAAAACGTGTACACGATGCAGCACGAAAATTAGATATCATGGATACTTTAGAAAAATATCCTTATCAGCTTTCTGGCGGACAAAAACAGAGAATCGCTGCGGCTCGCGCACTCATCACCAATCCAAGCCTTATTTTAGCCGATGAACCTACCGGTGCTTTGGATTCTAAATCAAGTCGTATGCTACTTGATTCTATGGAACGTATGAATCAAGAATATAATGCTACCATTATGATGGTTACTCATGATGCCTTTACCGCTTCTTATGCACAACGTATTTTATTTATTAAAGACGGAAAAATCTTTAATGAGATTATTCGCGGAAACGATTCTCGTAAGGAATTTTTTAACAAAATCCTAGAGGTTGTTACACTGCTTGGAGGTGACACAAGCAATGTACTTTAAGTTAGCCTTAAAAAATGTTAAAAAGAGTTTTAAAGATTTCTTAATCTACTTTTTAACCTTAGCCTTCGCTGTCTGTTTATTCTATATATTCAACTCTTTTCAATCTCAACAGGCTGTACTGGAAATGAATGCTTCACAAGCAGAAATTGTAGATCTGTTATCCACCTTTATGTCTTTGCTATCCGTTTTTGTAACAGTCGTTTTAGCTTTTCTTATCTTGTATGCCAACAACTTCCTTATTCGCAGACGAAAAAGAGAGCTTGGTATCTATACCTTATTAGGTATGCCAAAAGGTAAAATATCAAAAATTCTTGTCTACGAAACCTTAATTATCGGCATCATCTCATTGATAACCGGTATGCTTTTCGGCATTCTCTTATCTCAGGCACTTACTGCCGTTACCGCTTCGATGTTCGAGGTTCCACTAAATTATCACTTTGTTTTCTCTCCATGGGCAACCTTGATTACCTTTCTTTCTTTTGGCGGTATCTTCCTATTAACCATGGTTTTCAACACCTTTGTTTTAAATCACTATAAACTAATCGACCTTATCAATGCAGATCGTAAAAATGATGAATTTAAAATCAAAAAGGTTTGGATTTCCGCTTTAATATTTATGCTATCTGTCATCATTTTAGGCTGTACCTACTATTACGCAATCGACAAGGGACTATTAGCTTTTAACAATCTACCTATGATTATCGCTGCCGGTTGCCTTGGAACCGTATTATTCTTCTTATCACTAGCCGGATTTTTACTAACTGTTGTAAAATCAAATAAAAAGCTCTACTTTCATGGCTTAAACAGCTTTATCTTACGTCAGCTTCATTCCAACATCAACTCTAACTTTTTGTCCATGAGTGTTGTCTGTATCATGCTGTTGTTAAGTATCGGTGCTCTATCAACCGGTATGAGCTTAAATAATACAATCAATAAAACCATTCGTGTTTCCACTCCTTACGATGCCACGATATCTTTACGTGAACACTATGAACTTGTAGATAAAGAAGCTTCCGATGAAGATCGTAAATTTGCAGTTCATTTAAACGAAGAATCTCAAAAAATGATGGCAAACACAAAAAAACTTTATGAAAGTCTCAACCAAAAATATGCCGATAAGATTCAAGGCTCTAACATTGTTTCTACTTATCTATCCGATTTCACTTACGAAGATTTAAAAAAGCTGCATATCTTAAACAAAGACAATAGCGCTATGCTGCCTAACGAATACGATATGCCACTGATGCTAATACCTCTTTCCGTCTTTAATCAAGAATTAAAGGTACGTGATTTTGATCCTATTGAATTGAAAAATGACGAGATTTATATCCATAACGATTCCGGTGTACTCGCCGATTTCACATATGATATCCTTGAGGATAAACCGACAATGGAAATTTTTAATAAATCTTTCCATGTTATTAACGATGATTTCGAAATCATGCCAATCGGCACAACATCTGCTGTCGGTTCTATGGGAATCTGTATCGTCATGCCGGATTCACAAATCCCGAAAAATGCTACTGTATATGAAACCTATTGGAATTTTGATGTTATAAAAGATACAGATGCCGAACGCATCAGACAAGAATCAACCGATACTCTTAGCAACTCAAATTCTAAATACGAGTGTGGTTATATGTATTCTTCAGACACCAAAGAAGATGTTTACGTCAACAGCAAGGGCTTATCTGTTGTATTCACCTACATCGGCATATACCTCGGAATTGTATTCTTAATGGCTAGTGCAGTTATTTTAGCACTTCAACAACTATCACAAGCCAACGATAATAAGAAACGCTATACAATCCTTGAAAAAATCGGTACCGAAAAGAAAATGATCAATCGTTCGATTTTCGTTCAAATCGCTATTTATTTCTTCTTACCGTTACTGCTTGCTATCGTTCACAGCATTGTCGGTATTCAAGTCGTTAATAATATTGTCATGGTATTTGGCAGAGCAAGTATTCTTACTTCCTCTTTAATTACCGCCGGTATTATTATTCTCATTTATGGCGCTTACTTCCTAATTACCTATATTGGATATAAAAACATCTGTAAGACCACTCGCTAAAGAAAACAAGATGTTGAGTCATAATGCTCAATCATCTTGTTTTTTATATCGAAAGCATTGTGCATTCCTTTGTACCTCTGCACTATCCGGCTTATAGTTTGCTGCCCTCTTATGATAAATAAATGCTTTGTCCTTATCCCCCAATTGCCACCAACAAACACATAGCTGCAAGCATGGTAAATAGCCATAGCAATCCACTTCAATAAATGCTCCGCTAGTGGCATCAATCCTTCTTGATAATGCTGTTTCATACCAAAAAATCGCTTGATGATATTGTTTACGATCAAGAAAATGCTTACCGATATCACAACAAATTTCCGCACGTGGCTCATCATATATAAAACTACGTAAAAAGCAACGCAGTGCATACTTCTCATTTCCCAAGAAATAAGCACAATATCCTAAAATCTGACATGCGCTAATACAATTTTCTTTCCACCCTTGTCCATCATTCAAAAATTGTTCTAATAGATCAGCAGAGCGTTGATAAAATTGATGATTGTATAACTCACGAGCATAATAAAATTGTTCTCTTGGTGTTAGCACTCCCCCCTTATCCAGCTGCTTTTCAAAGATACGCAAATTACGCAATGGATCGTTAACCACTAGCTTTTGATGCCGAATCGCAATATCCAAATATTCAAGCTTTCCTTGCAAAGCAATCGTTTCATGCACTGCTCCTACCCACTGATGCGAAGAATCATTTTTTATGATACGCTCACGATAATACGAAAATACTACTGCTCCCTGTTCATCAAATTCCGTATCATATTTGCATAAGAATATATCAACACTGTGATTTCCTTGCTGCTTCAGCCTTTTCAGCTTGGCAATATCTTCATCAAGAATCACATCATCAGCATCTAACCACATCACATACTCACAGCTTGCTTTTGAAAAAGCCTCATTACGAGCTGCCGCAAAATCATCTATCCACGGATAATCGAATACCTGTTTCGTAAAGGAATAAGCGATTTCCTTCGTTCGATCACTGCTACCGGTATCCACGATAATGATTTCGTCAGCAAATTGTTTCACACACGCTAAACAACGCTCCAATACAGCCTCTTCATCTTTCACGATCATACAAACACTAATCGTAAGCATGCTTTACCTCAAGATTAAAAACTCATTTGATAAACATTGAGATAAGCATTCACGCTTTGTCCACCACAGCATAGCTCTATACAACCGCAGCCATCTGCCACTAAAGAAATGCAGTCATGCTCTGCCAATTCCAACACGATGCTGCCACTTGTATATATCCCCCCAACGATTGCCATACGTGATTGCTCAAGCACTTGCTCATGGTTAATCTCAATTGCCAAAGCTCCCCTTCCATTCACATTACCGGAAACAAAGGCACCATATTGAATGACATACAAGCCGGTTTCTTCAACCATAAGTGTACGAAAATCATCAGATATCTTTATCCCGCTAAGCATATTCCCCATATCAAAGGTAACCGCTTCACCGGCCGAAATTTCTTTGCATGCAAAGCTTTGTAATGTTGCCGCAGCAAAACGAACACTTCGCACATCTTCTCCTGCTTCACCGCAAGGTCCCGTAGCTCCCCTTGGACCTGTGCAGCCCATTGGACCGGTAGCACCGGTTGCACCACGAGGTCCGGTTGCTCCCGTAGGCCCCTGCTTCCCCATTTCTCCCTGTGCCCCCGTATTTCCTTGGGCACCTCTTGGCCCCTGCAAACCTTCCTTTCCCTGCACTCCCTGAATCCCTCTAGGACCTTGCGGTCCACGTGGTCCACTGACAACACAACATCTCTTCAAACAAGCTTCGCAAGGCTCCTCATCACAACAAAGCGCTTCCTCTGCCATACAATCCTCTTGCTCATCAAATTCCGCATACGGATAATCCTCATCATATTCATTTCTTTGAAACATTTTATTTTCTCCTTTCCCAACACTGCTCTCTATTCACTCCCACTATATGCATGCTAGGCAAATGTGTGCATCATCGAAAAAATAAAATTTCCATCAAAAACATAATTTCCCATAATTTTGCTGTTATATTAACAACACTTTTGGGTACAATGAAACTAGACAGAGAAAACTGCCTAACGCATGATCAGAAATATTCCCCCTTATTTCTATCATTGCGTTTCTCCCTTTCAATTATAATATAGAAGTAAAAGAAAAATCACTGAACCCAAGCAGTGATTTTTCTTTTATATAGTATTCTGTGAAATTAAATATCCATGAATTTCTGTGCAGCTGTTACGATTGCCATCTTATAAACCTCTTCTGCGTTACAGCCACGTGATAAGTCATTGATCGGAGCATTTAACCCTTGAAGAACCGGACCGATCGCTTCATATCCACCTAAACGAGATGCAATCTTATAACCGATATTACCAGAATTGATATCCGGGAAAATAAAGGTATTTACATTACCGGCAACGGTTGAACCAGGTGCTTTTAAGCTGGCAACCTCAGGTGCAACACAGCAGTCGAACTGCATTTCTCCATCAACTGCAAAATCAAGTGGCATACGCTTCAAACGTACAGCAGCCTCTTGAACCTTGGAAACACTTGGTCCTTTCGCAGATCCTAACGTTGAGTAAGACAATAAACCGACTCTTGGCTCAATACCGAATTGACGAACGGTATGTGCTGTCTGTAACGTAATTTCAACCAAATCATCTGCACTAGGATCAATATTGATGGAGCAATCGCCCATAACAAGATACTGATCTTCCTTTTGAAGAATAAAGCAGCTGGAAACCAATGAGCTTCCCGGACGTGTTTTAATCAACTGAAGTGCCGGACGTACCGTATCGGCAGTTGAATAAGTAGCTCCTCCCAAAAGACCATCGGCACAACCTAACTGCACATACATCGTACCGAAGAAATTACGGTGCAAGCATGCCTCTCTTGCCTGTGCTTCGTCCAATTTACCCTTACGAAGTTCTACCACACGTGTTACCATCAGCTCCATGTGCTGATATTCCTTTGGATCCAACAATTCAATGCCGTCCAAATCAAATCCGTTTTTCTTTGCGGATTCCAACAATTCCTCTTTCTCTCCTAATAAAATAGGAACTAAGATATTTTCTTTGTGTAAACGAACAGCGGCTTCCTGAATACGTGCATCGTTTCCCTCAGTAAATACGATACGTACTCCCTTGCCTTTAATTTGTTCAATAAGCTTATTGATCATGAAAAAAATCCTCACTTTCTCTTCGGCTTTATTATACACTTTTATATGCTAAAAAAAAAGAGATTTTCACAAACGAAAAATTTCACAAAGTTTTTTCCATCAGTACTTGTCAGATCTTGAAAAAATGTCTATAATTCCTACATAAGCAGAGTAGGATAGGAAGCGTTAAGTATCTTCTGAACGGGGAGTTGTCAGAAGGGCGAAAAGATTTTCTTGCGATTTCTTATCCGCATCCCGCTGTTGCATAATCGAGTGAACCTTCTTTTCCTTTATGCAATATGGAAAAAGGAGGTTTTTTATATGAATGCTTTGCGAGAAATAAAACAGCTTCCCGAAACACTGAAAACAAGTGCGAAGGAGCTAAAAAATGTCAAATCGTTGTGTGGAACAGCGATGCTGACAGCATTGAATGTGGTTGCCGGTATGTTTTCCATTCCCTTAACACCAACCTTAAAAATCGGATTTTCCAGCGTCTTTGCCGGTCTTTCCGGCATGGTATACGGTCCCTTATTAACAGGTTTCGCCGGTATCATCGCCGACAACTTAAAGTATATCCTACGTCCCGATGGACCATACTTCCCTTTTTTTGGCATCAATGAATTTTTAACCGGTATGATTTACGGTGCTTTCTTCTACAAGAAAAAAATCACCTTACCAAGAGTCATTGCAGCACGTGCCTGCATCACCGTTTTAATCAATCTAATTTTAACTTCGCTTTGGTTAAATATTATGTATCAAAGTCCTTTATTCACCATGGTACGCTTAGTTAAAAATATCGTTTTATTCCCTGTCGATGTTGCTGTATTGTATTTCTTATTAAAAGCAGGAGAAAAAATCCTGCCAAAACAATAAACACGGTCATGCCGTGTTTATTATTTTTATCCAGCTTTAAAATAAGCTCTGACCTCACTAATAAAATATAAAGATCCGGTAATCACAACCGCTCGCTTCATCGCACAAGCTTGTTGAATGGCAGTCTTGCTATCCTCTATATAACAGACATCATACTGCTGTGCCAAGCGATCCATATCATAAGCACGTTCATGATGAAGCTTTGTTACGATCATCGTATCGGTAATACCCATCAGCTTTTCTAACATAACCGTAAAATTCTTGTCCTTTAAGACCGAAAATACAATGACCGGATTGTGAATATTATCAAGAGAATCACACAATGCCTCAATGCCCTCTACATTATGTGCGCCATCTAAGATGACAAGCGGTTCCTTTTGGACTATTTCAAAACGTCCTTTCCATTGCGTAGCAGCAAGTGCCTGACGTAAAATTTCCTCGCTAATATGCAGCCTTCCATGCAACAAAGAAACGGCTTCTATTGCCAAAGCGGCATTTTCACATTGATAGTCTGCCGCTGTCGCAAGCTTGATTTGCTTATGATCTCCATAATCAAACAAGATATGTAAATTTTCGCAACGACGATTCTCAATTGGCTTAAGTACATGTACCTCACTATGCTTTTCTTTAGCAATTTCCGCAAACACGCTGCGACATTCCGCCTTTTTCTCAGCTGTTACAAGAGGAATGCCCTCCTTGATGATCCCCGCTTTTTCCTTGGCAATCGCTGTATAGCTATCTCCTAATAGTTCACTATGATCCATACCGATATTGGTAATTACACTTAATAACGGTTGTAGCACATTGGTTGCATCTAAGCGTCCTCCAAGTCCAACCTCGAACACACAATAGTCTACCTTCTGTTGTTTAAAGTACACCGAAGCGATACACATATCAATTTCAAACATAGATAGATCCCATTCTATCCAAGAAGCATAATAATCATTGGCAATCTTTAAAAAATCGGCTTCTGAAATTTCGATATCATTGATGCGAATACGATCACGATGCGTAATCAAATAAGGCGACGTAAAGCTACCCACACGATAACCGGCCGCTTGTAAAATAGCACGTACATAATTGGTTGTGCTTCCTTTCCCATTGGTTCCGCCTACATGAATCGCACATAAGTCCAAATGCGGATTTCCGATACTTTCCATATACGCTTGAAAATGAGAAAGACCATAGCCTCGATTTTTTCGTCCTTCGATTTCCGCAATCAGTTCATCAACATTATGATACATCTTCCATGATCCTCCAATCAATCGGTGTTCTTCCCATTTCCTTTAAATATTCATTCGTTTTTGAAAACGGACGGCTTCCGAAAAAGCCTTGATATGCAGATAAGGGAGATGGGTGTGGAGAGGTGATGATACGATGCTGTGGATTGGTAATCAGCTTGGTTTTTTGAATTGCCCAATTTCCCCATAGGATAAAAACAATCCCCTGCGACTGTGCATTTAAAACCTCGATCACTCGATCACTAAACTGTTCCCAGCCCTTTTTGCGATGGCTTCCTGCCTTTCCCTTTTCCACACTCATAACGGCATTCATCATAAAAACACCCTGCTCTGCCCAATCCATCAGATAGCCATGCGATGGAGCATCAATATCCAAATCACTTTTCAATTCCTTATAAATATTACGCAGGCTCGGTGGAATCTTTACCCCCTTTTGTACGGAAAAACAAAGTCCATGCGCTTGATTGGGTTCGTGGTATGGATCTTGCCCGAGAATTACCACCTTTACCTGCTGTAAGGGGCATACCTCAAAGCAAGTAAACAGTTTTTCTTTCGGTGGAAATACCGTTATTGAGGCATAAGCATGATTTAAAAAAGCCATCAGTTCTTGATAGTATGGCTTGGTTTCTTCTTCACGAAATAAGTCCTTCCAATCTTTTATTTCCATGCTTCTTATTGTATCACAAAATCTTACGTTTTCATTACGGTTTTGTTAGAAAGCGTACGGATAAAAAAAGACATGCTATAATGATGACGAAAGCTGCGATACCAAAAAACAAAAGTAAATGATCATGTAGAAGCAAACAGAAACAGCACAAAAATAAAACGATCGGCGACAAAAATCATACAACAAGGTTAGTAATAAACGATATCCTTGAGCATCTGAAAAAGTGAAACAAACAAATGACAATTCGATAAATACTGAAAGTAAAACGGAGGGATTATAAATGATACATAACTTAATGTATATAGAGCTGAAAACCGGCTATTGTGATGATGGTCCGGCATGGATCGGCTATGTAAAAACTTCAAAAACTAAGAACACTATCTATTTTAATAATCATGCATTTCAAAAAAGCATTGGAAATTATTCAAATTATATAGATATTGAAAACGGCGATGAATATTGGATTTCCGGATTAAAGAAAAAAGAAAGCAATCGCCATTGGGCAGGTCATGGAAAGATTATGATCGATCAAAGAGCCGTTAAGGAATATCTTACACTGATTAACGAACAAGAATTACCTTTGCATTTGTTTGAAATCGTCAAAATCGAGGATACATTTCCGATTGAAAGAGTACATAAGTTATTGAATGAAAAAAGAGCATAAATTCAACCTTGCGTCAAACTTTGTAAATAATAATTTCCATACATAAGGATAGGGAATACTGTTAAGCAAGAACATACTAGGATAATGAGGGATACGATAATGGAAAAAGATATGAAAAAAGAACATGAAGCAGAAATCAATGCGATAAGCAATGTAATATTTTCTTTTCATACGGTGCTTTTACTGGCATTCACTTTAGGCACGCTTTTAGTATTGCTTTACTACTTCGGACTGCTTTAGCATCTCACAAGATGCTTTTTTGTAATAATTTTCATTGATGTAAACATAGTAATTATTTTTCATCACGCTATTGTATTTAAGCATAGAAAATGATATGATACGACTATATTAGATAGAGGTGCGGATACGACAAGCACTTGCGAGCCGGCAGGCAATGAACAAGTGTATAAGCAAGTCCGCCGAACTGTAGTTTCAGGCATGATGCTATGGTGGGTTCATGGAGAAGATCCATGAAACTGTCTGCGATATTGTAGATGTGCTATCTTACTTACCAAGCGCTGTATGGTCAGTAAGTCTTAGCACTTACTGCTTTTTTTATAGGAGATTGTTGTGATGAATAAAAATATGTTGGAAATCGGTGGTGTTTCTGTAGAACAGCTAGCCAAAAGCTGTCAAACACCCTTATACATTTACGATGAAGAAAAAATCAGTACAAAGTTGGCACAATTCCATGATCTATTTCAAAGCGATGCTTTGGAAACAGAGGTACTCTATGCCTCCAAGGCATTTACCTGCAAAGCCTTATTGGAATTGGTAAAGCAGCATGGCTTATCCTTAGATGTGGTAAGCGGTGGCGAACTGTATGTTGCCAAACAAGCAGACTTTCCGATGGAGCGCGTATATTTCCATGGAAATAATAAATCCTATGAGGAACTGCAAATGGCACTTTCGTATGGTGTAGGAACGATTGTAGTAGATAATGCTATGGAATGCGAGCTTTTGGTACAGGTTGCTAAACAAAGCGGACACAGTGTAAAAGCTTTGTTACGTGTCAATCCGGGAGTCGAAGCACATACGCATAAATATATCGTAACTGCCCATCTTGATTCAAAATTCGGAACCTCTATAACCCATAAGGAAGAAATTGCCCACATGGTTCAAACTTTATCCGCTATTCCTAACATTCGCTTTGAAGGCTTCCACTCCCATATCGGAAGTCAGATCTTTGATGCCAATGCCTATGTTGCGGAAATTCAAACCCTGATGAAATTTGTTTATGAACTGCAAGAGGAATATCAAATTCAAACGAAGGCATTAAATCTCGGTGGTGGCTTTGCGGCTTACTACACTGCTGAGGATAAACCGATTCCATTATCTGAGGTATGTAGCACCATTCTCGATACCTGTTGTATAGAAAAAGAACGCTATCAGCTGCCACTATGTAAAGTCATGATCGAGCCGGGAAGAAGCATTGTCGCAGAAGCAGGAAGCACCTTATATCGAGTTGGCTTTACCAAACAAACCGCAAATAAAAAGTATGTCTTTGTTGATGGTGGTATGAGCGATAACATTCGCCCTGCCTTATATCAAGCAGCCTATGCCTGTGATCTTGCCAATCGCATGAATGAAGAAAAATGCGAAAAGGTTACGATTGCGGGAAAATGCTGTGAATCCGGAGATATTCTTATTGAAGATGTCATGTTACCGCATGCGCAAAGAAATGATCTGTTGATTTTGTACACAACCGGAGCTTATGGTTACAGCATGGCATCGAATTATAATCGTTTAGGACGACCGGCCGTAGTATTTGTTAAAAACGGCAAAGCCAGAATCGTCGTAAAACGCGAAAGCTATGAGGATATGTGCATGATGGAATGCGATGAGCTTGTGCATATCTAGTTGGGAGGGAAATGTATGTTTGATGTAAAAGGAAGTATTGTAGCACTTATCACTCCATTTCATGAAGATGGCAGTGTAAATTTTGAAAAGCTAAAAGAACTTTGTGAATGGCATATTCAAAATGCGACCGATGCGCTGTTAATTTTAGGAACAACCGGAGAATCCAGCACTATGACACACGAAGAGGACGATGCGGTTGTAAAATGTGTACTTTCCTGTGTGCAGGGACGTGTTCCCGTCATTGTCGGAAGCGGCTCAAATTGTACACAAACGATGATTGAAAAAAGCGTAAAATATGCTAACATGGGGGCAGATGCCTTATTGGTTATTTCTCCTTATTATAATAAAACGAATACGCAAGGCATGATTCAACATTTTACAGCTGTTGCCGATGCTGTGAATAAACCCTTGATTTTATACAATGTACCGGGAAGAACCGGCTGTTCGATCAGCGAGGAAGCAATTCGCATCTTAAGCAAGCACCCCAATATTGTTGGCATTAAGGAAGCCAGCGGAAACATCTCCTATGCCGCAAACATCGCACGTTATCTAAGTGATGACTTTGTAATGTATAGCGGAAATGACGATATGATCGTACCAATGCTTTCTCTAGGTGCCAGCGGAGTCATCAGCGTACTGGCAAATGTTGTACCGAAACAAACGCATGATATGGTCATGGACTACTTACAAGGAAACACCAAAAAAGCTTGTGCAGCACAGCTTTACTATCTTGATTTGATTCATGCGTTATTCTGTGAAGTCAATCCGATTCCGGTTAAAGAAGCCTTAAATATCATGGGAAAAGAAGTAGGAGGCTATCGCCTTCCTCTCTATGAAATGAGTGATGAACATAAGGCACTTCTTAAACAGTGTATGCAGGAGGTTGGCCTATGAAGCAAATTATGATCGTAGGCTTCGGTAATATGGGACAACGTATTGCACAGGCAATCGAAGAAAGCAGCGATATGGAGATTGCCTATATCGTCAAGGAAAACAATCAGCCCGATATGGAAAAGCTTCCTGATAGAATTGATGCCGTTATCGACTTCTCACACCCCAATCATTTGACCTGGCTGTTTGATTTCATCAAGGAAAAGCGATGTGCTTATGTTTGCGGAACGACCGGACATAGTGAGCAGCAAAAGCAGTATATCGAAGAATTAAGCCAGTTTGTTCCGGTCGTATTTCAAGCAAACTTCTCTTTAGGGGTAGCGGTGATGAAAGAGGTACTTGCGATGATTACACCGATGTTGGAAGATGAATTCGATATGGAAATCGTGGAAAAGCATCATAATCAGAAGCAAGATGCGCCTAGTGGAACTGCCAAAATGCTGTTGGAGGTTATGAATCCGAATAAGCAATACAAGGAAGTATATGGCCGAGAGGGCTTTGTCGGAAAACGACAAAAAGAAATCGGTGTTCATGCACTGCGTGGCGGCAGTGTTGCCGGTGAACATAGTGCCTACTATTTCGGTGGTGATGAAATCCTTGAAATCAAGCATACTGCCAACAGTCGTAAGATTTTCGTAAACGGTGCATTGCATGCGGTTCGCTTTGCGATGAAGCAGACGACACCGAAAGCTTATACCATGAAGGATATTCTGTTTACAAAGGGTGCTTAGCCGCACCTTTTCTGCTATAATAAGCATGGTGATTTTATGGCACGTTTAAAAGAAGATTTACAAACCGAATTAGAAATTAAAAAAAGCCGCTTTCTTTGTTACCTCCACGCATCAACCAGTGAAGAAGATGCTAAGGACTTTATTCAACAAATAAAAAAAGCACACCCCAATGCCACGCATCATTGTTATGCTTTTGTCATTGGCGAACAAAACGAAATCCAACGCTCCAACGATGATGGAGAACCTTCCGGTACTGCCGGTGTACCGATGCTTGATGTCTTAAATAAAGCCGGTATGCAGGATATTGTTGCGGTCGTTGTACGCTACTTCGGCGGCATCAAACTAGGTGCGGGGGGGTTGATTCGTGCCTATGGGAAAAGTGTTTCCAATGCTTTATCCTTTGCCAAGAAAACCACACGTATGACAATGCATAAATATCAGCTTACTTTTTCCTATGATCTTATCGGCAAGCTGGATCATTATTTCCGTACACACAGCATTGAAGTCATTAACAAGGAATACAATGAACAGGTAACTTATGAGTATTTATGCAAGACTGCGATTGATATGGATATTTCGGAAATGAGCAATGGTATGTTCCTTCCTGTTTTTATAGAAGATGTTTATGTTGATGTAGATATTTAAAAAAAATCCAAGGATCTCTTATGCAAAGAAATCTTTGGATTTTATTTTATATTCCTGTAAGAAGTTATTTAAAAAGCGTTGTGCTAAGGAATCGGGTTTTACCTGTGTAATTGCTTCCTCAAAACTAAACCACTGTGCCTTATCAACCTCCCAATCACTTACCTGACTTAGATCCTCGCTGTCGATTACAACAGCAAAATTCCAAATCAAAGTATTGGTCTTAGGAAAATATTCACTGCACATAAAGCGTTGTTTTAGGATACTTCTTCCGATTTCCTCTTTCATTTCACGCTTTAAAGCTTCCTCAGCACTTTCCTTTTGATTGATATAGCCGGCTACCAATATATTATCTTTTTTTCCATATTGCTGGATCATTAAAATCTTATCCTCATTTGGATTTAACACAACCATAGACACCGCACTATGATAGATAGGGAAACGATATTGACGACATTGCTCACAATACGCTACTTCTCCCTCATGCTCCAAATCCTTCATTATCAACGGACTGCCGCACGCATAACAAAATTTCATAGTATCACTTCCCGCGTATTATTATACCACGTTAGCTGCTAATTACTTGTTTGAAAGGAAAAAGATTTCATAATATGTCTAGCGTATTTGCTTATGGTTCTTAAAAGCTACGATAATCGCTTTTCGATAACCTTATCGTTTCTTTCGATGAAACACTATCTGCCATAACCTCTACCTTCTTACCACTGAAAGCAACACCATAGCGATAAATCATCTCAACTCCTTCCGCAAACATTTCCACATCGTAACATCCGTCAATGATTTGTTGGAGTGCTTTTTGCGAAAGCTTCTTTAGACTTTCTTCTGTTCCATGCTTTTCGGCTTTTAACTCAATTAAGATACCCGGCAGCTTTTTATTCTTAGGCTTTAACTGAATATCATATCTGCCATTTCCCGATTCCCTATTTGACGATACAAAGAAACCACTGAGCAATGCACAAAGACCTAGCATAAATCCATGATAAAAATTTTCTCCTACGCTATCATAATAGCTTACCGACTGCATTAGCAAGCCTTGAATCAAATCCTTAAGCTTTGCATGATTGCCGGAAAAAATCGTCTCTTGAATCGCTACCGCTATGGACGGTGAGATGATTTGATTAAGCTGCTGCAATATTTCCTTATGATATACAAAAGCGATTTCTTTGTTAGGAAGTGCTACCTCACACATATAATCGCCGTTAAAGGAAGGTGTTGTTTTTAATACCTTTAAATATCCGGCAACAAGCAGAAAGCTATAAATGGTAGATGGATTGCTTTTTATTTGCGGATAAATAACTCCTGTATCAATATACGTAGTAAAGGACTTTCCATTTACTAACGAGGTTAAACGATCATATATTTCATTATCCGCTTGGGCAATGATTTCACTAATAATATCATTGCTTCCGGTAGATTGCCAAAAAGCACGTGGTTCGCATTCATTATGAAAATAGTTAATTACTGACCATGGATTAAAGATTTCCGTCTTACCGAAGCGATATCCGTCATACCATGCACAAAGCTCATCGTATTTGTTCGCAACACCATAATATTCTGCCATCTCTTTTACTTCATCGCAGGTAAACCCAAAATAACTGCTGTATTTATTATCCAATACAGAATGAATCGTTAAGTTATTCAAGCCACTGAAAATACTTTCCTTTGCTACACGTAAAATTCCGGTTAGAAAGCCATAGGACACATGTCTATTATCCTTTAAGCCACCGGAAAACAGATTGCGCATAAATAAAATGATTTTATCATAATAATGCTTCATATAGCCTTGCTGTATCGGAATATCATATTCATCAATAATGATAATCGGCGCAATATCATAATGCTTGTGAAGCATTCGTGAAAGATCAAGTAAGGCGTTAGAAAGCTCAATTTCATTTGCTTGTCCGGATAATAGTCGTTCATAAGCCTTCTTATCAATTTCATCACACTTATCACTGTTGCGCAACTCACTGTGTCGAATGGCTTCTTTCGCAAAAATATTACGAATAGCCTCAAAGCTCATCTCCCATGAATCAAACTTAATATCCTTAAAGGTAATGAAAATAACCGGGTATTTTCCTTGATATTCCCGATACCTTTCCCCACATGACCATATTTTCTTATCTTTAAAGTAAATAGAGGTATCCTCTTCACTTCTTTCAAAAAAGGTACGTAGCATATCCATATTTAATGTTTTTCCAAAACGACGCGGACGTGTAAACAAGGACACCTGTGGACGTTCATCAATAAAATCCTTGATCATCATGGTCTTATCAATATAATAATATTGAGAAGATGCCAAACGATAATCGGATATCCCGATTGGTAATGGTAGTCGTTCCGCTTGCTTCTTATACGCACCTGATTTAATACGTTGATCTAACGGTTTTTTAGCAGTTGCAGGAATTTGCCAGCTGCGTCCTTGCTTCTTAGCACCCGTTATCTTTCCTTCCCTACATAATCCAACAACCCGTCTTTCCGTTAAATTCCAAAGCCTTGCTGCTTCCTTTACCATCATGGTATCACTCATCTTTCAACACCTCCGCTCTTATAATTTTATTATGGCATCGAAACGGAAAATGTCAATATTATTCGGAAATATATCGTATATATCTTGATATATTTCCGAAATTTATGAATATTATTTAACTTATTTCTGCTTTCTGTTTAAAAAACGGATATCCATCAAAGGCTTATCCGTTTTTTTCGCTAACACTCACCATTATCTCATGCTATCTCCATGCATTCTGACGAATTATTTTCCACAATTGTGTAAATGATACAAAGCTGATATTATCCGCTTTTTCCTTTGCAACCTGTCTTTGTCTCTTTACATTGCCGCCATGTATAACATTTAGATTGTTTTTGTCCATCATATACTGTACGTACGAAAATTTCTTCATCAAAAACCATTTCACGATCAACTGATTGATACATAATGCTTTATCCTCAGCCTGTGCAAGAAGCTCACCCATCTGCTCACTTTGTTCATCGGCAATACGTTTTGCTTCCTCATACATTTCATCATAGCTTTCAAACATCAGCATATCTAACCTTCTTTGCAGTGATCCTGCTTTTTTATGCTCCATAAAAAATGCCCTTGTACTTTCAATCAGTGTCTCTAAATGTTCTTCATTCGCCGCAAATGCAATCATTTCATTACGTGTTCCCTCATATTCATTATCCGGCTCGCTCATAACAAAATACAATGCTTTCGCAATAATATATTGTGCTCGATCGCCAAGTGTTACAATGATTGCGCGCTGCTCATCATCGCTCTTTCCATAGATGATATACGGACAGCGAATCATACCATCAGGTAGCTTAAAGGAATCCTTATAATGAATAATCTGATTCGCAATTGCTTCCTTATTGATATTTAAGCCTAAACCTACGATGACCTTAAGACTAGGATCTATTGCGGACAAAGCTGAAAGTACATCATGCGCTTCATCATCACGATCTAGGTTTGCCACATAATCCTCTAAATAGCCATTGAAATCACAGACTCCCTCTTGCTGCTTACGGCAATCTTTCTTCTGACATAAAATATCATAAATAGCCATCTCGCTCCTCCTCTCTTATTGAACTGCATGTTTCGAATAATACGGTGTATGATAACGTCCCTAATCTTAGTGTATGTGGCATTCGATAAGATTATGTGAGTGAAGCTAGTGTTTGTTACAATTTAATCATACATGAAATTCTAAGAATTACAAGGCAATTCCCCTTTTTCCATTGCTTGATTTGTGAAATCACACTACTTGTCGTCAATATATATTTACCAAACCCTAAGAATAGTTTAAAATGAATATAACTATAAAAGAAAAGGTGATTGTATGAATAAAGAAATGCTATTATCATTATTGGAAACAAACGCTCGCTATTCAACAAAGGATCTTGCTGATGTATTGTTGGAAGATGAAGAAAGTGTTATCCATACGATGAGTGAATTGGAACGTAAGAAAATTATTTGCGGTTATCACACCATTATCAACTGGGATAAGACAAACAAGGACAAGGTCATGGCGCTTATTGAGGTGGAGGTTACTCCGGAGCGAGATTACGGCTATGATCGAATTGCCCGCAATATTTATCGCTTCCCTGAGGTAGATACCATGTATCTTATGAGTGGCAAAGCGGAATTTATCGTTATTATATACGGACGAACGATGCAGGAAATTTCCAACTTTGTCGGTGCAAAGCTGGCAACAACGCAAAATGTTACCTCTACCTCAACCTTCTTTGTGTTGAAGGAATACAAGGTAAACGGCGTGGTATTAGATGAAGAAGAAAAGAAATATGACAGATTGGTAGTGACTCCCTAATGTATGAACAGTATTTAAGTGATAAAGTAAAACAAATCAAACCAAGCGGTATTCGTAAATATTTTGATATGGCAAGTGAAATGGAGGGCGTTATTTCCCTTGGTGTCGGTGAACCGGATTTTACTACGCCTTGGCATATTTGCGAAGCTGCAATTTATTCAATTGAAGAAGGACGAACACATTATACAGCCAATCAAGGTTTATTGGAGCTGCGTGAGGCTATTTGTGATTATCAGTACCGTCGTTTTCATTTAACGTATGATCCCATAAAAAACGTCATTGTTACGGTTGGAGGCAGTGAAGCCATTGATATTGCGATGCGGGCAATCGTTAATCCGGGCGATGAGGTTATTTTAATGGAGCCTTCTTATGTTGCTTATACACCAAGTGTTGAGCTTCAAGGAGGGATTCCGGTATATATCAAACTATCTCATGAAGACGAATTTAAGCTGACTGCCGAGAAGCTAGAGGCTGCGATTAGTGATAAAACCAAGGCTATTTTATTGAACTTTCCAAGCAATCCTACCGGTGGTGTCATGAGTAAAGAGAACTATGAAAAGCTAGTTCCGATCATCAAAAAACACAATCTTATCGTGTTAAGTGATGAAATTTATGCCGAGCTTACCTATGATACCGACTTTTGTTCCCTAGCAAGCTTCGATGAAATCAAGGATCAGGTTATCATTATCAGCGGCTTTTCCAAGGCGTATGCCATGACCGGCTGGCGTTTAGGCTATACTTTAGCAAACGAAACCTTTACACAAGCAATGAACAAAATTCATCAATACATTATCATGTCCGCTCCGACAGCTGCTCAATACGGAGCAATCGAAGCTATGCGGCATGGCGATGTGCATGTGCAGGAAATGAAGGAAAGCTATCAAGCCAGACGCAATTTCATTACTCGTGGTTTTAATCGCTTAGGACTTCCTACGCATTTGCCACAAGGCGCTTTCTACATCTTCCCCGATATTCGCTCTACCGGTTTAACAAGCGATGAATTTTGTGAACAGCTTTTATTAGATCAAAAGGTGGCTTGTGTTCCCGGAACTGCCTTTGGTGATGCCGGTGAGGGCTTCATTCGTATCTCTTATGCTTACAGCATTGAGCATATTAAGGAAGCCTTAGAACGCATTGAGAAGTTTCTTACAAAGCTTAGAAAATAATTATGGATATCTTCATTCTTTAGGAGGTTGAATATGAAACGCTATGACGGTAAGAACGCATGGTGGTTCTTATTGATTATCATTTTGTATAATCTTATCCCTATCATTACCTTATTCTTATTCAAAGATTTTAGTAATGGGTTTATTTTAACGATTTCTTACATCTTTTATTATTCCTTTGACTTCCTGCTTATTCCAATATGTGTTAGAAACTATATCGAGCTATACGATGATCATTTCCTATTTTATTATGGATTCAGCAAAAAAGAAGTACGCTTAGCACAAATAAGGAAAATGGAAAAGACACATAGCATTGCAGCATCGAGTGCCAATTCTCTTGATCGCATCTATATTGAAACCTATGGTGATGAATTGATGATAGCATTAAAAAACAATGATGAATTTATAGAAGATGTAAAACATCGGATTGAACAATTACGAGAAAACACATAAAAATCGCTTCTTAGAGCGATTTTTATATATTTGTGAGTGCTAGTCATCGTTTTCAAGCAGCCAATCACGTGCATTCATTTTACATATTCCACCAAAATCCTGTTTTGGATCATCGTCCATAGTAAGAAGATATTTAGGATAATTATCCTTGATAGAATATAAAGAACGTAGTTCTCGTGATATGTACCCTCTTTACTGGACAAGCCAGTAAGGAGGGTATTTTTATATGCGT
>ENA-OPRU01000326-OPRU01000326.1-human-gut-metagenome-genome-assembly--contig:-NODE-326-length-35918-cov-2.554527_pt1 | contig 35918 bp, 30 predicted proteins | sample MGYA00241897_ERZ501888 | MGnify/ENA primary metagenome ERZ501888 (study PRJEB25962, sample SAMEA2042398) | human gut metagenome | biome: human gut; feature: human-associated habitat; material: faeces... | reverse complement strand
TATCTAGTTATCATATCAAAAGGCGTTTGTTCCACCTAGCCCTTAGGAGGCGATTGCATTATCCAGCTATGCTACGAGGACAAAGCCTCTATTATCCTAACAAATATTTATTTAAAATACAATCTATGTATCTAATTCTTTCATTTTATTACGAAAGTCAATGATATCATTAAAAAGCATACGAATGACACAAATCATTGGTACTCCAAGGAACATTCCAATAAAGCCAAAGAAATGTCCAAAGACGGTAATAGAAAGTAAAACCCAAAATGGTGAAATACCAACAACATCTCCTAGAATCTTTGGTCCTAAGAATAAACCATCAAATTGTTGTAAAGCAAAGACAAAAACTAAGACCGCTAAAGCATGGAATAAATCTCCTGTCATCAAGGCTACAAGAACAGCAGGAAACCCACCGATAAATGGTCCAAAATAAGGAATCATATTCGTAATCAAAATAAAGACAGCAAGAATTGGGAAGAATTTTACTTTTAAAATAGCGAGTCCAATAAATGCGATAATTCCAATAATTAACGAATCTAAGAATTTACCATAAATAAATTGTCCAAAGATTCGATGTGAGCGTACTGCATAATCATGAATAAGTTCTATTTTTTCTTTTGACATAAAAAGTGAACATAAACGATCAAAGATACCTACAAGCTTTTTTGCTTCAATTAAAACATAAGGTGTAAAAATCAAACCTAAAACAGCTGTAATAATCGTACTTCCTGCTTTAAAGAGAGTCCCAAGTGTCGCAATAGGATCAATAGCTTCAATTGAATTAACATATTTAACAACCATTTCATCTATCTTAATGATAACTTCACTGGCAAGATTACTTCCTAAATAAGTTTCCAATGTTTTTTCAAAGTTTTTAATATACAAGGTTAAATTATCCGCAATATTAACAACATAATTGACAAGTGCTGGAATGATTGCAATCATTAAAACAACAATAATTAAAACAAAGACAACAAAAACAAAAATAGAAGAAATTGTATGACTATATTTAATAAGTTTTTTATTTTGAAAAGAATCTAAAAACATTTCAAATTTATAAACCAATGGTTGTAAAAAATAAGCAAGTATTGCTCCTACTATTAAAGGAATAAAAGCTGATAAAATATTGGAAAACAATGAAATATCAAATGTTTTATAAATAAAAATAATAACACACGCACACAAAATAATTCCTACATAATTCTTTACTGTCCTCATTTTAAACCACCTCAAACTTTTTTCCATTATATCACACTCTCTATATTTTTACGATGCTTATTCCAACTTCTTAATAATCTTTTTATATAATAAATACTCATTTTTTCATAAACTTCTTGAGTCTTTAAATCTACTAAACAATAATCTTGTTCATATTTTATAATGGTCAAACCATAATGATATAAACCACTAATGATATCAATATCCAATAAAAAAACCTCCTTTACACATTCTATGTATAAAGTGAGGTATTATAATAAATAAATAATAAATAGCTTAAAGACAACAAAAAGCCACCTATAACATCAGAAAAATAATGTACACCTAGATAAATTCTACTTAAACCTATTAATAAAATCATCATTGCTAATAATGTCATGATAAGTTTTTTATATTTTAAAGAACTTTGATAAACTTCTATAATCAATAATCCATAACCAATCATTGCTGACATACTATGTCCACTAGGAAAACTATAATTCGTTTCTTTTACTAAATGTAATCTTTGAGGAGGTCTTGGTCTTTTAATAATATATTTAATAAGTCTATTTATTCCTTGTCCTATTAGTAAATGGATACCTATCAAAAGTTCTTTTTTATCTTTTAAAAACATTAATACTACAACTAATAAAACATAAAACCATGTACTTCCTAATGTTGAACAAAGTTTAAAAAAGGATGTCATAAAATCACATCTTAAATTTTGTACTAAATGATAAATCATCCAATCTAATGGTTGGATGATTTGAAAATAAATCAATAAATAATCTAAAACAAATAAACTTAAGGGTATAACAAATAATAATTTCTTCTTCATTCTATTCCTCTATTTCTAATTGATATACTTTTTCAAATATTTTAATTAACATATCATATAATTTTTGATTATTACTACTTAATAAAAATCCATAAACACGTTTTGTAAGTGCTTTGTATAATTTAGGATCATTAAATCCTAAATATGCATTTAATAATTCAATTTGTTCCTTTTGATTTGATTTTAATAATAAATAAACAGTAAGCACATAGACCTTTGATAAATATTCAATAACATAAGTTCTTTGTCTTCTACTCTTTAATGAATAAACATCATATAAATCCCATAAACTTTTCATTAAATCTATATAGCTATTTGATTTAGAAATATGAATTTTTCGATGTGATCCATAACAATGAAATGGTACATTTAAATAATACATTGATTTAATATAAGGAATTATTCCATAAACGGTTAACTCATTATAAAAAATATTTTCTTCATCCGTTTTTATTTTTCTTAGAGTACTTGTTTTAATAATAACTGATCCTAAATCTATTTGAAAATGCTTATGAAATGCTTTTATATTATGCCATTCAAAAATAGTTTCTGTTGGAAAAATATTTTTATATGAAACTCTTTTTTCTTTTTTTTGAGGAACTACATATTTATAATCTGTAAGTAATACATCTAAATTTGCTTGAATACGAATAAAATCACGAATTGTTTCTACAACACTTACAAGTGATGGTTGATCTAAATAATCAAAGCATTGAAGTATCTTAAAATAAAGTCCTTCGCTATATTTTAAAGCTGTTTTTAAAAAAGGAACATCTTCTTTAGTTGTAATAACTTTAACGGTATCTGGATAAGCTTCTTCATATTCTCTAGCAACTTGTAAAGTTTCATCATGTGAATGACGATCAACAATTAAAACTTCTACCTCATCTTTCATTAAAAGACATGAGTTAATTGCTTTATGCATTTCCATAATTGAGTTATAACAAGGGATACATACTGTTAGTAATTTCATAATTAAAATCCTCCAAAAATATTTTATCATAATTTATCTATTAGTTCACGTTTTATTGCATTTACCTTGATTTTATGCTATTTTATTAAGGTATCTAAAGGAGGAAATTATATGCATTTTGTTATTAATGTATTTGTTACAGCTGTATGTTTTATCTCTATTATTTTATTTAAAGAGATTCTTAATAAAATTGTGAAAGTCTTATTAAGTGTTATTGGATGTGGTACATTATCTTATGCACTTGCTATTCTTGTTAAAAAATGTGGAGAATGGTTTGGATGTTGGTCTGGTGATGCTCAATATATCAAAAGCGATTTCTTATGGATTTTTGCTATTGTTCTAGTTGTTTATATTATTATTAATATTATTGCTAAAAAAAATAAAGCTTAATTTTCAAGCTTTATTTTTTTATACCCACTGCTTTTTTAGCCAGCCCATCAGCAACTTCATTATAATAATCCCCACTATGTGCTAAAACCTTTTGAAAATAAATATCTATCTTCTTTTTCATATCATTGATTGTTTTAACATAATTTTGAGTTTGTTCCTTATTTGCTTTCCATAAACCTGTCGCCCATTTTTCAATACCTTCATAATCATAGTAAATACATATAGAAGGATAATGATGATCAATCGCATATTGAATAGCATTCATACACCCAAGAATTTCTCCTGAAACATTACGCATTGAAGAATACTCAGGAATATTCCCTTTACCTAATAATTGTTGAATAACTTGTTGCCCTTCAATTAAAACACAACCATAGCCATATTCTTTTGTTTTAATATTATAACTACCATCAACATAAGCAAGTAAAGTTAAATCATCACTTACTTTTTTTACTTCTTTACCAATAAATGCTTTTGCTTCATCTTCACTTGTAAAAGATTTATAAACTGCTCCTGAATAACCATTAACTTGTTCTTTACATTCATCCCATGACATATAAATTCCTGGTTTTTTTCCTTCTTTTACTGCATAAAATTTTGCCATAATAAACTCCTTTGCTTATTCTATTTTATTATAATCATTGAAACAATGATTGTATATCTTTTTTAATTGTTTTAAAATGTATATAGTATATTTAAGTGAGGTAATAACATGAAACGTTGTCTTATTATTATAAATCCATCATCTGGAAAACATATTATTCAAAATAAACTAGATCGTATTATTGGTCAATTAACATTACAAAACATTGTAGAACATTTTGAAATATTTTATACAGAAAAAAAAGATGATGCCTATTATAAAGCAAAAGACTGTGATGAAAATCAATATGATTTTATCATGTCTGTTGGTGGTGATGGTACTTTAAATGAAGTTATTTCTGGAATGGTTGATAGTCATAAAAAAATTCCTTTATGTATTTTAGCAGCAGGTACCGTTAATGATTTTGCTAATTATTTAAATATTCCAAGTTCAGTAAATGGTATTGTGGAAATGATTAAAAATTTCAATGTTATTTCTAGTGATGTTGGGAAAATCAATGACCAATATTTTATTAATGTAGCAGCAGCGGGAATGTTTTCTGATATTTCGTTTGTTGTATCAAAAGAAGAAAAGAAAAAATTTGGTCCTTTAGCTTATTATTTTAAAGGAATGACACAACTTCCTCAACAATTATCAACAAATCTTCATTTAAATGTAACTGTAGATAATGAATCTTTTGAAGAAGATGCTTATATGTTTGCAATTACAAACACTAATCGTGTTGGTGGTTTCGATGGTATTATTCCTTTTGCAGATATCAATGATGGTAAATTAGATTTAGTGATTGTAAAAAGATGTTCAATCACAGATTTAATTGCACTCATTAAAGATTATCGTTTTGGTAAACACGATAAGAGTCCTTTTATCCATTATATTCAAGGACAACATATTCACATTACTTGTGATCAAGATCTTACAATGGATATAGATGGTGAAGAAGGCACACATCTTCCTATTGATGTACATAATTTACAAAAATCAATTCAATTATTAGTTCCTTTAAAATAATATTTAAAAAGAAATCATTGCTTTTCATGATTTCTTTTTTTTGTTTAATGAATTAACTTTAAAACATCATTTTCACTTTGTATATCAAAAATAGATACTGTAAGCTTATTTAGTTTTTCCATCGTACTACTTCTTATCGTATTTTCTGTTTCTTTTGATAAATCTCCTAACTTACATCTTAATTGCATTAATAAAGTATTTTGTTTTTCTTCTAATTTACCTTCATTTCTTCCAACAAGAATACCTTCTTCACGTCCTTCACTTCTAAATCCTTCTGCCATTCTTTCCATTCCTTCGCACATATCCATCTCATCTCCTTCTAGAACACTTTCAACTTGATCTATACTTCCTGTAATGATGGCTGCATAGAGAAAGTTTTCTTTTTTCATTCTCTTTAATCTTTTTAAATCTTCATAGCTTCCTTTATACATTGCTTGGATAGCTTCTATAAAGTAACGAGTTTGTTCATCTTTGATCTTACTTGTATCCATTTCTTTAACATCTACTAAGATGATTTTCCAATCATTAAAGTATTTCTTTAATTCTTCTGGTATTTCAAAATAATCACTGAGTTTTACAGGTACATTCCATTTCTTTGGTCCTGTATAAAAGGCAACCATGATTTGTGGTACTAATCTTTTATACTCTTTATTTTCTGCCTGTTTTAAATATTCCAACATTTCATAGATTCCACAACGAATAACCATCGTTTCATCAATACTACTTTGATGCTCTATCCCTAGTAAACAATAGATTCCATTAATACCACTTTTAACGACAATATTCCTTCTTCTTTTTTTATCTTCTGCTCTTTTTGAATCATTGATAATAAAAGAAATATCAAATTCAAAACGTACCAACCTTTCAGGATGAATGATTTATTTTCCTTCAAATATAGCTGCATTATAAAAAGATGCAAAACTGACATCATTACTTAAGAATGTCCGACATGCACTATCAGAGGTTACCTTATTGATGGGTATCATACACATTACCTACTTTCTATTGAGTTGAAGTAACGTCATCTAGATTTATTACAAATAGATTATAACATGTATGTACTTAATATTTGTCCCAAGTTTGTCTCACAAATGCCTCATTTCTTATACTTATTTTATCTTTCAATTTTTCTTCTTTCAATGGACGTTTAGTCCAAAGAAAAAGCTATTGATGGATTAATCCATTTCAATAGCTCCTGTATATAATTGATAATATTTACCTTTTTCTTTAATCAATGATTGATGATTTCCTCTTTCAATAATATGACCTTGTTCTAAAACCATAATACAATCACTATTTTTAATCGTTGATAAACGATGGGCAATAACTAAAGTTGTTCTACCATGCATTAATTTATCCATACCATCTTGTACAAGTTTTTCTGTACGAGAATCAATAGAAGAAGTTGCTTCATCCAAAATAAGTGCAGGAGGATTAGCAACAGCAGCACGGGCAATCGCTAATAATTGTCTTTGTCCTTGAGATAAATTAGCTCCATCTCCTGTAAGCATTGTTTGATAACCCTCTGGTAAATGTTTTACAAATAAATCAGCATTAGCAAGTTTTGCTGCCTCAATACATTCTTCATCCGTAGCATCAAGACGACCATAGCGAATATTATCCATAACTGTTCCAGTAAATAAATGTGTATCTTGTAATACCACACCTAATGATCTTCTTAAATCATCTTTTTTAATCAATTTAATATCAATACCATCATAAGTAATTGATCCTTTTTGAATATCATAGAAACGATTAATTAGGTTAGTAATCGTTGTTTTACCTGCACCTGTCGCTCCAACAAAGGCAATCTTTTCACCAGGATTTGCATAAACGTCAACATTGTGTAAAACCATACGATCATCAAAATAGCCAAAATCAACACCTTCTAAACGAATATCACCTTTCATTTCTACAAGTTCAACTTGCCCATCCTTGCGTGGATGTTTCCAAGCCCAATGCCCAGTTCTTTTATCTGTTTCAACCATTTTTCCATCAACAGTTTCTACACGACATAAAGTCACAACACCTTGATCATCTTCACTTTCTTGATCTAATAAATCAAAAATACGTCCTGCACCTGCTTGTGCCATCGCTACAGCATTGATTTGTTGAGAAATTTGTCCAATTGGTTGATTAAAGCTTTTATTAAGTGTTAAGAAAGCAACAAGTGTCCCAATTGTAAGTGAGAAATGTCCATTTAAAGCAAGAATTGCTCCTACGATGGCACAAATAATATAAGAAACATTTCCTAATTGAACCGTAACTGGCATTAAGATATTCGCAAATTTATGAGCTTGATAAGCACTTTCTCTTAATTCATCATTTAATTTTCTAAAATCAGCAATAGCTTGTTCTTCGTGATTGAACACTTTAACAACTTTTTGACCTGAAATCATTTCTTCAATATAACCATTAACTTTACCTAAATCATTTTGTTGTTTAACGAAGAATTTTCCTGATAAAGAACCAAGTTTTCTTGAAACTACAAGCATTACCATTAACATACATACACTTAATACAGTTAAAGGAATATTTAAGATAATCATTGAGACAAATGTTGTCACAATTGTCATACAACTTGAAATAAGTTGAGGAATTGATTGAGAAATCAATTGTCTTAAGGTATCAATATCATTTGTATAGACTGACATTGTATCTCCATGAGGAGTTCTGTCAAAATAACGAATTGGTAAAGATTCCATATGTTCAAACATATCAATTCTTAAATCTCTTAAGAACCCTTGTGTTACATAAACCATAATACGGTTAAAGGTAAAGGCACATACAACCCCACAAGCATATAAACAAGCTACACGAATTAAAGCATGTAATAATCCACTAAAATCAGGAGAAGAGCTCTTTAATAAAGGAACAATATAATCATCAATCAATGTTTGCATAAACATTGTTCCTTGAACATTAAATAAAGCATTTCCTACAATACATAGAAAAACAATAACTAAATGGATTTTATATTTACTCCATAACATTTTAAGTAAACGTTTCATTGTTCCTTCTTTCATTATTTTTCCTCCTTTCCTTTCATTTGTGTTTCATAAATTGTACGATAAATTTCATTTGTTTCTAATAAATTTTCATGTGTATCAAATCCATCAACTACTCCATCATTTAAAACAATAATACGACTTGCATTTTGTACTGATGAAATACGTTGAGAGATAATAATTTTAGTTGTATCAGGGATACGTTCGTTAAATGATTCTTGAATACTTGCATCTGTAGCAGTATCAACTGCACTTGTTGAATCATCTAAAATTAAGATTTTAGGATTTTTAAGTAATGCTCTAGCAATACATAAACGTTGTTTTTGTCCACCAGATACATTTGAACCACCTTGTTCAATATACGTATTATAACCATCTTCAAAACGATCAATAAACTCATCAGCACAAGCTAAACGACAAGCTTCTTTACATTCTTCTTCTGTGGCATTTTCATTACCCCATCTTAAGTTTTGTAAGATTGTTCCACTGAATAAGACATTCTTTTGTAAGACAACAGAAACTTCATCTCTTAAAACTTCAAGATCATAATTACGCACATCTTGTCCACCAACGACAACACTACCTTCATCTACATCATATAAACGTGAAATTAAATTAACTAAACTACTTTTAGCACTTCCCGTACCACCAATAATACCAATTGTTTCACCACTTTTAATATGTAGATCAACGTCTTTTAAAACAGCTTCTCCACTACCATGTTTATAAGAAAAAACAACATGATTGAAATCAATTGAACCATCTTTTACTTCAGTTAAAGCTTCTTGAGGAGATACTAAATCAGATTGTTCATTAATAACTTCAGCAATACGTCTTCCTGAAGCAAGTGACATTGTAATCATAACAAATGCCATTGAAAGCATCATTAATGACATCATAATGTTCATTACATAACTAAATAAACTTGTAAGTTCACCTGTTGTAAGGGTTCCTCCTACAATCGCTTTAGCACCTAACCATGAAAGCATTAAAATTGAACCATAGACAGCAATTAACATTGCTGGGCTATTATAAGATAAAACAGATTCTGCTTTAACAAATAATTTATAAATATTTTGTGCTGCTTTTCTAAATTTTTCATTTTCATATTTTTCTCTAACAAAAGATTTAACAACACGAATACCTACAACGTTTTCTTGAACACTTTCATTTAAAGTATCATATTTAGGAAAAACATCATTAAAGTATTTTGTAGCATGATACATAATTGTTACAAGCACAGCTACTAAGAAAACAATCGCTACAACGAAAATCATACTTAATTTAAAGTTGATCATCATCGCCATTGCAAGGGCACAAATAAGATTCATTGGTGCACGAATACACATACGAATAATCATTTGATAGGCATTTTGTACATTTGTAACATCTGTTGTAAGACGTGTTACAAGTCCAGCTGTACTGTATTTATCAATATTTGAAAATGAGTATGTTTGAATATTAGTATACATCGCATCTCTTAAATTAGCAGCAAATCCTGTAGAAGCTTTTGCTGCGTGATTTCCTGCTAAAAAACCGAGAGATAATGTTCCAAGGGCAATAACAAACATCAAAGCCCCATATTTTGTGACATTTGACATGTTCCCCGCTTCAATTCCTTTATCAATTAAACTTGCCATAAGTAAAGGAATCATAATTTCTAAAACAACTTCTAATGTTGCAAATAACATTGTAAGTAAAGAATCTTTTTTATATTCTTTAATTTGTTTCATTAAAGTTTTGACCATAATTTACTTCCTTTCCTATTCATTACCGAACTTATGAATATTTATAAACCTTCTTTAATGTTATTAATTAACTTATCTGAAATTTTAATAAATGCATTAATTTCATCATCAGATAAATCTTTAATTAATTGTTGATGCATTTTTCTCATCTTATCTTCAATATTACGATTGTGTTGCCTTGAAGCTTCTGTTAAAACAATCTTCTTTAATCTTGCATCATAATCCACTTCTTCTCTTGTAATCATTCCATTTTTACACATCAATTTCAACATTTCTGATGTTGTAGAACGATTAATTGAAAATTCTTTTTCTATATCTTTAGGAAATGTATCAAGACCTATATACTCTCTTTCTTCAACAAAACCAATAATCCAACAATGCATTAATGTTGCACGATCAGGACGTCCCGTCTGCTTATCCATTGTTTTTCTCATAAGATTATTTAGAGTCTTAATACGATGTCCAATTGGATCTCTATACATATAACTCCTCCTATATTGTTCGGCTACGAATTGTATGGTAACATACATTTTTTGATTTGTAAAGTATTTCATAGAAGTTTATAGTTTTTCGTTGTATAATAATGAAGAAAGTGAGGAAGACAAATGGAAATTAAAGAAAGATTTTTAAATTACGTCAGTTTTGATACACAATCTGTTGAAAATTCACAAACAGTTCCTTCAACATCAAAACAATTAAAATTAGGAAAATATCTTGTTGAAGAACTTCAATCATTAGGAATTGAAAACGCAAAAATAGATGAATATGGTGTTGTTTATGGAACAATTCCTAGTAATAATAATCATCAAGGAGATGTCATAGGTTTTATTGCCCACATGGATACTTCCCCTGATGCAAGTGGTAAAGATATTCATCCACAAATTATCAAAAATTATCAAGGACAAAAAATTACTTTAAATGAAGATAAAAAACTTTATCTAGACCCTGAACAATATCCTCAACTCTTACATCTTATTCATCATGATTTAATTACTACAGATGGAACAACTTTATTAGGAGCTGATGATAAAGCAGGAATTGCTATCATTATGCAAATGGTTGAGTATCTATACACACATCCTGAATTTAAACATAATGATATCCAAATTACTTTTACACCAGATGAAGAAATTGGTTGTGGAAGTAATCATTTTGATGTGAAATACTTTAATGCTGATTATGCCTATACAATTGATGGAGGAGATATTCATATTGTTGAATATGAAAACTTTAATGCTTTTTCAGCAAAAGTGAATATTCATGGTAGAAGTATTCATCCTGGAAGTGCTAAAAATAAAATGATTAATTCTACACGTGTTGCTTATGAATTTGATTCATTATTACCAGTTCATATGCGTCCTGAATCTACTGAAGGCTATGAAGGTTTCAATCATCTTCATGCTATTCAAGGAACTTGTGAAGAAACAACAATGGATTATATAATTCGAAATCATGACTTACAACAAGCAAAAAAACAATGTCAAGAATTTATTGACATTGTTCTTAAATAAAAAATATGGTTATCAAATTATTGATTTAACAATTACTGAAAGCTACTTAAATATGAAAGAAGCTTTAAAAGATCATATGTTTATTGTTGAACAAGCTTTAGCTGCCATTAAAGAAAATGGTTTGGATGCTTATTGTTCACCAATTCGTGGTGGTACAGATGGTGCACGTTTAACATTTATGGGACTTCCTTGTCCTAATCTAGGAACAGGTGGTTTTAACTATCATGGACCTTATGAATATTGTTCCTTAACAATGATGGAAAAACAAGTTCAAATCTTACTTCATATTTTAAAAAGCACTGCTTCTAAATAAGCAGTAACAAAAATCGTGTAGATTTCTTAAACAATAAATAAAGCAAAAGTATTAACTTAATAGCATTACAAAAAAAAGCCGTGATTTTTCACGACTTTTTGATATTAAGATTAAATATTTGTATTTCTTATAAGTTACTTTTGATTTTCTTTATTTAATTCCAAAGTATCTATTTTTTTAATAAATGGTAAATAAATAACAAAAGATACAACAATCATCACAAATTGCCATAATGCGACACGCCATCCACCAATCAAAAGTCCTGATATAATTGGTGGTGTTGTCCAAGGAACCATAACCCCGCTAAATAATGGTAAAATTCCCATATACATTAATAAGTAGCTACTTATACCTATAATTAAAGGAACAAGAACAAATGGAATTAATAAATATATATTAAGTACAATTGGTGTCCCAAAAATAATTGGTTCATTAATGTTAAAGATATTAGGTACAATGGATAATTTACCTAAGCTACGTAATGACTTTGATTTGGCAAAAAATGTAATATAAATCACTAACCCAATCACAATTCCAGCACCAGACATACATAAGAAATTGTCCCAAAATTGTTGTGTAAAAATATGTCCACCATTTTGAATTGTAAGAGGCAATCCTGAATCTATAATTTTTTGATTAGCTGCCATATTTGCTTGTAAAATTGGTGAAAGAATTCCTCCACATATAGAACCACCATGGACGCCTGTCCACCATAATAAAGACATAACAACCGTCATAATAATAACGCCAAAGAACGAATCTGTAATTCCTTGTAAAGGAATTTGAATTACCGAATAAATAAGTTCTGCAAATGTTGTATTAAATATAAAGTGACATATAGCATAAATAATTGCACAAATAGTAATAATAATTCCAGTTGGTAATAGTGACGAAAATGAATCTGCAACACCACTAGGCACACCATCTGGCATTTTAATGCTAATATCTTTTTTTACACATAAAGAATAAATATATCCAACTAAAAAACCAATTAAAATAGCACAAATCATTCCTTGACCAGCAGTCCAATCTTTAGAAATAATTCCTGTAACTGATTCCCCACTGTCTAATACCTTAGAAGATGGAGTTAATAAAATAAAAGCTGCTAAACCAGTTAAAGCGCCATTTATAGCTGTTATTACTTGATCATTCTTCAAATAAGAATAAGTAATTCCTATTACTGTAAAGAAGGCCATTAATGAAAACGTAGAAGAATATACTTGAGAACATACATCTCCTATTCCACTTTCACTAATTACTTTACTTACTGATTCAATTGGTAAGTTGGCAATCAACAGGAACAATGATCCTATCATTAAAAACGGTAAAGAAAACATCATTCCATCCTTTAAAGCCTTTATAACTTTTGTATTTGTAAACTTCGATATATAAATAACTAATGTTTCATTTATAAATTTGTTCATATTATTTATCTCCTATAAAATTTCACCATTTGATGAAATAACTCTTTTATACCATTCAAAAGAAGCTTTTCGATATCTTCTTCCACTACCTTTAGCTTGGTCATCTAAATCAACATAGATAAATCCATATCTTTTTGCCAATTCACCAGTAGAAGCACTTACAATATCGATTGCTGACCAAGGAGTATATCCCATGACTTCTACACCATCTAACTCAATTGCTTTTTTCATTTCTGAAATATGGTTTCTTAAGTAATCAATACGATAATCATCATTAATGATTCCATTTTCTAATTTATCATAAGCTCCAAAACCATTTTCAACAATAAACATTGGTTTTTGATATCTTTCATAAACTTCATTTAAAATAATCCTTAATCCTGTAGGGTCAATAGCCCAACCCCAATCACTTTTCTTTAACAATGGATTTTGTACTTCAATAAAGTCATGTATTTTATCATATTCTGCAATCGTTGATTTATAATAACTAAACCCTATATAATCCACAGTACCTCGTTTTAAATCTTTTAAATCTTCATCAGTTATATCTAATTGAATATTACTCCTTTCCCACTTTTTTAAAGTATATGTTGGATAATATCCCCTTACATGAACATCACTAAAGAAATACCTCTTATCCATTGCTTTAATTCCTGCAAGAATATCTTGTGGATTACAAGAAGAAGGATAAATTGGGCCAAAATGCAACATGCAACCTACTTGCATAGAGGCATTAATTTCTTTGGCTCTTTGAACTGCTCTAGCACTTGCAACAAACTGATAATGAGATATTTGATACATTGTTTGTTCAATATTTTCATTATCTTCATATAAAACACCTGCTCCAGTCCAAGCATTAAAAGGATTATCGGTATCTATAAGATTATTAATTTCATTAAATGTCATCCAATATTTGACCTTTTTGCTATATCTTTTAAAACATGTAATCGCATATCTTTCAAAGAATGTAATTAATTGTCTATTTCTCCAACCACCATATTTTTTTGCTAAATAAAGAGGCATTTCAAAATGAGATAAAGTAACAATAGGTTCTATTCCATATTTTAAACATTCATCAAAAATATGATCATAATACTCTAGCCCTTCTTCATTAGGCTCTAATTCGTCACCTTGAGGATAGATCCGTGGCCATGAAATACTTAAACGGAAACATTTAAAGCCCATTTCAGCAAATAATTTAATATCTTCTTTATAATGATGATAAAAATCAATTCCATAATGGTTAGGATAATATTTATCATCTAATATTTCATAAGAAATTTCTCGAGGGTGATCAACATCACCAGCTGACATAACATCGGTTACACTTAATCCTTTATGTCCTTCTTGATAGCCACCTTCGTATTGATTAGCAGCAACAGCACCACCCCATAGAAAACTTTTATTCATAATCATTCTCCCATTTTAAATTTATCAACAGCTTTCGTTGTTTCTTCTAAATAAGAATAATTACTTATCAATTTTAACGAAGTAAATATATTAAAAACATACTGTAAAGAAGCAATATAAACAGCATTAGATAGTTCAGTTGTATTTTGAGTGGTCATAATTACAATTGTTTCATCACAATATTTACAAATTTCTCTTTTTTTATGATCACAAATCACAATTGATTTAGCATGAAATTTGCGAATATCCTTTGCTATTTTTAACATTTCCTTATTTTGACCTGTATGTGTTAAATAAATGCAAACTGTATCATTTGGTTTTCTTTGCTTTAAGTATTGAAGATGCATTGGATTTAAACTGTTATATGCTTTAGAAATAACCCCTTCTTCTTCAAAATTTAAACTATAAATTTCTGCTAAAGAAAAATTAATACCAGTTCCATAAATTTCAATATATTTAGCATTTTTAATAAGTTGATAAATTCTTTCTATAACTTGTCTATCTAGTAAACTTTTTGTATACTCTATCGCTCTTTTATGTAAAAGTTCGATTTTATTTAAAGCATCATCAATTGAACTCTCACTTGAAAAAGGTTCAATTTTAAAATCATTTTTCAATTCAAGTAAATGAGAATATTCAGCTGCATATTGATATTTAAATTCTTTATATCCATTAAAGTCCAGTTTCTTACACAACCTAGAAATTGTTGCACTACTGGTATAACTTAATTTTGCCAGTTCATTAATATTCTTTTTTAAAATATCTTCTTGATTATTTATTATATAATCCACTAAATACTTTTCTTGAATTGTTAAATGGTCTAATATTTTCATTTTGTCAATAATCATCATATTTCCTCTTTTCACCGGTTAAAAGATTCAAATTAATTATCTTCTTATCTAGAAGACATCTTCATCATAATTAACAACAACTTGTAAGTCAATCTTCTGTAAGCATTTACAATCAAATCGAAAAAAGCTTTCAATTTTACAATTATTAACAATAAAAATTGAAAGAAATTATCAAAAAAGGTTATTACGAAATTCAATAAATAATTTCATAACAACCTTTTTATTTTGTATTATTTTTATTTATATAAAAAGAGAACAACATTTCGCATTCGTTCTCTTTTTTTGAAGATTTTCTTACAATATTTTAGGTTGCCTTCTTAAGTGCCTCCTAAACTATTTTTTTGTCCATTTTTCAAATTCTTCATCAGTAGCTAAAACATAATGAGTTCCATCTACTAAATGTTCAGTACCTTTTGTATAATCGACTCCACTTTCTTTATAATCGTAAGTAAATGATTTACGTACTTTTTCTACACGTGGATTAGGATGAGGAATAGCACTTAATAATGATTTTGTATATGGATGAATTGGATTATCAAAGATTTCTTCAGTAGTCCCTGTTTCTACTAAATGTCCTAAATGTAATACCCCAATTTTATCACTGATATATTTAACCATTGATAAGTCATGCGCAATAAATAAATATGCAATTCCTGTTTCTTTTTGAATCTTTTTCATTAAGTTAACAACTTGTGCTTGAATAGATACATCTAACGCTGAGATTGCTTCATCAGCAATAATTAAATCAGGATTCATAATTAATGCTCTTGCAATACCAATACGTTGTCTTTGTCCACCTGAGAATTGATGTGGATAACGTGAAGCATGTTCTCTTGATAAACCAACAAGTTCAAGCATTTCATAGATTTTTTCATTTCTTTCTTCAATAGAAGAATAAGATTTATGAATATCTAAACCTTGACCAATGATATCAATAACTTTCTTTCTTGGATTTAAACAAGCCATTGGATCTTGGAAAATCATTTGCATCTTTGTATGTAATTCTTTAGATGTTTCCTTATTTAATTTTCCACCAATTTCTTTTCCATTAAAAACAATTGAACCAGAAGTTGGTTTATATAAACGAATAATACTTCTACCAGTAGTTGATTTACCTGAACCAGATTCACCTACTAAACCATAAGTTTCACCTGGCATAATATCAAATGAAATACCATCAACTGCTTTTACAGTAAAGTTTCGATTAATTTTAAAATGTTGTTTTAAATCTTTAACGACAAGGATAGGTTCTTTCTTTTCCATTATTCAACACCCTCCTTTTTCATTTTTTCTAATCTGTTTTTTAATTCAACTGGCATTTCAACTTTTGGAGCTTTTTCATGCATTAACCATGAAGCAACTTTATGAGTTGTACTACCAGGTACTTTAAACATTGGAGGTTCAATTCTTAAGTCAATATTTAAAGCATACTTATTACGTGGAGCAAAAGCATCACCTTTTACTTCATGTGCTAAGTTTGGTGGTGTACCAGGGATCGTGTATAATTCATCATCATCAGTATCCAAATCTGGCATAGATGATAATAATCCCCAAGTATATGGATGACGTGGATCATAGAAAATTTCATCAATTGTTCCAGTTTCTACGATTTTACCAGCGTACATAACATTTACATAATCAGCTACTTTAGCGACAACACCTAAGTCATGTGTGATATAAATAACTGATAAATCTTTTTTCTTTTGAATATCTTGAATTAATTCAAGAATTTTAGCTTGGATAGTAACATCCAATGCAGTTGTAGGTTCATCACAAATTAAAACATAAGGATCACAAGATAAAGCAATTGCGATAACAATTCTTTGTCTCATCCCACCAGATAATTGGTGAGGATAGTTTTTCATACGTTTTTCAGCATTAGTAATACCTACTAATTGTAATAATTCAACTGCTTTTTTATAAGCTTCTTCTTTTGGTGTATTGTAATGATGAATCATCGGTTCCATAATTTGATTTCCAATTGTCATTGTAGGGTTTAATGATGTCATTGGATCTTGGAAAACCATGGCAATTTTACGACCACGAATTTCACTTTGCATTTCTTTTTCACTTAATTGACAAATGTCTTTTGTGATTCTTTCACCTGTATTTTCATCTGTCCAAGTGTAGTTAATAGAACCACCATCAATTGAACCATTTCCAGCCATGATACCCATGATTGCTTTAGTAGTAACTGACTTACCTGATCCAGATTCACCAACGATAGCGATTGTTTCACCTTTATATAAATCTAAGTTAACACCACGAATTGCATTAACAATACCGCTATCAGTTCTAAAAGAGATATTTAAATCTCTGACTTCTAATATTTTTTCTCTTTCTGCCATAATTACATCTCCTTCATAGTTGGATCAAGTGCATCACGAAGTCCATCACCAAATAAGTTGAAACTTAACATTAAGATAGAGAAAATAATAACTGGAATTACCATCATGTAAGGGTAAATAGTAATTGAGTTAAATCCATCATTAATTAATGTACCTAATGAAGCCATTGGAATTGGTAAACCTAAACCAACGAATGATAAGTATGCTTCATAGAAGATAGCATTTGGAATAGACATCATAATCATAATAATCATTTGACTATAAATATTTGGTAAAATTTCTTTAAAGATAATAAACATGTTACTAGCTCCTAAAGTACGTGAAGCTAAAACGAATTCTTCTTCTTTTACTCTTAAAACTTGAGCTCTTGTAATTCTTGACATACCAATCCATTCAGTAAATGATAAAGCCATGATAATTGTGAATAATGATGCTTTCATCACCATTAATAACAATGTTAATATTACTAAAGTTGGGATAGAGTTTATGATTTCTTGAATTCTTTGCATTACTGAATCAACTTTACCTCCGAAATAACCAGAGATCAGTCCGTATGTCATACCTACAATCACGTCAATGAAGATTGCAACAACGGCAATGAATAATGAATATCTTGTACCTGTCCAAACACGTACAAATAAATCACGACCATAAGTGTCTGTACCAAAGAAATGTTCAGCACCTGGTGAAATACTTGCAATTCTTGTATTGATTGCATCAAATTTATATGATGAAAACATTGGAGCAAAAATAGCAAATACTGCGATAACTAAAATACAAATTAAACCGATAACGGCACCTTTGTTCTTTTTAAAACGATTTAAAGAATCTTTCCAAGCAGGAAGTGATGGAGCAACAACGTCTTTAGTAATGTCTTGTTTGTCTCCAACGAATTCAAAATCGTCTGGTAAAAATTCAATCTTTTCTAAATCCATTATTAATCATCCTTTCCTAATCTAATTCTTGGATCAATAATTCCATAAGAAATATCAATAATTAACATCATGAAAATGTACATTGCAGCATATAAGAATGAACAAGCTAAAATGATGTTGTAATCATTTGATAAAATACTATTAATTAATAATTTACCTAATCCAGGAACAGAACAAATCTTTTCAACAACCATAGTACCTGTCATTAAGTTTACTAAAATAGGTCCTAAAATTGTGATTACTGGAATTAAAGCATTTCTTAATGCATGTTTGAAAATTAAAGTTTTACGATCTAATCCTTTTGCTTTTGCAAGAGTCATATATTCACTTGTTAAAACTGAAACCATTTCAGTACGTGTAAAACGTGCAACGTTTGCAATGACACCGACAGATAAAGCTAAAATTGGCATAATTGATGATTTAATTGCATTCGATGAACTATATGAAGTTGGTAACAATCTTAATTTTGAAGCAAATAATAATAAAATTAACATTGCAAATACGAATGATGGGATGGAAACCCCAATTACAGAAATAACAGTAGCAATTGTATCCCAAATTGTATTTTTATGTAATGCAGCAAATACTCCTAAGAACATACCAATAACTGTTCCAATAATTACTGCACATAAACCGTAAATCATAGATAATTTTGCAGCACTTCCTACAAGTGAAGATACTTGCATATCTTTATATAAGTTAAATGAAACACCGAAATCCCCTGTTAACATATTTTGAATATAACGTACGAATTGAACCGGAATTGGTTGATCCAATCCATATTGTGCTTCAATAGCAGCTCTGGCTGAAGCACTTAGTTTTTCATTGTTAATTGGAGAACCTGGTAAAAATTTAACCATTAAAAATAATACCATTAAAATAACGAATAAAGTAATTAACGAAATAACTAAACGTTTTCCGATATATTTTAAGGTTGAATTACTCATCTTTTTTCCTCCTATATTTATTTAAAAAAGAAACACAATACAGAATACTATATTGTGTTGTCTTCTCTATGTTCTTTTTTAGATTGAACTATTTTGATACATATTCGAATGTATATGGAACACCAACTGGTTTAATACCTAAGTTTTTAACTTTTGTATTTTGTAAAGTAGCAGTTCCTTTTTCGAATACTGGAATATATCCTAAATCTTCACATAAGATTTTTTCTGCATCGATCATTAATTGCCAACGAGCATTAGCATCAGTTTCACTGTTAACTTTTCCCATGATTGAATCATATTCAGCATTTGACCAATGACCATAGTTGTTATTGTTGTCAGTTAAAGCTAATGTTAAGTAAGTTGTAGGATCACCATAGTCAGGTCCCCAACGAGTTACTGATAAATCGAAATCTCCATTCTTTTGTTTATTGTAGATACGATCTTGTTTAGTAGTAGCAACCATTTCAATTTTTAATCCTTTTAAGCTAGAGAAAGCATTTTGTAAATAAGTTGCAAATACATCCATTGGAGATTCATCTGTCCCATAAGTTAATCTTAAAGTAATTTCAGATTTTCCTAATTCTTTTAATCCTTCATCTAAAGCAGCTTGTGCAGCTTTTTTGTCATATGAAGTATATGTTGCAGCTTCATCACGGAAATCTTTTCCTTCTGGAGAAATTGATAATCCTGAAGGTACGAAACCTTTAGCAGCTTGTGAACCGTCTTTTAAAACATTTTCACATAAGTCTTTTCTGTTGATAGCTAGTGAGATTGCTTTTCTTACATTTAAGTTAGCTAAATCACTATTTTGGAAGTTTACTGAAATATAGAATAAGTAACCTTCATTAATTTGTTTGAATGAATCATCTTTTTTGTATTTATCAACTAAGTCTGAGTTGATTGGAGCAAAATCAGTTTCACCAGCTTCGAATGCTTGAGCAGCAACTTTTGGATCTTGAACTAATTTCATTACTAATTTGTCAATTTTAACTGTTTTAGCATCATAATACTTATCATTTTTTTCAAATTCAGCTACTGAACCTGGTTCCCAGTTTGTCATAGTGAAAGCACCATTTCCTAAAATAGTTTTAGCACTCTTACCATATTTATCACCTTGTTTTTCACAGAATTTTTGGTTAATTGGATAGAAACATGGGAATGACATTAATTCATCAAAGAATGAAACACGAGTAGTTGTAGTAACTTCTAATGTTTTATCATCGATAGCTTTAACACCCATTGCATCTAAATCTGCATCTGTAATATCTTCTTCATTGTCAATTTTATCTGACATTTCTTGTGCCCCTACAATACTTGCAATACCATCACAGAACATGTAGTAATATTGACCTTTCTTTTGGAAGATTCTATGCCAAGCATAAACGAAATCATTTGCAGTAACAGGATCACCGTTAGCCCATTTTGCATCTTTTCTGATTTTGTAAGTATGAGTTAACCCGTCATCTGAAACTTCAGAAGATGAAGCAACACCATTTACGACATTACCTTTCTTATCTGTTTTCATAAGCCCATCAATAACAGCATGCATTGCTGTAAATGAGCATCCGTCATCGGCATCTGATGAATCTAAGTTTTTGATATCTAATTCACTTGAGAAAGTGTAAGTAGATGAATCTCCTCCTGATCCCCCACAACCAGCAAGAGTTAGAGCCATCATAGCACAAAGCACCATTGATAATAGTTTTTTCATATTCTCTCTTCCCTTCTTAAATTATCTTTTGTGCAATAAATCGACATATTGTATACAATCTATCGATTTATTAACTTCATAATAGCGGATTAGTCTTTAAAAGTCAATACTATTTTGCATATTTGTATACAATACAATATATAAATTTATTAATATGATAGCTTTTTATCAAAAAAGACATAATATTTTCTCATTATGCCTTTTCTCTTTTTATTCAGTTTTTTCTACATATTCAAAAGAAATTGTTCTACATGGTTTAATAACTAGATTTTTTACTTTTGGATTTTGTAATGTTGCCGCTCCTTTTTCAAAAACAGGAATATACGCATAATCATCTAATAATATCTTTTCTGCATCCTTCATTTCTTGCCAGCGCTTTTCAACATCTGATTCAACACCGACTTGATTTACAAGTTGATCATACTCACTATTTTTCCACTTGCCATAGTTATTACTATTCGTTGATAAAGCAATTGTTAGATATGTTGTTGGATCTCCACAGTCAGGTCCCCAACGCGTCACAACTAAATCAAAATCACCATTTTTTTGTTTGTTGTAAATACGATCTTGTTTTGTTGTTGCAACCATTTCTATTTTAATGCCATTTAATTTACTTAAAGCATTTTGTAAATATGTCGAAAATACATCCATTGGTGATTCATCTGTTCCATAAGTAATTCTTAAAGTAATTTCAGATTTCCCCAATTCTTTTAACCCTTCATCTAATAAATCTTGAGCTTGTGCTTTATCATAAGAGGTAAAATCACCAGAATCTTTTCTAAAATCTACACCACATGGGCTTGTAGCTAAGCCTGAAGGAATAAATCCTTTAACAACTTGTGAACCATCTTTTAAAACATTTTCACATAAATCTTTTCTATTAATAGCAGATGAAATGGCTTTTCTTACATTTAAATTTGCAAGATCTTCATTTTTAAAATTTATTGAGATATAAAATAAAAAGCCATCATAAACTTGTTTAAAAGAGTCATATTCTTTATATTTATCAACTAAATCAGAATTAATTGGCGCATAATCTGTTTCACCTGCTTCAAAAGCTTGTGCAGCTACTTTAGGTTCTTGGACAAGTTTCATCACAAGTCTTTGAAGTTTTACATGTTTTTGATCATAATAGTTTTCATTTTTTTTAAATTCAGCTACTGATCCAGGTTCCAAATTAATCATCTTAAAAGCTCCATTACCTAAAATTGTTTTAGCACTTTTACCATATTTACTTCCTTGTTTTTCAGCAAATTTTTCATTAATTGGATAGAATGGTGGAAAAGCAAGCAATTCATCTAAAAACGAAACGCGTACTGTTGTTTTTACTTCTAATGTATAACCATCCAATGCTTTTACACCCATAGAATTTAAATCATCATCTGTAAGTTCTTCACCAGCATCTATTTTATCTGATAATTCTTGTGCACCTTGAATGCTTGCTATACCATCTGCAAACATATAATAATAACTGCCTTTTTTCTTAAAGATTCTTTGCCATGCATAAACAAAATCATGAGCTGTTACAAGATCACCATTATCCCATCTTACATCTTTTCTAAGTTTATAAGTATGAACTAATCCATCTTCTGAAACTTCTTCACTTTTCGCAATACCATACGTAATATTTCCTTTTTTATCTGTTTTCATCAACCCATCAATAACAGCATGGATAGCACGCAATGGACATTGATCATCAGCATCTGATGAATCTAAGTTTTTGATATCCAATTCACTTGAATACGTATAAGTCGAAATGTCATCTCCACTTGATCCACCACATCCTGTTAATGTTAAAACCATTAAACAATATAAAAAAATGAAAGTATTTTTTCATATTTCCTTTCTCCTTTTTTATCTTTTCCTTCAACCATATCCCATTTTCACACACCGTCAACAAAATTATGTATCCGCTTCCATTTTTTATTAAAAAAAGAAGTAGATTTCTCTACTTCATTATTTTACTACACTCATGGCAAGAGCTAAAGCTCCAACAACCCCTGCATTATCCCCTAATCCTGGATAAACGATATAATCTTTAATTTTATCAGTAGTCACTTCTTCTTTTTGAATATAACCATTTAAGAATTCTTGAGTATATTTATGAATCATTGGGAAAAGTTGTTTTTGATGCATAACACCACCACCAAGAATAATTTTCTTAGGTGAAAGAGTTAAAATATAATTTGCCATCGCTTGTCCAATATAATAAGCTTCTAAATCCCATGCTGGATGATCTTCTGGAAGTTCACTTCCTTTTACTCCCCATCTTGCTTCAATAGCAGGACCAGCAGCTAAACCTTCAAAACATGTTCCATGATATGGACATTTACCTGAATATGTGTCATCTTCTCTTACAATCATTTTCATATGTCCCATTTCTGGATGAAGTAACCCGTGTACAAGTTTACCACCAACAACGGCTCCTCCACCAATTCCTGTTCCAATTGTAAGATAAAGGGCACTGTCTAATCCTTTTGCCACACCAAATGTTGCTTCGCCTAAAGCAGCCCCATTGACATCTGTATCAAAAGCCATAGGAATATCATATCTTTCTTTTAAAGCACCCATAATATTATAATTGTTCCATCCTGGTTTAGGTGTTGTTGTAATATAACCATAAGTTGGGCTTGTAAGATCCGGATCAATCGGTCCAAAGCTTCCTACACCTAATGCTTCAATTTCTTTTCCATCAAAGAATTTAAAAACATTTTCCATTGTTTTTTCAGGTGCTTCTGTAGGAAATGATTCTCTTTCTAAAACTTCTCCTTTTTCATTTCCAATACAAACTACAAATTTAGTTCCACCTGCTTCAATTGCTCCTAATTTCATTATTATAATCTCCTTTTTTTCCTTTACTCTTATTTTAAACAACTCTGATTATAAAGTAAATATGCAATTATAAATTGAAAAAGAGTTACATGATTTAGATGATAAATCTAAATTCATGAACTCTTTTTCATTAATTATCTAAATAACGTGTATAACGATCTACATGTAATAATCTTTTTGCATTTTCTACACGTTCTTTAACTGGAGGTTTAATTCCTTCTAATTGATATGGAATATTCAATTCCTCCCATTTAAATACACCTAAAGTATGATAAGGAAGAATTTCAACACGATAAACATTTGAAAGTGTAGAAATAAAATGATCTAATTCAATTAAATCTTCATCATAGTCACTTCTTTCAGGAACAAGAACATGTCTAATCCAAATTGGTTTATCAATTTCAGATAAATATCTTGCCATATCAAGAATATTTTCATTACTTCTTCCTGTTAAAAGCTGATGTCTTTCATTATTAATTTCTTTAATATCTACAAGTAATAAATCTGTATACTCCATAAGTTCATTAAACTTAGAAAAGAAAGGTTCTTCTCTCGTGAAACATCCTCCACTGGTATCAATACACGTATTAATTCCTTCTTTTTTAGCAAGTTTAAATAACTCTAAAACAAAATCGATTTGAGCTAAAGGTTCTCCACCACTAATCGTAATGCCCCCTTTTTTACCCCAATATGTTTTGTATTTCATTGCTTGTTGAAGCGCTTTTTCAGGAGTATATTCTTCGTATTTCTTTGAACCCCATGTATCAGGATTATGACAAAATTGACATCTTAAAGGACATCCATGTAAGAAATAAATATAACGTACTCCTGGACCATCGACTGATCCAAAGCTTTCTATTGAATGAATTCTACCAATTGTTTCCATTTTTCCTCCGTAACAAAACAACCTCATAAGAGGTTGTTTTCATTATTTGATTAAGTTATTGATTACATATGTTCATGACAAGTTCTTGCGATAACGTCTAATTGTTGTTCACGAGTTAAGTCAATGAATTTAACAGCATATCCAGATACACGAATTGTGAAGTTTGCATATTCTTCTTTTTCTGGATGTTCCATAGCATCAATTAATTTTTCAGTTCCAAATACGTTAACATTTAAGTGATGAGCACCTTGTTCAAAATATCCATCCATAACTTGTACTAAGTTATTAACTCTTTCACCTTCATCATGTCCTAAAGCATCTGGGTTGATTGTTTGAGTATTAGAAATACCATCTAATGCCCATTCATATGGTAATTTAGCAACTGAGTTTAATGAAGCTAATAAACCATTTTGTTCTGCACCATAAGATGGGTTAGCACCTGGTGATAATGGTTCACCTGCTTTACGTCCATCAGGTAATGAACCTGTAGCTTTACCATAAACAACGTTTGAAGTAATTGTTAAGATAGAAGTTGTTGGTTCTGAATCTCTGTAAGTATGATGTTTTTTGATTTTAGCTAAGAATTCACCTAATAACCATACAGCGATATCATCAGCACGATCATCATCGTTACCATATCTTGGGAAATCTCCTTCAACTTCGTAATCTACAACAACACCATCTTCATCTCTAATAGTTTTAACTTTAGCATATTTGATTGCGCTTAATGAATCTACTACATGTGAGAATCCAGCGATACCAGTTGCGAAAGTACGTTTTAGATCAGTATCAATTAATGACATTTGTGCAGCTTCATAATAATATTTATCATGCATATATTGAATTAAGTTTAATGTATTAACATAAAGATCTGCTAACCATTCCATCATTTGGTCATAACGTTCCATAACTTCATCATAGTCTAAGTATTCAGAAGTAATTGGACGATATTTTGGAGCCACTTGATCTTTAGTTTTTTCATCAATACCACCATTGATAGCATATGTTAAACATTTAGCTAAGTTAGCACGTGCACCAAAGAATTGCATTTCTTTACCAGTTTGAGTAGCTGATACACAACAACAAATTGAGTAATCATCTCCCCATACAGGACGCATTACATCATCATTTTCATATTGGATTGAGCTAGTATCTACTGAGATTTTAGCAGCAAAACGTTTGAAGTTTTCTGGTAATGCTTTTGTATATAATACAGTTAAGTTTGGTTCTGGTGAAGGACCCATATTTTCTAATGTGTGTAAGAAACGGAAACAGTTTTTAGTAACCATTGAACGTCCATCAGTTCCTAAACCTGCAACTTCAAGTGTAGCCCATACTGGGTCACCAGAGAATAATTGGTTGTAAGAAGGAATACGAGCAAATTTAACCATTCTACATTTCATAACGAAATGGTCTACTAATTCTTGTGCTTCTTCTTCTGTTAATGTTCCGTTAGCTAAATCTCTTTCTACATAGATATCTAAGAAAGTAGAAATACGTCCAACTGACATTGCAGCACCATTTTGAGTTTTGATTGCAGCTAAATAGCCAAAGTATAACCATTGGAATGCTTCATGAGCATTTTTAGCTGGTTTAGAAATGTCATATCCGTAGATAGCAGCCATTTCTTTCATACCTTTTAATGCTTTTACTTGTTCAGCAATTTCTTCTCTTTTACGAATAATGTCTTCAGTCATTGATCCACTACCACAATGATTGAAATCATTTACTTTTTGTTCAATTAAGAAATCAATACCATATAAAGCAACACGACGATAGTCACCAACAATACGTCCACGTCCGTATGTATCAGGTAAACCTGTAATTACTTTATTATGACGAGCTTTTTTAATTTCTGGTGTATAAACATCGAATACTGCTTGGTTATGTGTTTTATGATATTTTGTGAAAATTTCATGTAATTTTTCATCTGGTTCATATCCATAAGTTGCAGCAGCTTGTTCTGCCATTTTGATACCACCATAAGGCATGAAAGCTCTTTTTAAAGGTTTGTCAGTTTGTAAACCAACAACTTTTTCTAAATCTTTCATTTCTTCATCGATATATCCAGGACCATAAGCAGTAAGTCCACTTACTACTTTAGTTTCACATTCTAATACTCCACCTTTAGCTCTTTCTTCTTTTTGTAACTTTTGAAGTTTTCCCCAAAGTTTATTAGTAGCTTCTGTAGGATCAGCTAAAAATGATTCATCTCCATCATAAGGTTTATAGTTATCTTGAATGAATTGACGAGTGTTTACTTCTTCTTTCCAAAGTCTTCCTTTAAATCCATTCCATTCTTCATTGAATTTATCTGTTACAGCCATTTTGTTTATTTCCTCCTAAATCAAAATTCCTTCATAATTATAGCACTTACATTTTGCATAGACAACAAAAACTTAAAGAAAATGATGAGCGCTTACATAATTATTTTACAAGTTTAGTATAACAGGAATCATTCCTAAAATCCAATCATATGCTCTTATAAATAATATTTATTTTTTCCTAGCTTTTCTAATTGATTTAGTATATAGTTTACGTAGACATTTTAGGAGGCTTTTTTATGACATTAACAAACCAAGCTTTATCAAGCGCTGCTGATAAAGATTTAGAATTATCAAAACAAGTATGTCGCGAAGCAGTAAATGAAGTAATTGAGAAAAATCATTTAACATTATCTCCACAATTTACGCAAAATCTCGTTGTACATCTTGCAATTGCAATGCTTAGAATCAAAACAAACAATTACATTCCTTTAAGTCAAGGACAAATCACATCATATAAAGCAAATACTAACTATGATTCAGCAGTTGAAATTTGTAATATTCTTAGTAAAAAATTTGATATTGAATTTCCAGAATCAGAGTTAGCACTTATTTCAATGTACCTATCTAAAAATAACGTATTAGATGTTGAATTTAATGCTGGTGTTAATTTATTAGATGATGAAATTATTGATGTTCTACAAAACACTTTAGATTCTTTATTTAAACAAAAAGGTATAGATTTAAGAAATAATGAAAAATTACTTGTTTCTTTAGGATTACATTTAACACCTGCACTTGATCGATTATTAGATGATAGTCAAATCGAAAATCCTTTAACTGCAAAGATTAAAGAAAGACATCCTAAAGAATTTGCAATGGCAGAAATCTTAAATGACGCTATTGAATCTATTTATCATAAAAGATTTACTGAAGATGAAGTGGCTTATTTTGCATTACACTTTATTGTTTCAGCAAGACAAAAATAGAAGTTCACATTGAACTTCTATTTTTTTATAAATATTTACCTGTAATACTCTTTATATTATTTTTTATTTCTTCAACACTACCAGTAGCTACAATCATTCCACCATCTCGACCACCACCTGGCCCCATATCAATTATATAATCCGCATTTTTCATCACATCACGATCATGTTCAATGACGACGACTGTCGCACCTTGATCTACAAGTGATTGAAAAACTTTAACTAATATTTGAACATCTAAAGGATGTAATCCAATCGTAGGTTCATCAAAGATAAAAATTGAATCATTTTGAGACTTACTCATTTCACTTGCAAGTTTTAAACGTTGTGCCTCTCCACCAGATAAACTTGGTGTTTCCTCACCCAATGTCAAATATCCTAAACCTAAGTTTTCTAATACTTCCAGTTTTCGATAAACACCTTTTAAATCTTGACAAGCTTCTTTAGCAAAACTCACATCCATTTCCATCAATTCAGGTAAAGAATACTCTTTCTCTTTTGACGTTTTATATTTAATAAAATAACTTTCTTTATTATATCTAGAACCATGACAATCAGGACAAGTAACATGAACATCTGGCAAGAATTGTACATCCAAACTTAATGTCCCTGTTCCATCACAAGTTGGACATCTAAGCTTTCCTGTATTATAAGAAAAATCTCCTGCTTTATACCCCTTAGACTTAGCGCTTTCTGTTTTGGCAAATCTTTTTCTAAGTTCATCATGAACATTAATATAAGTAGCAACAGTCGAACGAATATTAATACCAATAGGTGAAGCATCAATCAGTTTAATATGTTCTATTCCTTCCATTTGAACATCTTTAATATGATCAGGTAATGATGAGTCATTGATTTTAGTTTGAATCGCTGGTAACAAGCTTTCTAGAATCATCGTTGTTTTTCCAGAACCTGACACTCCTGTAACAACCGTTAATTTTCCTTTAGGAATATCTACTTCTAAAGGATGGACTGTATGTATTTGATTTGTTGAAAGATGAATTTTTCCAAATTCAAATAGTTGTTCAATTGGAGATATTGGACGCATTTTTTCATCATAATGATTTGTAAGGAATGGCCCAATCATTGACTTTTTATCATTTTTAATTTGTTCTATTGTTCCTTCCGTAAAAACATAACCTCCATTTTTTCCTGCTTCTGGTCCCATTTCAATGAGCCAATTCGCTTCTTTAATAATTTCAGTATCATGATCTACTAATAAAATAGAATTTCCATCATGAATTAAATCATTCATGACTCCTATAAGTCCATAAATATTAGAAGGATGTAATCCAATAGAAGGTTCATCTAAAACATAGAGAATACCTGTTGTACGATTTCTTACTGCTCTAGCAAGTTGCATACGTTGTCTTTCTCCTGTTGAAAGTGTAGAAGCAGCTCTATCTAAAGAAAGATAGCCCAATCCTAAATCTAACAGCCTTTTAGAAACATCTAAAAACGAATCACAGATTTCACGAGCCATTGGCTTCATTTCATCAGGCATTGAATCTGGAATACCTCTTACCCATTCTACTAAATCATTTAATGGCATTTGACAAGCTTTATCTAAACCAATTCCTCTAATCAAAGGTTTTCTTGCTTCTTTTGATAAACGTGTTCCCTGACATTCTGGACAAATTTCTTCTTTTAAAAACTTTTCAACTCTTTTCATTCCTTTATCATCTTTAACTTTTGATAAAGCATTTTCTACTGTATAAGTTGCATTAAAATAAGTAAAATCCATTTCTCCTGCATGATCTGTATTTTTAGCCTTATAAAAAATATGTTTCTTTTCCGCCGGTCCATAATAAACAATATTTTTTTCTTCATCAGTTAATTGATTAAAAGGCACATCTGTTCTTACTCCCATAGCACGACAAACATCTGTCATCAAAGTCCACATTAATGAGTTCCATGGAACGACTGCTCCTTCATCTATGGTAAGTGTTTTATCAGGAACAAGCGAATCAATATCAACAGTTCTAACAATTCCTGTTCCACCACATTTAAGACAAGCTCCTTGACTATTAAAAGCTAACTCTTCAGCACTTGGTGCATGTATTTTTTCTTTACAAATTGGACAGATGATTTCTTTTTCAGCCGCCACATTTAAAGTTGGTTCAATATAATGACCATTTTTACAACAATGCTTAGCAAGACGTGAATACATGAGTCTTAAACTATTTAAAAGTTCTGTCCCTGTTCCAAACGTACTACGAATACCTGGAACAGCTGGTCGTTGGTGAAGTGCTAAAGCCGCAGGAACATAAAGAACTTCATCTACTTGTGCCTTCGTAGCACTCGTCATACGCCTTCTTGTATAAGTTGATAAAGATTCTAAGTATCTTCTTGAACCCTCACTATAAAGAACACCCATGGCTAGTGATGATTTTCCTGACCCTGAAACACCTGTAATAGCAACTATTTGATTTAATGGTATATCAACATTGATATTTTTTAAGTTATGTACTTTTGCACCTCTTACTTTTATTTTCTTTGGTGTATTTCCCATATAATCCCTCATTTCTTCTTTAGTTATATATTATTTTTGGAATAAAAAAGTAAATGATATTCATTTCGAATACCATTTACATATTTTTCATTTTATACCTATATTTTGTAAATAACATTAAAAAATTAAAATTACATCCAACTTATTTTTTAACTAAAGAACATCCTGCACTTGTTCCAATACGATCAGCTCCAGCAGCAACGATTTTCACCATATCTTCAGGTGTTCTAACACCACCTGCAGCTTTTACTTTTGCTTTTCCATGAACAGCTTCTTTCATGATTCTAACATCTTCAATTGTAGCCCCTCTTGTTGAAAAACCAGTACTTGTTTTTACATAATCAGCTTTTGCTTCTACGCATAATTCACATGCTTTTTTAATTTCATCTTCTGTAAGTAAACAAGTTTCTAAAATAACTTTTACTAATGTTCCATTAGCAGCTTCAACTACCGCTTTAACATCATCTCTTACTAAATCATAATTTTTATCTTTTAAAGCTCCGATATTCATTACCATATCAATTTCATCAGCCCCATTAGCAATCGCATCTTTTGTTTCAAATGCTTTCACTGCACTTGTATTAGCTCCTAATGGAAAACCAATAACTGTACATACGTTGACATCACTATCTTTTAGATAGTCTGCACAATAAGCAACATGGCATGGATTAATACAAACACTTGCAAAACCATATTCCATTGCTTCATCACAAATTCTTTTAACTGTTTCTAAAGGTGTATCTGCTTTTAAAACAGTATGATCAATCATTTTGTTGTAGTTCATTTTCTCCTTCTCCTTCGTATACTCTTTTAATAGCTTTTAATGCTATCGCTTTATCTCCTTCATACTCTCTTTGACCAACTTCTAAGGCAATAAATTTTTCATGACCTTTTCCTAATAATAAAACAACATCTCCTGGACTTGCCTGTTCAATAGCTTGTTCTACAGCCACTGCACGATTAGGAATGATAATACTTGGAATATCTGTAATTTCACTTTGGATTTCTTTACAAATTTCCTCAATATTTTCTCCTCGATCATCTAATTCAGTCAAAATCACATGATCTAAATATCTATTGGCCAATGCTCCTATTTTCTTTCTTCTTGCCATATGTCTTTTACTTGGTGCTCCTAAAACAGCAATAATATTTCCTCTAGAAACACGATCTGCAAATTTAAAAACATTTTCAAAATCTTTTGTATGACAACAATAATCGACAATAATCGTAATTTTATGTTTATTAGGAATAAGCTCCATTCTTCCATTAACTGGTTTTAAATCACTAATGGCTTCAATGATCATGCGATCATCAAATCCTAAACCAACAAGTACTCCTACCGTTGCTAGAACATTATAAATATTAAAATCAGCAATTGTTGGACAAACAATATGATATAGATTCCCTTTTAATGAAAGATCAAATTCACTATGATCAATATAAAGTTCTATATTTTTAGCCATAATTTCACTTTCATTTTTAATACCATAAGTCATAATTCTTGCTTTCGTAGCTGCTTTAAATTCAGCAAAAACTTCTTCATCTTTATTTAAAACAGCAATCGAATTTGTAGATAACATTGAAAATAATTTTTTCTTACTTTCAATATATTGTCTTCTAGTTCCATGAAAATCTAAATGTTCATCAGAAATATTTGTTAAAACAGCAATATTAAAATCGACTGCATCAATTCTTTTAAGTGCCAAACCATGACTACTTGCTTCCATGGCAACAACCTTAACACCACGTCTTGCCATATCAAACAATTTCTTTTGTACATATAAAGTTTCTGGTGTCGTATAAGGGCACTGTTCTTCTACCCCATCATACTCTAAAGAAATTGTTCCCATGTAAGCTGCTTTACAATAATGGTCCATCACACTTTTAACCATTGAAGCAACAACTGTTTTACCACTTGTTCCAGTCACTCCAACAACACGCATTTTCTTACTTGGATAATCATAGAATACATTAGAAACTCTATTTAATTCATCTAAAGCATCTGCTACCTTAATATAAATAATGCCTGGTTGTTTTTCTATATCCTTGCTATGAACAATAACTTTTGCTCCTTGAAAAATAGCATCATCTACATACCGATGTCCATCTACACTCAATCCTTCAATACAAAAGAATATAGAATAGGGTTTTACATATCTTGAATCACTATGAATTGAATATATTTTCATATCATTATCAATATCAAACAACTCATTTAATCGTTTCATTATACCACTCTTCCAATTAACATTTCATCATATGAATCAATTATAACATTCTTCAATTGTCCTATCAATTGTTCATCACTTTGTACTTTTATAAGTAAATAATTATCTCCATGTCCCACATAATATCCATGATCTTCTTTTTCAAAAAGAACTCTTAAAGTTTTACCAATTTGAGATTTTGCATAATTTTCATTTAATTCATGAGAAAGTGCAATCAAACGATTAACTCTTTCATGTTTAATTTTTTCATCAACTTGTACCATGCGAGCTGCAGGTGTTCCTTTACGCATAGAATAAGGGAAAACATGAAGTTGTGTATATCCTACTTTTTTAATAAATTCATAAGTTTTTTCAAACTCTTCTTCGCTTTCTCCAGGAAAACCAACAATGACATCTGTTGTAAAAACAATATCAGGAATCAATCTTCTAATTTTTGATAATTTTTCATAATATTGTTCACAATTATATTTTCTATTCATACGTTTAAGTGTTTCATCGCATCCAGCTTGAAGCGGTACATGTAAATGATCCACAATAATTTTAGATTTTGAAATTAAATCAATAATATCATCAGTAATTTGACTTGTTTCAATAGAAGAAATACGAAGTCTCTTTAATCCTTCTATTTTTGTTAAATCTACTAATAAATCATAAAAACTATAATTTTCTAAATCTTCACCATATCCTGCTGTATGAATCCCTGTTAAAACAATTTCTACATATCCTTTAGCTACTAATTCCTTTGCTTGTTTAATAACACTTTCTGGTTTTCTAGATCGCACTCTTCCTCTAGCATAAGGAATAATACAGTATGTACAAAAATTATTACATCCATCTTGAATCTTTAAATAAGCTCTTGTATGTAAAAAACGATCAATATTTAAATCTTCAAATTTTCTTAATTGTTTAACTTCAGAAACTTTCACAATTCTTTCATGTGTTTGTTGATACTTTTCTACTAAATCAACAATTTCATTTCTAAATTGTGTCCCTAAAATGATACTTACACCTTCAATTGCTTCAATATCTTGAGGTGCTACTTGACTATAACATCCAACAACACAAACGGTTGCTTGAGGATTTTTACGAATTGCTTTGCGTATCATTTGACGAGATTTACTATCTCCTGTATTTGTGACAGTACATGTATTAACAACATAAACATCTGCCACTTCTTTAAAATCAACTTCTTCATATCCTGCTTCTTCAAACATATTTAACATTGCTTGAGATTCATAGGAATTAACTTTACATCCTAATGTATGGAATGCAACTTTCATTCTTTCACCTACTTTAATTTTTTCATAATTTTTTTATGTACTTTATCACTTAAATAATTTAATTCATGTAATTGATTTATAAATTGTTGAGGTTGTTTATAATAAGTCATAACTTCTCTTATATCATCTAAAGATGTATTTCCTTGGAAATATTTATCAACTATTGGAAAACTATCTACTAAACCATATTCTTTCTTATCAAAAATATAGATTTTCTTTAAACCATCATAATAATAATATTCATAATTTTCATCTTCAGCTATTCCTTTTAAAGAAGAAAAAGCAGAACGTAATACTTTTAAACCATAAAGTTGATAAGGAATTTCTATATTTCTTTGATAATTTTTAACATACAATTGATGTTGTTTTAATGTTAATAACATATAATTATTTAAATATCTTTCATTTATAAAAGGTTCTAAATAAGGAATTAAAATAATTTGTTGATCAGCTTTCATGAGTTTTAAATTTTTTAACGTTTCACTAATAATACTATTAAACATTTTTTGTTTTTCTTCATAATTTAAATATTGAATAGCATCTTGTGTCTCATAAACAAATTTCTTATATTCCCCTTCTATTTTTGTCTTATTATAAATACCATTTAAAATCACTTCATATTTAAACATTTCTTCTTCATTTGTCATTTTAAAAGCAAAACCATCTTCAAGAAAAGTATCTTTTTGTCCTTCAATAAGACGAAACAAATCACATTTTTTTAATTTTAACTCTACCCCATATTTCTTTAATAATTTAATCATTTTGTAAGCTCCCTTGAATAACCAATGACGCTCATTAAATAAAGTGGTGCTGTTTCACTTCTTAAAATACGGTTACCTAATGAACAACATTTAACACCCATCTCATTTAATTCTTGAATTTCACTTTCATCAAAGCCACCTTCACAACCAACAATAATCAATAATTGATCTCCTGCTTTTAATTGTTGTAAAGTATGAAATAATTCACCATGTTCATGTTGTTTAGCAGTTTCTTCATAAGCCACTAAATTATAATCTTTTAAATAGGGTTTTAATTCTTTAATTGTTTTTACTTCTTCTATTGAAGGTATTCTATTTCTTCCTGATTGTTCACTTGCTTCTTTTAATATTTTTTGATAGCGGGGCAGTTTTTTATTGAATTTGTCTTTAGTAAGTTTAACAACACATCTTTTAGAACTTAATGGAATAATGTGATGAACTCCTAACTCACAAGCTTTTTGTAAAACAAATTCAAATTTATCTCCTTTAGGTAAAGCATAAACAAGTGTAACTTCTACATCTAATTCATTATTAATATCTAATTTTTCAATTGGTAAAATTGTACCTTCTTGAACATTTTCAATTGAACATAAATATTGAATATGTTTTAAGTCTACACAAATAATTTGATCACCATTTTTATTACGCATTACTTTTTCTATATGATGTTGATCACTACTTTCTATTTTGAAAGATTTATTTAATTCGATATTTTCATTTATAAAATATTTTTGCATCGTCTTTCACCCCAACATATTCTAGCATAATATTTCCCCAAGAAAAAACAATTTTACATTTTTATTTATATTCCTACAATTTCAAAAAGAAAAGTACGATTTCTCGTACTTAATTAGTTATTATTTTCTTTCTAAATACAAAATAGTTTCTCATTAAAAACACAATAAAAATCTGATTATCCGCTAAAACACAGTATCTATCAGCATTTT
>ENA-OPRU01000325-OPRU01000325.1-human-gut-metagenome-genome-assembly--contig:-NODE-325-length-35988-cov-7.402666_pt1 | contig 35988 bp, 38 predicted proteins | sample MGYA00241897_ERZ501888 | MGnify/ENA primary metagenome ERZ501888 (study PRJEB25962, sample SAMEA2042398) | human gut metagenome | biome: human gut; feature: human-associated habitat; material: faeces... | reverse complement strand
TCAAGAACTTTTTTAAACTTTTTTCAGTCTTTTTCGACTGCTTCGTTGTCGTTTTTCGACAGCTAGATTAGATTATCACATCTTTCCAACTTTGTCAACAACTTTTTTCTTTTATTTTACATATTTTTCACCAGCAATCCGCTGATGGCATTTACTATACCATCTTCTGACATTTCTGTCAATAAAAAAGCAGAAAAATCCCGCAAAATTTTCCTGCTTTTTTATTTCATAATTCCTTTTAAAAAATATAGAAATATATTTTCATCATATAAATAACTGACAATGGAATTTTCCCTTATCAGATAATAACAATTCTGCGCCCAAGCATTATCCCAAAACACAGCTATTATCAAAAAGAAAATCCATACCATACATATTCCCTTTGCTCCACCTAAAACAGCGCCGCCCATTCTGTTCATCATACTGAGTATAGGAAAAGAAAAAATTGTCCCCAGAACTTTCCCTAATAAACCCACTAGAACATTTATAAGCAGAAATGTTAAAAACAAGCTGATTGTTCCTATAATAAAATCTGCCAGATATCCTGCCAGATATTTAATAAAATTCTCTGCTAAGATACCTCCATATCCATCCTCTGAACTTTCCGAGAAAAGAGCTTCTGTTATATTCTCGGGCAAAGGAAGTTTTTGAACAGCTTCTTTTTGCTGCTCTTCATTTATTTCCCCATCTTTCTGTATTTCCATTACATCTATAAGATAATTTTCACATTTCTCTTGAAGACTTTCATAAATTTTTGTTTCCTGTTTCAGCACTTTTTCTATATGGGGATTGAGAATAAGGCAAGCCGCCAAGGTTATAAATACCGACAGAAATGAAACTGCCATTTTTACCATTCCCTTTTTAAATCCCTTAAAAATATACATAACAGGAATTGCCAAAATTATTACGCATAACCAATTCATCTGTACCCTCACTATTTTAGACTGATTGTATGAATTCCGTTTTCGGAGATTACCATATAGCGTTTGGAAGACATCTGGAACACATTTTTTACTGCTCCTTCGCCTATTATTCCGTCAAATTTTAAAATGCCTTTTAAATTATACATCCTCACCTTAGAGCCATCACACAGTATAATCATCTCTTTACTGATATCAATGCTTTGATATTCATGCTCAAATTTTTCAGAAAACATTTTTTTGCCGGAAGGTGAATAAAGCTGCATCATGTACCCTTCTTTTTTACCTGTTCCTTTTAAAACCAATCCAAAATATTTTTCGTTATGGAATGTACTGACAATTTCTTCTTCTATGGTTTCTTTTACCTCTTCTTTCGGATTTTCTATTCCCTTAAAAATGGAATACCCGTTATCTCCAAATGCCACTGCTGTTGTATTGTCCAGATAAATAATCTGAGGAATAACAATATTTTCATATTGATACTCAGCTACAATATTATCTTCTTTATTCTGTCCCGCATCGCCAAAGTTATAAAAAATAACTTTGCTGATTAAACGGCTGTTTTCCACCATTAAAAAACTGACTGCAATATTTTCACCGCCGGGAGAAACCGTCATATCTAACGGATAACCAGGATTTTCTATACGTGTCTGATTTTCCGCTATAACGCTTCCGTCAGATGCGTAATAATTAATCCATGTTTTTTCGCCATCCTGCAAGACAGCCGCCACAGAACCTTTTTCCGTAATTTCCGCCTGCAAAATAGGAAACTTTGTCTCCATATCAGATATTGGCTTATTTTTATCCAGGACAAACATTTTTGTACCTTTTTTATCATAAATAACCGCTTTTTCTCCTCTTACATCCGCAGAAGGATTGCTCATCTCAAAAGTATAATTCCAGAGAATTTCGTGAGACTGAGACAAAAGATAAGCTCCATCATCCCCATATTTCAAAAGTCTGTCCCCCAACGGAATATAGCCTGATGATTGTGTATCTTCATTGCCGGAGGATGCAAGCGTGCGATAATTATGATATACATGATATTTGATGCCTAAAATAACCATCAATATAAAAATCAGTATTCCCAAGGGAATAAACCACTTCCGGTTCCATTTATTTTTATATAGCTGTATTACTTTATTATTTTCAGAAGTATGTTTTTTTACATTCATAAATTTCTTCCTTAATCGTATTTTTCATAAGTATAGCACAAATTGTTATGGTAGTAAAATTGTTTGTCCCGGATAAATCAAATCGTTTTCCTGTATTTGGTTTAATTCACAGATTTCTTTCACCCGCTTTGCATTTCCGTAATTTTTTATACTGATTTTTGTAAGAGTATCTCCCTGCTGAATGATATATGAATTTTGAGCAGATACATTTGCGGGTTGAGAATTTTGAACTTCTTCTTTGGGAATCTCTTCCTTCACTTCTTCTGTTTCCTCAGACTTTGTGTTTTCATCCGGTGTACCGTTTACCGGTGTTACTTTTACCGGTTCTTCTTCCTTCTCTTTTATGCTGGCAACAGCGGTTTTGCTGCTTTTTTCTTTTTTATAGTCATTCGCATAAAGAACTCCTACTGCCAGTGCAGCTGCCATCGCACAAACACCCACTGTCTTAAATACCGGAAATTTATATTTTTCTTCTGTCTCGCTTTTCATCTCCACTTTTTTGCGGAAGGTATGTACCGCAGAGTCGTCTACTTCTTCTGTCTTTTTCTCCTGTTTGGCATTTTGAGAAATCAAAAAACTTCTCATAGGCTCATTTTTTTCATAATATACATAAAAACCGGTCTGCCTTGACATCTTTCCGTCTTCATAGCGATAAAAAGCTTCCTCCTTTTCCAACGGCTCTCTCACCAGCAGAATTTTATCGTTCCCGCCAAAATGGTTTAAGTGCGTCTGGCAAATAATCTCATGAAGCTCCATAGAACACCCCGGTATAGATAAAAACCAGCCCACTACCTCCTGCTCCGGAAAATATTCTTTATTCTTCTCATATACATGGTTCCAAATTTCCTGCGTAAACGCCAAATGTTCTTCGCTGACTTCCATTTCTTCCAAAGCTACTGCACTTTTTATAAAAAGATAGGAGTTTCCATCCTTCCAATTCGACTGCCCCATTAAAATTGCAGCCATTCCCTTGTGAGAATTTTCAGTAGCTATTCTACAAAGATAAGTATACGCATAGTCTTCTATATAGATTTTTTGTGTTCCTGTAATTTCCCCTATCTGGCGTATGTTATTTGGAATACGAAAATATCCTTCGTTTCCCTCAGGCTTTTGTTTTTCCTTTTCATAAACAATCTCTATCATAATCAGTCACCCCTTTTTGAATGAAAGGATAACATATTCCGGTTGCGAAATTTAGCGCATTTGGTGGGCTATTCTGCTTTTTTTACGACATTTTTTTCAGGATAAAATTCCAAAGAAACGGACAGAATAACAGCAATAGGACAAAGAAAGGATTTAAGATTATGCCAAATGAAACACAGCCTGTTTACTATATCGAAAATAAAAATTCCGGTGCAGATACAAAACTGGGCACTGTGCTTTATGATTTATTTACCTCATGCAGGAAAAATTTTGACGAATTAGTTATTTTATGTATCGGAAGCGACCGCATTACAGGAGACAGCCTTGGTCCGTTGGTGGGACACAGTCTGTCTAAAATGCCTTTAAAGTCCACTTACATCTATGGAACTCTTGCGCAGCCTGTTCACGCCTTAAACTTAAATAAGACCATAAGCATGCTGAAAAACCGGCATCCTCACAGTCTTATGATTGCTATTGACGCTTCTTTAGGAACAAAAAGCCACGTGGGCTTTCTCACTGTTTCCAAAGGAGCTCTGGAACCGGGATTAGGTGTACACAAGAACTTACCGCCTGTGGGCGATATCTCCATCACCGGAATTGTAAATATCGCCGGAGCATTTGACCACTTTCTTCTGCAAAGCACCCGCCTTGCCACCGTGGTACAAATGGCCGACTCCATTGTCTCCGGCATTTTACTGGCTCACCGTCAATACTTTGGTCCTCGTCTGTTTCCCGCCGGTCCCTTTTTCCAGTTGCCTTCCGAACGCACTCGAAGCTTTACAAAATTCACACCGCTGTCTGCTGCTGCCGCTTCTTCCTTACCAAAAGGCAGAACATAGTCCTCATATTCATAGTCCGGACCAAATACTTTTTTCACAATCCCCTTAATTAAGGCATACGCGCCTCTCGGGAACCAGACTTTATAATAATAACGCCCAATCTCACAGGTTCCGCAATATTTATCCGTAAGAGTAATAATCCAGGTTTCCCAGTGCATGGGAGGAATTGGTGTCACAGGAAACATGTGTTTTACAATCATTTCCTCCTCTAAAGGGTTTAAATGAAAATATTTCTTTGCATTATGAAGGGCTCTGTGAGGATGCGTCATAGCATGTACCGGGTCCCCGGTTTTCTTTCTGTGCCCTCTCCAGTCGTATAAAAATAAATCGTGAAGCATTCCGGCACGTGCCGCACTTCTTGCGTCTAAATGAAAAAACTTGCAAATCCGATAGTTATAATAAGCCACGTTCAAGCAGTGCTGATAGCAACTGGTCTCACAGTGATGAGGAAACTTCTTCATTTTCAGTACATAGGGATGATGCACCAAATCCTTAATATAACTGTAAAATTCCTCATTCCCGGGAGAAAGCGCCGTATGCTTCCCCCTTTTTCTTTTTTTACCCGCTCTCATTGTATCACTCCCCTTTTTATTTCACAAAATCCCCGGCATAAAAGCCGAGGATTTTTCATACGCAGAAATTTATACAAAAGCTTTTACTTTTTCATAAATGCCTGCTGCATCAATTCCATATTTTTCTAATAATTTAAGCGCCGGCCCGGACTCGCCGAACACATCGTTAATTCCGATACGAAGCATTTTTGTAGGCGCTTTCTCAGAGAGAACTTCTGCAACAGCACCGCCAAGACCTCCGATTACAGAGTGTTCCTCTATTGTTACAACTTTACCTGTCTCCATTGCAGCTTTTACTACTAATTCTTCATCTAACGGTTTAATTGTATGGATATTGATTACTTTTGCGTCAATACCGTCTGCCGCCAGTTTTTCTGCTGCCTGCAACGCTTCGTTTACGCATAAGCCGGTTGCAAAGATTGTAACATCTTTGCCTTCTCTTAATACAATTCCTTTACCGATTTCAAATTTGTAGTCTTCTCTATCATTAATTACCGGAACTGCAAGTCTTCCGAAACGCAGATATACCGGTCCTTCATGATGATAAGCAGCCTCCACTGCCGCTCTTGCCTCTACATCATCAGATGGATTTAAGATAACCATGCCGGGAATAGTTCTCATAAGAGCGATATCTTCGTTACACTGGTGTGTTGCGCCGTCTTCGCCTACGGAAATACCTGCATGTGTTGCACCGATTTTTACATTTAAATGTGGATATCCCACAGAGTTACGAACCTGCTCATAAGCACGTCCTGCCGCAAACATAGCAAAGGAGCTTGCAAAAGGAACCTTTCCTGTTGCTGCAAGTCCTGCTGCAACACCTACCATATTACCTTCTGCAATACCACAGTCAATATGGCGTTCCGGGAAAGCCTTCTGGAATGTAGCTGTCTTTGTAGCACCTGCCAGGTCAGCATCCAAAACTACCAGATTTTCATATTTTTTTCCTAACTCTACCAACGCATTTCCGTAACTGTCTCTGGTTGCAATTTTCTTTACTTCTGACATAATGCTTCACCTACCTTTTCCAAGTCAGCCATTGCAATGGCAAATTCTTCATCGTTTGGAGCTTTTCCGTGCCATCCGGCATTATTTTCCATAAAGGAAACGTCTTTTCCCTTCACTGTCTTCATAATAATCGCCGTAGGCATTCCTTTTACTGTCTTTGCTTCGTCAAAAGCAGCCTTTAACTGGTCAAAATCATTGCCATCCTCCACATTGATTACGTGGAAGTTAAAAGCTTCAAATTTTTTATCAATCGGATATGGAGAACATACGTCTTCAATATTTCCGTCAATCTGTAACCCGTTATTATCTACAATTACAGTAAGGTTATCAAGCTTTCTATGTCCTGCAAGCATAGCTGCTTCCCAAACCTGTCCTTCCTGAATTTCACCGTCACCAAGCAGTGTATAAACACGGTAAGACTCTCCACTTAATTTAGCTGAAAGCGCCATTCCTACTGCCGCAGAAATACCCTGTCCCAAGGAGCCGCTGGACATATCAACTCCCGGAATGTGCTTCATATCCGGATGTCCCTGAAGATAAGAACCAATATGACGTAATGTCACCAAGTCCTCTACCGGAAAATATCCTCTGTGTGCTAAAGCAGAATATAATCCCGGTGCAGTATGACCTTTAGAAAGTACAAAACGGTCACGGTCTGCCTTTTTCGGATTTTTCGGGTCAATATTCATTTCTTCAAAGTACAAATAAGTGAATACTTCTGTTGCGGACAAAGAGCCTCCCGGATGTCCGGCTTTTGCAGAATGGACAGCTGTTATAATTCCTTTACGAATTTCGTTAGCCATCTTCTGAAGTTCTAACTTGTTCATTTCTTTCCTCCTGATATACAATAAAAATCCAAAATCTGATTTTCCATGTCATTATAGCAGATGATAACCGGTATGCCAACCTGCATTATTCACCAAATACCGCAATATAATCTTTTTTAAATTTTTCAATTCCGGCATCTGTCAGCGGATGATGCAGCATTTGCTCAATTACTTTGTATGGTACCGTAGCAATATCTGCCCCTGCAAGAGCGCAATCTGTTACGTGCATAGAGTGTCTTACGCTGGCTGCAATAATCTCTGTTTCAATGCCTGCAACAGCAAACATATCCGAAATTGTGCGGATAAGCTCTACTCCGCTTGTGGAAATATCATCCAATCTCCCTAAAAACGGAGAAACATAGGTTGCCCCTGCTCTGGCTGCCAAAAGCGCCTGATTTGCCGTAAAAATCAAAGTAACATTGGTTTTAATCCCTTCTGCTGTCAATACCTTGACTGCTTTTAGACCCTCTGCTGTCATAGGAATTTTCACAACCATATTGGGATGAATTGCGGCAATCTCCCGTCCTTCTTTAATCATGCCTTCTGCCGAAGTTGTAGTAGCCTTCACTTCGCCACTGATTGGTCCGTCTACAATAGACGCAATCTCTTTGATTACTTCCTCGAATTTTCTTCCTTCTTTGGCAATTAAAGACGGATTTGTAGTTACCCCGCAAATAACCCCCATGTCATTTGCTTTTTTAATATCTTCTACCTTTGCTGTGTCAATAAAAAATTTCATAATAAATACCTCCATATCACGCCCCACAGGCAACTTTATTTGATATTTACAGTTTACTCCCCTTAATGAGGTTATGCAAGCTGCGGTTTTATTATCAATAATTTTATTTACTAATAATCTGTATTTTTATTAACACTTTTATCCAAATTCTCATTATTGCTACACAACAAGCGCAATATTATTAGTAATAATTTTTGTGCTTTTATTTAATTATTTTTTGTTTTTTCTCCCTTGCTCTGACATAAGAAGTTGTCTTTCTCACAATCAATTTGGGTTCATATTCAATGTGATAAATACTTACAGGTGTAATTTCCTGATACAAATGCGCATCTGTTGCAATCTTTTTCATGATAATGTCGCAGGCATCTCTTCCTTTTAAAGGAACAAAGTGTTCAATGGTAGTCAAAGCCATGGGCATCATACGGGAAAAGATAATATTGTCGCATCCGATTACGGATACATCTCCCGGAACCCGGTATTTCTCCTCATGCAGAGCATCTATGATACCAAAAGCAATCATGTCATTTAAACCGGCAATTGCTGTGATATCAGGCCGTTCCTTTAAAAGCTCTTTTGTCAAATTGTAGCCAATGCGGTATTCCGAGTCTACACTGGGCAGCACTTCATCCCAGTGATCATCCGCTGCCTTTATACTCACAAATTGAGACAAATTTTCCTTTTCGAATTCCTTAACAAATCCTTCTACTCTGCGAAAACGCTGTGCCTGTCTCTTTGTAAGGGGCGGCGCTATAAAAGCTACCTTTTGATGTCCAAGCTCCAGCAAATGCCTTGCCATGAGGCTTCCAATCTTTGTATTATCCTGATTGATAGCATCCACTTTTACTTTATCCCTGTTACTGATAATTACTAAAGGAATTTTTTCGGCAATTTCTTCCACCTGCTCCATGAATTGATTACTGGGATTGCAAGTATAAATAATCCCTGCCGGAGAAACACTGTGCATCATTTTCAAATACTGTTCCTCCAACTTCAGTTCCCTTTGCGTATTACAAACAAAGACGCCGTAACCATTTTCTTTTGCAACGGTTTCAATCCCTTGAAGCAGCATAACATAATAGGGATTAGTAAGAGTTGGACAAAATACCACCAGAAGTCTGCTGTCCTTCACATTCTTTCTCTGTCGTCTTTTCGGAATTGTATACCCAAGCTCGGCGGCAGCCCGCTCCACTTTTTCTATGGTTTCTTTTGAAAAAGATACATTGTATTTCTTATTCAGCACCATAGAAACTGTTGCCTGAGAAACTCCCGCTGCTTTCGCAATATCTGTTGACGTAACTTTTTTCTCATAGCTCCACTCTGCCCTCTAAGGCTCTTAAAAGTGTCACTTCATCAATATATTCCAAATCCCCGCCCACAGGAACTCCGCTGGCAATCCGGCTGACTTTAATTCCCGTAGGCTTAATCAGTTTGCTGATATACATTGCCGTAGTTTCCCCTTCCAAACTGGAATTTGTAGCAATAATTACTTCTTCTATATCATTTTGCGATATTCTTTGCATTAACTCTTTTAATTTGATATCATCCGGTCCTATTCCCAACATAGGCGAAATAGCTCCGTGAAGTACATGATAAACACCGTCAAATTTCCCTGTTTTTTCGTATGCCGCCAAATCTCTGGTGTTTTCCACTACCATAATCACCTGATGATTGCGCTTGGGGTTTTTACAAATCGGACATATTTCCTGATCGGTGAGAGTATAACAGCATTTACAATACTGTACATTTGCTTTGGCATTGGTAATTGCGCCGGCAAGCTGCTCCACCTGCTCCTTAGGCATATTTAAAACGTGGAACGCCAGGCGCTGTGCAGATTTTGCACCAATGCCCGGCAACCTTGAAAATTCTTCTATCAATTTGTTAATGTGACTGCTGTAATATTCCATTAGAACGGGAAGCCTCCGCCCATGCCGCCAAGTCCGCCTGTTAATTTTGACATAACAGCTGCTGACTCTTCTTCCATTTTACGAAGCGCTTCATTTGTTGCGGCTACAATTAAATCCTCCAGCATTTCAATATCATCCGGATCTACTACTTCTTCTGCCAATTTTACTTTTAACACTTCTTTTTTGCCGGAAACAGTTACTTCTACTGCTCCGCCACCTGCTGCTGCCGTAAATTCCTTTTCTTCTAATGCTTTCTGATTTTCTTCCATCTGACGCTGCATTTTCTGCGCCTGCTTCATTAAATTGTTCATGTTTCCCGGCATCATACCACCCGGAAATCCTCCTCTTTTTGCCATAATAAATTCCTCCTATTCTTCCATATCTTCTACTGTAATTTCCATGTTAATATTTTTATGAATTAAATCATCTACGGAAATCTCCGCCAGTCCGCTTTTTCCGTGACCGGTTTCACTGTTTTTCAATATCATTTTTATTTCTACTTCTTTTCCGATTTTCTTTCGAACTGCATTTTTCAGCATTTCCAGATTGTCGGGATTGTCGATACAGGTCTGAGCCAGAAAATTCTGAAATTCCACATAAAGGATTGGCTCTCCTGTATTTCCGTCATACTTGGGTATGGAGTCCAAAAGCATCTGCTGCAAAAGCCCCTTGGTATCACGAATAATCGCATTCCAGTTCTTTTTTACATACTGCAAATCCTCCGGCGCTGCTTTTTCCGGCTTTACCGTCTCTTCTTTTAGAATTTGTTCCTCTGGATTTTCTGCCCTTGTCCGAACATAATTTTCAGTAGGCAAACTTTGTACTGTCACACCGTTTTTCAGCTTTTCTTCCAGAACCCGAACCCTGTCGTAAAGAGAGTCCAAATTCATCTCCATAACCGGCTGGCAAAGCTTAATCAACGCAATTTCTACCAATACCCTCTTTTGCGAAGCATATTTTATCTGGTTGGAAAGCTCCGAAAAAATGCGAATATAACGCATAAGCGTTTCCGCATCTACCATACTGCTCTCTTCTTTCATTCTCTCTAAATTTTCTGCTGATGCGTCTACTGCCTCCTCAGGATGCTCGGAGGTAGAAATTAAAAGCAAATTACGCAGATACCAGATAAAATCTGTGACAAACTGTCCCAGTTCTCTTCCCTGAATAATGATTTCATCTAAGGTTTTTATTGTGCCTGCCGTATCCTGCCGCAAAATCTGACGAAGCATGCGGCTGAACACCTGTGTATCCACTGCCCCTAAATTCTCTAAAACCTTCTCATAAGTGAGTTTTTCTCCTAAATAAAAAGCAATGCACTGGTCTAAAAGAGAAAGGGCATCTCGCATAGAACCGTCCGCTGCCTTGGCAATATAACGAATTGCCTTTTCCTCAACATCATTTCCCTCTTTATCCATGAGCTCCTGCAAGCGGGCTGCAATGGTGTCTGCCGTAATTCGTCTGAAATCATAGCGCTGACAACGGGATAAAATGGTAATCGGAATTTTATGCGCTTCTGTCGTTGCCAAAATAAAAATAACATAGGACGGCGGTTCCTCCAAGGTTTTTAAAAGTGCATTAAAAGCTCCTGTTGAAAGCATGTGCACCTCGTCAATAATATAAACCTTATATTTACCTGTTGTTGGGCGGTATGCTACTTCCTCACGAATTTCACGAATATTATCCACACCGTTATTGGATGCGGCATCAATCTCGATGACATTCATAGAAGTACCCTCATTAATTGCCCGACAGGTTTTACAAGTATTACAGGGGCTTCCGTCAACCGGATGCTCGCAGTTTACTGCTCTTGCCAGAATTTTGGCAATGGTAGTCTTACCTGTACCTCTCGTACCGCAGAAAAGATACGCATGCCCAATCCTATCAGCTTTTATCTGATTTTTCAATGTGGTTACAATATGCTCCTGCCCCTTTACATCTTCAAATTCCTGAGGACGGAACTTACGATAAAGAGCTGTATAGCCCATGTGAATTCTCCTTTTTCTTTTAATCTGCCTTCTGTGTAATGGAGAAGGCTTTTTCTATTATATAATATTTTATATTACCTCACAACTTATATTTGACATTTTCTCCAAAAGCCGTTATACTGTTAACATCGTGCAGCCGGGGAGATAGCGGTGCCCTGTACCTGCAATCCGCTAAAGCAGGGGTGTTGCCAAACGGAGGGGCTTCTTTTTGTGAAGCTGCCCTTTATAAGTGGCGTTGACGTTTGGGTCTTACGCAACAGAAATCTGTGAACCGTGTCAGGACAGGAATGTAGCAGCACTAAGCAGAACCTTCTGTGTGCCGTGAGGGTGCCTGGGCCGAGTTAACTGTAAAGGTAACGTTCATGAAAAAGTTTCGATGGGCGGCGCACGATAAAAATAATCTTTTTACTTTTCTTTTTATATCCGCCGAATATCCGGCATCCTTTTCGCATAGACATAGAAAAAAACAACGGTGACCTTCTCATGAATGATTTGCTGGTAGAAATTCTGAACACTTACGGCTATCTTGGCATTGCCTTTCTCATTATGATTGAAAATATCTTTCCCCCTATCCCTTCTGAAGTTATTCTTACCTTCAGCGGCTTTATGACCACCTTTACCCAAATGAATTTGCCCGGGGTCGTTGTCTCCGCTACCGTAGGTAGCCTTGCAGGAGCTATCTTCCTTTATGAATTGGGCAGTGTCCTTTCCATTGAAAAAATTCAGTCTCTGGTAAACGGTCCTGTTGGAAAAGCCCTTCATCTGGACATTCACGACATCGAAAAGGCCATAAGCTGGTTTGACAGCAAAGGAAACTATACCGTATTTCTGTGCCGCTTTATCCCCATTGTAAGAAGCCTTATCTCTATTCCTGCGGGAATTGCACAAATGCGCTTAGGACCTTTTTTTCTTATGACGACCTTAGGCAGCCTGCTTTGGAATTTTATTCTGATTTTTCTGGGTGCTGCCGCAGGTTCCTCCTGGCAAAAAGCAGTACAGTATTTCCACAACTATTCTCAGGCTGCCAAAATTGTCCTTGTTTTATTCTCCCTTGTGGGACTTCTCCTTTTCCTGCGCCGTCAGTTTAAAAAGAAGACTTCAGCTTAACAAGCTGCTCAATATAAGCAGGAGTTGTTCCGCAGCAGCCTCCCACAAGATTTGCTCCGGCATCTATGAGACGTTTGATATGACGTGCAAACTCTTCTGCTCCCATAGAATACACAGGATTTCCCATGGCATCAATCACAGGATTTCCGGCATTTGGCTTTACGATTAGAGGAATATGTATTCTTTTTCTGATATTTTCTACCACGCTCAGAAGCTGGTCCGGACCGGTGGAGCAGTTAATTCCCACTGCATCTGCTCCCATTTCTTCTAAAAGCTCTGCTGAGTCATAGATATTTCCGCCAAAAAACAGACTTCCGTCTGACTCTACCGTTAAAGTACACAACACCGGTAAGCTGCACAATTCTCGGGCAGCATCTAAAACTGCCATAGGCTCTGTTACTCCCAGCATTGTTTCTGCCACAAGTAAATCAACTCCCGCCTCCAGCTGTGCCTCAATCTGCTCTTTATAGGCATCCAGTAAAGTCTCGTATTCTGCATCCTGTTTTCCGGTAGTTGTCAAATCTCCCGCTACCATGCAGTTTTCTCCCACTGCGCTGCGTGAAATCTCTACAAGCTGCTTATTCAGGCTATGCACCTGATTTTCCAATCCATGATTGGCAAGGCTGATTTTATTGGCTGAAAAAGTAGGCGCATAAACAATCTGACTTCCCGCCTGCTGATATGCGCTTTGAAGGTTCATAAGAGGCTGCGGATTTTCGCAAATCCACTTCTCTGTACAAATTCCTTTGGGCATTCCCGCTTTCATTAGGTTTGAACCTGTTGCCCCATCTAAAATAACAATTTCTCTACCGATTAATTCTCTGAATTCTTCTCTTGTCATACTGCTCCCTCTCTTTCCTGCTGCTTTTTCTTTGCTTTTTCTTCCCGAAGCTCTTTAAAAAATCCACTGAGCATGCTACTGCATTCTTCCTCCAGAACTCCTCTTGTCACTTCTGCTTTATGATTAAATCCGTCCATTTCCAAAAGGTTTAAAACAGAACCTGCACAGCCTGCTTTCGGGTTCATGCTCCCAATCACTACTCTGTCCACTCTTGCCTGTATAATCGCTCCGGCGCACATTTGACAAGGCTCTAAGGTCACATATAAGGTGCAGCCCTCCAATCTCCAGTCTCCCAGCTTTTTGCTGGCTTTTCTGATGGCATTTATTTCTGCATGAGACACTGTATTTTTATCTGTATTACGTCGATTATAGCCCCTTGCAATGATTTTCCCCTCATATACAATCACACAGCCGATAGGTACTTCTCTGAGAGCATACGCTTTCATTGCCTGTTTTTTGGCTTCCCGCATAAATCTTTCATCTTCTGTCATCTCTATCTCCTTTTGTTTCTACTGGCGCAATTTTGCATGAAATAAAACAAAAAGAGGCTGTCGCATGAAACAAAAATCATACTCGACAGCCCCTCTCCTGAAACGGAGATAGTGGGATTCGAACCCACGTGCCCTTTCGGACAACCGCATTTCGAGTGCGGCTCGTTACAGCCACTTCGATATATCTCCAATGTCTTATATTATATAACCTTCTCTTCTATACGGTCAAGTAAATTTAACACTTTAAAACGAAAACAGCCTGCCCAACAATTTTTTCTGTTGGACAAGCCTTCCTTTATTTTGTATGAACCACGCGATACCAATATCCACGAAGCTTCCCGTCCGGCTGTCTTTCCCCTGTTTCCTTGAAATAGGGAAATCCCAACATACCCGCCATTAAAGCTTCTTGCCTTTCATAAACACCCGGCACGCCCAAAATATACCTGTTATCTTCCTGTCTTATTCCCAATAGCAAATGTCCATACTGAGAAAATCCATGACGCAAAAACTGATTATTTAAAAGACCCCTGTCCTCATTTGCTAAAAGCTGATAATCCATAGGAGTAATTCTCTTACATTCCAGTACACTGCCGTCTGAAAATGGCATAAATTCTTCTGTTTCTGTTATTTCTGCCTCAAGAACAGACTGCTTTTCCCTCGGTTTTATATCCACTTCCTCTTCGGATATAATTTCCTGCTGCGTACTGATTTCTTCTGCCGGCTGTTCCTGTTCTGTCTCGATATTTTCTTCCTGTATAATAGGAATTATTTCAGGTTCTCCTATTTCTGACTGCATATCTGTTTTTTCTTCTTCGCTTTCCTTAATTGGCATATCTGTATCTGCTTCTTTTGGAAAGCGAATAGCATCCGGTTGAATAGGCTCTTCATCCCAACCACTGCCATAAGTTTCACCTGACCGACACAAAATCACCAGCCCCTTAATATCTCCTAAGCCATAGGAGCTGTCCCCTATATTAATCTGCGGTATTTCTAAGGTAAACTGCACGCTGCTTCCCGCCAAATCACACTCTCCCAGCAGGATTGCAATACATTCTCCTCTTTCCCTCACATATCCGTAAACACGGGCAGGCACATATTCCTGACTGCATATTCCTGTAAGCTTAAAATCCATTCTGCAAAGTCCGTCCTTTGCCTCTACACGGATAAAGCCTTTTCCGTTTCCCTTCTTTCCGTATGTATACTCATATACATATGCAATAAACCTGCGGTATCCTGACATAATACACTGACTCTCTTCTTTATTATTCATCTTTAAAATATATGTTTGCAGATTTTGTTTAGAACTTATAAATATTTCCATTGACAATTCCCTATATTATGTGTATAATATTTTTCGTTGGTAACAACTGAATAACGAAGCGTGGCTCAGTTTGGTAGAGCGCTGCGTTCGGGACGCAGAGGTCGCGTGTTCGAATCACGTCGCTTCGATTAATCTTGAAAAGTGCCGGAAAGCCTTATTTTATAGGGTTTTCTGGCATCTTTCATTTTTAGAGGAACAACGTGAAAAGATGTGATTTTAGAGCTGTACATAAAACTGTACACAAAATTATTCTCAGCTTGCGAATAAATCAGCCGAAGCAAGGGAAATTTCCGCCAAGTCATTACTGCTTGTATTTAGCCTTTGACGGTTAAAATGTGCATAAATATTCAGAGTTGTCTGTGTGTCTTTATGCCCCAGCCAGTATTGTAATTTCTTAATATCCCACCCTTTGTTGATAAGCATGGATGCACAACTATGGCGTAATTTATGCAAGGTAATCTCTGGTCTGCCAAACGCTTTTGTTGCCTGCCCGAACAAAGATGTTATATAATCTGGATGGTATGCACTCCCATCTTCCCAAGTAAAAACATATCCCTGCTTATTCTTATACTGTGATTTAAAAAATGCCTTATTCTTTTCCTGTTCCCGTTTTATCTGCAAAAGGCATTTTTCTGCTGTGTCAAATAAGTTCAGGATTCTGTTACTGGAATAGGTTTTTGTAGAATCGGAAGCTGTGACTGTTTTCACCCGTACTACTGTATGATTAATAGAAATTGTCTTTTTCTTAAAATCAATTGCAGACCATTTCAGCCCCATGATTTCAGAACGTCTCAGACCATAATAAGCTCCCATAAAGGCAATCCCAACAAGTCTTGGATAGTATTCTGCCAGAAAATGCAGCAGTTCCGCTATCTCCTCTTCTGTCATAAAAAGAAGCTCTTCGCTGTATTCCTTGTTCTTCTTGCCATGAACAGAAACCGTCAATGCAGGATTTGCAGGAATCAACTCATCTATAACCGCCTGGTTCAATACAGCATACAGGATACTTTTATAACTTCGTACGGAACGAACTGCCAAAGGCTCCCGTTTCTTTGTTTTCTGATTGATTTTCCCATATCTTAGAGAATACTTGAAAAAGGTATCCAGCATCTTTGGTGTCATATCCACTACCCTTGGATTTTCCTTTTGGAAATATTTCTTGATACTATCCACACGGTAAATATACCCTTCATAGGTGCTTTTTTTCAAATCCCGTTCTTTATCCTTCAGCCATAAATCCATGTACTCACAGATTCTGATATCCGGCTCTACATGACTGGAACATGCAAGAGGTGGATTTTCCAGATAAGCATATTTCTGTATAAAATCCTTTATCATGTTCTCTGCTTTTCGTTTATTATTTTTTACTTCTAATTTTGTAGCTAATGTTTTTGTTTTCCAAACCTCTGTTATAGGGTCTTTATAGCTTAATCGTACATAATAATAAGTTTTTCCAGTTCTTAATGTCCTGGTTACCAATGTCCCCGTCAACTTTCTTACTCCTTTCTGGGGCAAAATGTACGATTCCTCATCCTTGAAATCATTATAAACACTTTGCCCCTTTATTTTCAATACTTTTCTAAGAAAGGTACTTAACAATCTCCTGTTTGGCAATTTTATAAGTCCGCCCTATCTTCCTATAAGGAATTTCTCCCTCTTTTATAAGATGGTATGCTGTTTTCTTGCCAATGCGAAGAATTTCGCACACTTCTTTTATGTTCAAAACCTCTGGATAATTTTCTAGCATCTATATCCCCCTATAATGGCTTATTCTTCTTTGTATCTGTCTTTCCTGTGCTTTTACTGTCCTGCAAAGGGAATCCATAATTGGCAAAGAATCTTCTCAGGGTATCCATACTCACACAGCTATTCAAGACTTTCTTATCTTCAATGCGTCTTACTCTGTAAAGCTCACAATAGCCACGTCTACGGTTTGCCTTATAACCCTGATAGATATTTTCTAATTCACATCCCAATTCACCGATTATCCGCTTTACCCTACAGGGAGTATATGGTTCCCATGCCCATATAGCTGTGAACTGGTCAGCACATCCAAGCTCTGTCAGTATGCCTGGGTTTTTGGCTATAATTTCCATATCTTTCCTGTTCTGCTTTTTACTGCTCATGACTCTCTTTCCCCTTTTTCTGTCCATCAAAATTCAATTCTTCCTGCTCTCCAAAGGGACAGGCATCTTCAAAGCTGGGGCTGTGAAACTCTTCGTTCCGTTTCATGTATTTTTCTACAGAATCATAGACGGTCACTGTGCCATCTTCATGATAAATTCTTACCTCCTTGATTCTCCGCAGGAAAGCTTTCCATGTCTCCGGCTCCTCTCTCTGGATTGCAGGATACTGCTCTTCCAATGTCTGATTAGAGAGGATATATGCAGTCTCATAGCACGCATAGCGGTTACTGTAACGGGCTGGCAGTGAGATAGGATAAATGTCACAATAGTTCAACATATCCGATATCCGAAAACTGCTTCGGAACTCTTCAAAGGCAATCACAGGCTCACAGGAATAATGGTCGAAAGGATGCTGGTAATCAGATACCCTGTACACATTTGCATCCCCATGCTCATCCAGAATCCCCCTTGTTTTCCCCATGCCTGTGACCCCTGAAATATAAACCACATTCAGGTTGACCCTCCGGGTTCCTTTGTACTTTTCTATCAGAAGCGTGGTTCTTATCTTATCCAGCAGATTAATGTTCAAGACATAATCGTTATTGATTGCAAGGATTTCCGCATTGGAATATCCATCATTGATAAGCTCATACAGTTCCTCCATATCCGGGCGTTTGCCTTTCTGGACAGGCATCTTGCCCCATTCTTCAAAGCTCCCCTCTACCCTTGTCTCCGCCTTGTCTGTTTTTTCCCATCTACCCTTTTTCTGGATGTAATCCACATTGTTCTGTGCTGTCCCTCTGGCGGCTTCTATGTGGGCTGTAGGGAAGTTTTTCTTTATGGTGCTGAACCGCACTCTGGAACGGAAGGAACAGTACACATGGGTATGTGGTGTCCCTTCTTTCCCTATCTCATCTGCCATACAGAAGTAACGCAATGTTGGGAAATTTTCTACCAGTATCTGCTTAATAGTTCTATGGCTTATGTCATTGTCTGCCGGGTTATTGATAGTAAGCTGATAAGCGTTACGCTGTACGTCTGTTGCATGTTTCTGTTTTTTTTCTTTTGTATTCATAATCACTATCTCCTTTTATTTAACATAAACTTCTATATTCTCACAGTTGCATATCAACATCTGCTTTTTACAAATCGGGCAAGTTTCCCCATCACAATAAAGGTGATGGAAATATCCATATTTTGCGTTGCAGTCAGGGCACCTTTCCCCCTTTTTTATTGGTCTCATATCCTCTGGTGCACCAACTTTAATCCGCAAGTAATCTCTTCCGTTCTGGAAGATGTATTTTTCACTGCATCCTTTTGCTGTCAGCATTTCTCTTTTACATGATTTACATACTGCCATAACCGAATCCTCCTATTTGTTATATTTGTGAAAATTATCCGAACATGGTTTTCATGTCTTGAAACGCCCATTTTATAAGGGTTTTTTGTGATTTTTTTGTTGTTTTGTTTATTCCCGGTAATACTTACCGGGAATAAACCCAGACCCTTCCTCTCACTGCCCCGGGCTTTCGCCTTTGGCTACCGCCCGTATCAGTGAGGGCAGGTCTGGCTGATTATCCAGCATTTTCCGAATCTGTCGGCACATAACTGCTTCATTCCGAATCCAGGGCACAATGATTTCCCGTACTGCATCCTGCCCGTCTATCAGTGCAAGAGCCTGTCCAGCCTTATACCTGCCTGTAGGGTTTTCTTCCAGTTCACCACTGAACCCTAACATGCGGAACTGCTCTTGTGAACACCGCCCAAAGCACACTACTGCTTGAAACTGCTCACGCATTCCTGTATTAAAGAGCGAAGCGTCAGCCCTCTGGACACACATCATCACACCAAAATTCAGCCCCCTGCCAACTGCCAGAATCTCCCCGACCATTGACATAAGCTCCGCTTTCCATTTCTTATCCCGGTTTTCTGCATAGGTCAGCAGTCCAAACCACTCCTCCACGAATAATGTGTAATGGCGTTTTAGGCGGAGCCTGTTCTTTCTCACCTCCTGAAAAAGTCCATAGAAATCCCTTACCATCTGAAAGGCTTCTTCCCCGGAAGCATAGGAGAGGGAGCCTTCTAAGGCTTCGTATTCCTCCCCTGCTTTGTAATCCGCTATGTACACCCTGCTTTCCCGGTCATGAAGCATCTGGTACAGGTACCAACGTGCCGACAGGGATTTCCCCGAGCCGCTTTTTCCTGCAAGAAGGACACTGCTAGTCTTTTTTTGCAGGGTGATACAGACGGGCACCTTGATTCGATATTTATGCCACAATTCATCATCATAACCAAGAATCACTATTTTCCTCATCCTCTGGAACTTCTTCTTCAAACAGGTCAAAGGTCACATCCTCATAGCAGTCCTGTATCTGTGGCTGCTCCTGTACCTGTTTTTCCAGATATTTTTCCCCTTCCACGCTCAAAGGGATAGCAAAATAAAGCCTTGTTGGGGAAGCTACTTTGATGAAGATATTGACACATGTTCCCCGGGTTTCCATATAAAAATTCTGGATGATATTTTCTGCCATATCACAGATACCATTCCTTCCGAGAGACTGAAAACGTGATTCCAATCCAACAGCCTTGATATCCAGCCACAGAACTCCCAGAGAATTCGGTATGTAATTGAACAGAGATGGCACTATATACGGACTATTTTTGAACTTCTGTACCAGCTCAAGAACTTCTGCTTTTGACAGTATGCGTTCCGTGTGTTCAAGCTTTTCTGGCAAAGGCTGTCCAGTCCATCCCTCATAAATCGCTTCATACAGAAAGTGGAACAACGGGCGGAATATTTTAAACAAAAATCGGAATATTCCTTTCCATTCCTCTGCCATTGTAACAAGAAAAACCGCAATTCCTTCTTCTATACTTTTTGCATGTCCTGTTTTGCAAAAAATAAAACCTGCAAAATACATAAATCCCCACAAAAATATAATAATTCCTATTACTTTTAATACTTCATAAATCATCTTTTTACCTCCTTTGGAAGAGCCGAAGCCCTTCCTTTTCTCAGTTGCTTTTTATAGTAGCTTCTCTTTTTCCTACAAATCTGCTGTGACCAGTAGAACGTCTTTTGCCGAAAAGCTCTCTTCATAACCATTAGAAATACTGCTCCAATAAAGCCTAACCATAGGTTCTATAAACTCTACCGCTACTTTTTCGCCCTTCTCCCTGAGTGTCTGTAAATCCTCATTACTCATGAGTGGCATGGTCTGCCCCTTAACTTTAATTCGAAAACGGTCAAAGTTCATAGTATCAACACACTCATAGGCATAGCCTAGGACTTTTCCAGTTTTCTTCCCGTCTTTACCATACTCTTCAACCATACGGATAAAAAGCAGAATTAAAACAGGGTCAAATCCCAGTGCCTTCATAGGAATGTCTTTGCCTTCTAACATTAATTTCGCTATTCTATATGCCATAGTAAAATACTCCTTTTTTTTGAAAAAGGGTTGTGTTATACTGCTCTTGTGAGGGAAACTGTAAGCACAACCCAGGTTTATAGTTTCGTGTGGAAGCCTCTTCTTACAGGGGTTTCCTTATAGTAGGGGAACGAATCCTCACTTTTCTCATAGTCTGTCATCTCCCTTCTGCTTGTCTTTCATCCATCTTCTCTTCCTCTTCACCTTTCTCACGATACAAAGGTGCTATCTTAAACATAAAATTAAAAGCATTTCTGATATGATTGCGTCTAAAGGAATATCCCTCTTTAATGTCATAATCGACACCTCCTCATGGTTTATTTAAACTTATTTAGTTTTCAAGGTTCACTGGCTTACCCTATCCATTAGTAGGGGAACGGATTTTTGTTTGTTTCATGCTTTTCACCTCTTCGCTTTTGATAGGTCTATCATATCGCATCTCATTTGCACATGCTGTAGTTTTAAGCAACCAGAAATACAGATTTTGTTGTTCTTCAAAATGCTTCCATAACAGCCATAACAGCTTTTTTTCGTTTTGGCGAAAGTCTCTTAAATTCGTTATATAATTCCATATCACTAATTTCTTCACCATAGTACAAATATTCGAATGTCACACCAAACTTCTTCGTATATTCCTCTAAAATATCAGCCGGTGGTTGAGTTTCACCTAGTTCGTATCTTTTTATTGCTCTATAATCAACTCCTATTTCTCTACCCATGTCCTTATATGACCATCTTTTCTGTTCCCGTAATTTTTTTAACTGTTCTGGTAAGATATTCATCATTTGTTTTTTGTTTCATGTCTAGCGCTAGCCTTCCTTTCTGCTAAATTTTCAATAAACGTTTATCTGATGATGTTATTATCTCATACCCTCTTTCTGGTTTCTTATCACCATTGACCCCTACCCTGAAACAAAAAAATTTCTACCCAGCCCTTTTTTTTCCTCTGTTCTGAACTTATAATATAGATAATTAAAAAAATTCCTGTGGAACTTACTTCACTAAAGAAAGGGAGAAAACATTATGTATTATGAAAAAATAAAAGAAATCTTAGGAAGCTATGAGAATGATTTTGCAAGGCAGGCAGAAAAAACATTTGAGTTCCAAGCTGGTATCTGTCAACGTTTTTGTTATTACCAGCACATATACGAACAAGTAAAAAAGGTGCAACAAGCGTTAGTCCAGTACAGAGATTCCTCTTCCTTATTAACAAAAGATGCCTCTGAAGAATCCGAAGAGCGTTTATCTCTTACAGAAAAACTTTATATTGAGTTGCTTTGGAAGTTATATGACTCATTCGAAAATAAATCTATTGCGGAGGAAACACGCAAAATAAATTTTGTGGATACTTATGTTCTGTCTGCTAAATATGTAGAAAATGTAGAACACTTCTGGAAAGTAAATATTCAGGGCAAAGAAGGACTTCCAAACTACTCCGACGGACTAAAAAAGGACATCATAAACGCTCTTGCAAACTGGATGTGCAATTATAATAATGGGAATTTAACATTAGACGCATTACATTTAGATAAGCTGAAAGAATGCATGAAAGTGATAGAAGAAGCCGATAGTATTCCAATGCCCACAAAATCGGACAGCATGGAAGAACTTCTTTCTAAACAGGTTTTAGACTCTTATCTGGATTTTCTGGAAAACGAAAACCTTCCTGGGTTCTATTTTCAAATGGCACCTGTTACAAGAGCAATAACTACTGGAAAAATTGCAAGTGGTTATCCGAAATACATTAAAAGAGAATACAAATATAATTTGAAAAAGCTGCATCCTTACATAGAAGAAATAAAATACTTGAAAAATATATATCAAGACACATTGGAAGAAATTCAACCTTTTGAAAATATATGTGCAAAAGAAGAAAAGCCAAAGATGTGAAAAATCCCTTGAGTTATGACAATAGATATGCTATATTGATAATAGAAAAGGGAAGTCCAAAATCACATGGTCTACCCTCATATAACTATGACAACTGTTTTTTTACAGCCGTCAACTATTGGTGGTAGTTGGCGGCTATTTTCTGCTCTTGAAGATTGTATAGCACAATCCCACAAGGGCAACAATGAATATTCCAATCTGAATTAAATCCTGATATGTAACATACATTGGCAAGCCCTCCTTTCCTCTTTGGTCTGGAGGGTTAGCCCCTCCGAAGTAGAAGGGTAGACCGCCTTTCTGTGTTCTGGCTTCCCGTAAAATTAGTATAGCATATGCCCTGTCAGCAGGCAATTATATTTCAAGCTGTCATACTTTAAATGACATATCCTTAAAGTATGTTTCTGCTCATTTTATCAATTCATTCTTTTATTGTGTAAAAGCATTCAAAAAAGAGGCTCATTGCGAACCTCTCTTTTAAATAGTGATTATTTTCTTTTTCTGAATTTCCAACTTACACCACCAACCAAAGCACTTCCTGCCAGTGTAGCAAGGTATGCAAGATTTGTCGGGTCACCTGTTTTTGGTGCAGTATTAGTCTCTTCTTTCTTGCTGTCTGTCTTATTATCGGTTTTATTGTCGGTCTTGTCTTTTGAAGTGTTGTCTGTATTGGAATTTTCAGAGTTTTCAGGTATTTCCTCATCTGGTTTCTGCTCAGGAGTTTCCGGCTTTTCTTCGTCTGGTTTCTGCTCAGGAGTTTCTGGTGTTTCTTCGTCTGGCTTCTGTTCAGGAGTTCCCGGCTTTTCTTCATCTGGCTTCTGTTCTGGAGTTTCCGGCTTTTCTTCATCTGGCTTCTGCTCAGGAGTTTCCGGCTTTTCTTCATCTGGTTTCTGTTCTGGTTTCTCTTCATCCTTTACAGGTTCCCAATGTCCCTCTTCTGGGTGTGTAATAGTCTCTGTCCATGCTGGCTTATCAACCTTCCAAATCTGCTCATAAACAGCTTCTTTGTCAACTACCCAAACATCATCCGTAACCGCTGGATGTTTGATAATTTCAGTATGACCTTCTGCTGGATGTTCTTTATATTCTGTCCAAGCTTCTTTGTCTACAATCCAAACTTCTTTATTTCCATAAGACATACACCCATTTGAAATATTTTCAGGATTTGTGATATGCTCCATCGCATGACCAGTAATATCTGCACCACAATTATGGCAAATATTTCGAATCTCGTTATGACCTTCTTCTGGATGTTTAATTTCTTCTACCCAAGCTGGTTTGTCTTCAACCCATTTGTTTTCTTCCCATGCTGGTTTAATTTCAACAGTTTCGTAATGACCTTTTTCTGGTTCAAGAAGTTTTCCATTCTCGTAATGACCTTCTTCTGGATGTTCGACTGTTTCAGTCCAACTTTCCTTGTCTACTACCCAAATGAAGCCTTCTTTAATTTCATTTACATCCTTTACAGTCTCCCCACTAAGAACAGCCATATCATTGTTCATAGCGTAAACAGTTCCAACACCGCCCAATGTTAAAGTCATAGTGATTAGCAGGGCTGTTATCACTTTCTTTTTCATTTGTTAAATCTCCTTTGTATCTTTTATATACCGCTATTACACTCACTTTTTAACTCATAGCGAGTTAACATATTTACAATATAACTCGTACCGACTTAAAAGTCAATATGATATTCATGTTTCTTATAAAATATTTTCAAGAATATTTTTTGAATACTTTTATGAGGTGATATGGATTGAATTATGCGGAAAGAATGCGAAATTTAAGACAGGATAATGACTTGTCACAAAAACAGATTGCAGATATGTTAGGAGTGGCACAAACCACATATTCACAATACGAACTAGAAAAAAGACCTATGCCTATTGATTATTTGATAGCTTTATGTAAATTTTATAAAGTATCAGCAGATTATATGTTAGGGTTTTCTGATAAAAAAGAACGATAGTTTTTATCAACTTGACGCTTGCCCGAACATCCCACCGCCCTGTTAGGTACACCGATGCTTCGGGCATCCTTCGGAACGCTGGGATTATATCAGGGCAATCAAGGAAAAACTTTATCAGTCTACATGTTTCAATACTTCCAGCATAAGTTTTATTCCAGCTTCAAGTCCAATAGCAGTATAAACTTCTGCTACCTCGCTTACCATATCATTTGCCGAATCCATCAGTTCTGTTGAAGATTTCTTTTGATGTTCCTTTAGTTTTTCCTCATATTTCCTGTATGCTTTCTCTAATTTTACATCATAATCTGTTTCCTGCTTTCTTCCTTCAATAGCAGAACCATAGAGAAGGTATTCGCTCATCCCTTGAATAGTAGCACGCTTTAAAATTTCTTTTGTGATTTTCATGTTGCATTGACCTCCATATTCATCAAATAAATTTTCAAGGATGAGTAATTATACATTTGCCTTTCTATACTAAAGCTGTTAAAATATGACATAGCTTTTTACTACCTGTTACATAAAATCATACACAAAATACGTCAAAAAAACTTTTTCGAATTTTTCCGGGTTTTCAACCAAAACGTCTTGTATGCCCTGATTTTAAAGGCTTTTAGATGCGTTTTGGTACCTCTAAAAACCACCACCGAAATTGACCGTACGTCAGTTCGGGACGCAGAGGTCGCGTGTTCGAATCACGTCGCTTCGATTAACATGACAATGCTGAAATGTCTTATTCTATAAGAATTTCAGCATTTTTCTTTTTTCAAATTTCCCCTTCTTACCAAAATATCTTCCCCATTTCCCGCATTAAATTTGTTCAGGAATGAATATTATACATTTGCCTATCTACTTAATAGATGTTATAATTTGGTGTAATTTCATAATTATTCAAGTTTTGTCTGGATTTCATTTGCAATGCGCTATATAATAAAAGAGTTATAAATATTTGCATTATGGCACATAGGAGAAAATAGCGTATGGAACAAGTAAGTTTTTTTAATAGAGATAATGTACTAGAACAAATTACTTTTTACAGCCTTTGTAGCACAGAAGATCGCAAAAAAATTCTAGGTGAACTGCCTATGACTTTTAGCGATTTCAGACGTTTTTCTTTAATTTCAGATTATCTTCAATTACACGCATTTCATGAAATGCTCTGGGATTTATATTCTGATATTTATCTTGGTGATATTTTTGACTTAATGGAAAAATGTAATACAAACCACGAAGATATTCCAGATATGCTGTCTGAAGCAAAGCAATGGCTTGCAGATTTTCGTGCACAAGCCCCTAATGAAACAGTAGCTTTTCTATTGGAAAAAGTTTTTTCCAGAAAACTTGAAGCAAAGACTCTTTTTTAATAGAAAGGACTTCGTATATGAAACAACTTCCTGAAAAATTTTTATCCCGTATGGAAGCTATGCTGGGTAAGGAATTTCCTGCTTTTCTACAAAGCTATGATTTTCCCAGAAAGTTCGGTTTACGGGTAAATACTAATAAAATTTCGGTTGAAGAATTTTTAGAAATATCCCCTTTTCATTTAGAACCAATTCCATGGATCGATAATGGCTTTTTCTACGATGAAAATGACAGACCGTCCAGACACCCTTACTACTTCGCCGGGCTTTACTATCTGCAAGAGCCAAGTGCCATGACACCTGCAAATCGATTTTCTGTAAATCCGGGAGAATACGTACTGGATTTATGTGCTGCCCCTGGAGGAAAAGCAACAGAATTAGGTGCAAAGCTTCAAGGAAACGGATTTCTGGTAGCCAATGACATCAGCAATTCCCGAGCAAAAGCTCTTTTGCGAAATCTGGAGCTATTTGGCATAAAAAATTCTATGGTAACAAATGAAACACCCGCAAAGCTGGCAAAATATTTCCCAGAATTTTTTGATAAAATTCTTGTAGATGCGCCATGCTCCGGCGAAGGAATGTTTCGCAAAGATCCTGATGTTGCAAAAACATGGGACGAAACCCGCCCAGAATTTTTCGGTAAACTGCAAAGGGAAATTGTTACACAGGCAATTTCCATGTTAAAGCCAGGGGGCGAACTGCTTTATTCTACATGCACGTTTTCACCCATCGAAAACGAGGGACTTATTTCTTTCATTTTAGAAAATTTTCCTGAAATAGAGCTTTTAACTCTTGATGACTATGAAGGTTTTACAAAAGGCTGCCCTGACTGGGGAAATAAAGATACTCGTCTAAAGAAATGTATCCGTATTTTTCCTCATCACATGGAAGGAGAAGGACATTTTCTTGCTCTCATGAAAAAAAATGGATGTTCTGTTTCCAGTAGAATTACTCCAATAACAAAACCTGATAAAACATCTAAAAAGCTTTTAGATGAATTTTTCAAAAATATGTCACAACCTTTAGACTTTAACAGAATTGATATTCGAAATGAAAACGTTTATTATCTTCCAGAAGCAGATACTGCCTCTTTAAAGGGGATTAAATTCCTTCGCAACGGACTTTTCTTAGGTGAATTAAAGAAGAACAGGTTTGAGCCCAGTCAGCCTTTCGCCATGTCTTTACAGATGAAGGACTTCCATAATATTGTAAATCTGTCTTCTTCTGACGAGAGAGTAATGCGTTATCTGAAAGGTGAAACTTTAATTTTAAATGAAGCGGAAGCTTCTAAAAAAGGATGGCATCTTGTTTGCACCGATGGTTTTCCTTTAGGCTGGGGAAAAGTTGTGGGTACAACCCTAAAAAATAAATACCCTGCAGGGTGGAGACTACATTATTAATTTAACCTGTCTTTCCGGACTATATTATCTACCGGAAAGACAGGTTTTCTTTTTTCACCTTTATCATCCAAACTGGCTCATATAAAGTGCCGCATATTTCCCATTCTTTTTCATCAATTCCTCATGATTTCCAACTTCTTTAATGTCTCCGTCCTCCATATAGAGAATCATGTCCGCATCACGAATTGTAGATAGTCGATGGGCTATCACGAAACTGGTGCGTCCTTTCATAAGCTCTGCCATTGCTTTTTGAATTAATACCTCTGTGTGAGTATCTACATTACTGGTTGCCTCATCTAAAATCATAATTTCCGGATCAGAGGCAATTGCACGGGCAATGGTCAAAAGCTGACGCTCACCTTGCGAAATATTTTCTGCACCTTTTGTGAGCACCATATCATATCCACCAGGAAGTGTTTTAATAAAATTATGTGCACAAGCCGATTTTGCTGCTTCTTTCACTTTCTCTTTTGTCATGTTATCTTCTGCATATCCGATATTTTCGCCAATGGTTCCTTCAAACAACCAGGTATCCTGTAAAACCATACCAAATCGGTTACGAAGTTCTTCTCTGCTCATATCTGTAATTCTAACGCCATCCACTTTAATTGCACCTTCATTTACTTCGTAAAAACGCATCAATAAGTTAATTAATGTTGTTTTTCCAGCTCCTGTCGGTCCTACTACCGCAACCTTTTGTCCCGGTTCCACTGTCAGATTAATACCATTCATCAACAAATGCTCCGATCTATATCCAAATTTTACATTTTCAAATGTTACTCGTCCACTACAATCATTAGGAACGATACATTGCTGGCTATCTGGTATTTCCTCTTCTGCATCCAGCAGACTAAAAATACGTTTACCTGCTGCCGCTGCCGCACCAAAGCTTCCTACCATTCCTGCAATCGCAGAAAAAGGTTCTGCAAAACGCCATGTATATTCTAGCATTGCCTGCACATTTCCCACTGCAATTTTTCCTGCAATTGCCCAAAGACATCCAATCGCTGCACAAAGCACATACCCTAAATCATTTACAAGGGTAGTAATAGGACTTATTGCTCCCGCTGTTGTTTCTGCCTTCCGAGAACTATTTTTCAATGCGTCATTCAACTGTGCAAATCTCTTTTTTGCACGTTCTTGATAGTTAAATGTCTGAACAACAGATTGTCCATTATACATTTCTTCCACATACCCATTAAGTTTTCCAAGCAGTTCCTGCTGTTCTCCATAATGCTTTTCACTCGCCTTCATGACACCAGCAGCACTTAAAAGAGAAAGTGGTACCATAATAATCGGAATCAGAGACAAGGAAGGGCTTATCAACAACATCATCACAAGTACACCAATCGCAGTTGTCACCTGAGTTACTGCTGCTGTTAAATTTTGACTGATTGCATTATTTATAGTATCCACATCATTAGTAATAATACTGAGAATATCACCATGAGTGTGTACATCATAATAATTCAGTTTCAAGCGATGCATCTTTTCATTAATTTCCCGGCGAATGGTCTGCATAACATTTGCAGTAATTTTTGCCATCCCAAATCCCTGTAAAAAAGAAAACGTCTGGGAAATAAAATATAGTGCAACTAATGCAGCTAAAAGCCATAAAATAGTTTCCCAATAAAAAACGCCATCCTCTATACTTGCAAAAAGTGTTGTTGTTACTTTTCCCACAAGAAATGGTGCAAGAACCATAAATGCAGTACTAATAACAGCTGATAATAAAACCAAACACAAACGCAAACGATATTCCTTCAAATACTTCAATAGCCTTTTAAATATGATTGCATTTTTCATTCAAATCTGCCTCCTTTCCTAATTGTATTTCTGCGATTTCACGATAAAGAGAACAAGACTTTAACAGTTCCTCATGTGTTCCATTTCCTACAATCTGTCCATCATCTACTACCAAAATGCGATCCGCATCCACAATGGTACTAATCCTCTGCGCTACCATAATAACTGTTGCATCGCCAATATTCTTTTTTAAATTTTCACGAAGCTGACGATCTGTTTTCATATCCAAAGCGGAAAAACTATCATCAAATACATAAATTTCCGGTTTTTTCATCATTGCACGAGCAATCGCCATACGTTGTCTCTGTCCTCCTGACAAATTTGTACCACCTTGTGCAATCATATCATAATATCCTTGCTTTCTTTTACTTATAAACTCATCTGCACATGCAATACCTGCTGCCTGCTCCCAGTCTTCCTCCGTACCATTTTCTTTTCCAAAATTAAGATTTTCTCCGATATTTCCTGAAAACAGTACATTTTTCTGAGGAACATATCCAATCATAGAACGTAAATCCTCTGTACGATATTCTTTCGCATTTATACCATCAATCAATACTTCTCCGAACATTGGGTCATATAATCTTGGAATCAATTTTAAAATACTTGATTTTCCTCGCCCTGTTCCTCCTATAATTGCAGTTACTTCTCCCGGTCGTGATATAAAGCTTATATCTTTCAATATCGGTTCATCTGCTCCCGGATAAGCAAATGTTACATGACGAAATTCTACTGTTGCATGCATAGTTTTCTCTTTCATTGAAAATTTTCCATCACGAATAGAACTCTCTGTTTCTAAAACTTCAGAAATTCTTTTCGCACAAGCATAACTCGTTGGAAACATCATAATTACTAACGATAACATCATCACTGAAGTCAGCACCATACTAATGTACTGACTATTTGCAACCAGAAAACCAACCTCCATAGCACCTGTATTAACATAATAAGCACCCATTCCTAAAACAGCTGCCGTAGTTACACCAAAAATCACACTAATGGCAGGCATTAAAAGGCTGGTGATACGACCTGCCGCCATTGCTGTTACGGCATAATCCCTATTTGCATTCTCAAAACGTTCACTCTCGGCTTTCTGTCTGTTAAATGCACGAATAACACGTACCCCTTCCAAAGACTCTAAAAATAAACGGTTAATCTGATCCAGTTTTTTTCGCAAACTTATAGAATAGCGAGAAGCCAATACCACAATCACAGTTAATGCTATCAGTAAGACAGGAATGGCTATCAACAGTACTGAACTGACTTCACCTCCTGTTGCAGCTGAAAAAATAAGTCCTGCTGCAGCCATCATAGGTGCAAGTAAACCAATTCGAAGCATCAGTGTCAAAAAATTCTGTACATTAGTAATATCAGAAGTGCTTCTTGTCACAAGGCTTGCCGTCCCAAATTTATCCATTTCCGCTGCTGAAAATTCCTGCACTTTAGAAAAAACTTGATTTCGTAGTTGTGCTGCAAAATCTGTAGAAATATAAGATGCTATTTTCACAGATAAAAAACTGATAATACAAGAAAATACTGTAACACCTGCCATAATTATTGCATACATCCAAATTACACGATTTTCTCCTTCTGCAACACCATGACTAATCATCTGTGCCAAAAAAGATGGTAAAAGCATTTGCCCTATCGCTGACAATAATACCAGTGCAAACAATAAAATTATTTGTCTTGATTTCAGCTTCACTTTTGAAAATATTGTTTTCATAAGAACCTTTTCTCCTCTCTTGATTTTTCCTTAATCTGGGGGTATCATATACTATACAGTTACTGTATAGTCAAGAGTTTTTTACTACATAAAACACAATTTCCTATAAAATAAAAAAAGCTGATTGATAAATCATCAATCAACTTTTTCTCACAGCTTTTAATATATATCCGCCATTCCTAATGATGCAGGAAGTCTTATTTTCTGTATTATTCCAATAATCTGCCCTGATAAAAGAACAGTCAAAAGGGAATATAAAATTTTATTTAATGGAATATAACTAAGGGATATGAAAAGCACAACAAGGTCACTGGCCAAATAAATCCACTGAATATCTACAGGCAGTACCGAAGATAAACTCATAGCAAGAGCGTCATCTCCTGTAGGAGCTCCTCCCACCCTTACACAAATTCCCACACTAATACCTACAAAAAGCGCACCTACCACAGCTGCTAAAAAAGGCATCTCACCAATTTGAGGAAACAGTGGATCAAACTGTTCAAAAATCCCATAAAAAACAGAAAATCCTATGGCAGATATAAAGGAAAATACAAGGAAACGTTTCCCTAAAATTTTCCATCCTAAGAAATAGCACAATGCCGTCAGAAGAAAACCGGAAAATGATGGTGAAATTCCAAACCAATGTTCCAAAAGAAGTGTCAATCCAAGAATACCTCCTTCTGTAACATTAGATATAGAATGGACATTATAAAGCCCAAAAGCCAACAAGGCACTTCCCGCCAGCAGAAGCAAAACAGAAGATAATTTAATTTCTTTCCAAATAGAACGCATTTTTCTTTCCTTTCTTTTGATAATTCTGAACCCATTATAAACTCTAGTATTATACTAGAGTCAAGCAGGAGAATATAAATAATGAAACAGTATTTTAAAATCGGAGAAATTTCTAAATTGTATAAAATTGGAGTTGATTCTATACGCTATTACGAAGAAATTGGTTTAATACAGCCAGAGCGTTCTGAATCCGGCTACCGCCATTACAGTATACATGATATTTGGCGATTAAATGTAATCCGTGATCTCCGCTCCATAGGCTTTACTATGGAGCAAATCCGAGAATATTTGGAAAATCACACTACTTCATCTTCCTTAAAACTTTTAGAAGAAGAACAAGAAGTAATCCAACAGCAAATGCAGTATCTCCAAAAACTACAAAAAAATGTAGCACAGCGACTAAATACCATACGCTGTGCCCAGACTCTTCCACTTTATAAAATTGAACAAATCACACTGCCTCCCCGCCGCTGTCACAATCTGTCCGAAGGTTATCATGCTGCTGAAGAAATGGACATTCTGATTGAGCGTCTTATTAACCTGGACAAAGACAGACTGTATATCATTGGAAGCAATCAAATTGGAACCAGGATTTCCCTGTCTGCCCTGCAGGATAAAAAAGTTCTTTCCTATCAATCTGTGTTTCTCATTGACGAGCAAGGTGAGAATTTCATTCCCGGAGGAGACTATCTTTGTGTCACCTACCGAGGCAGTTATTCCCAAAGCACTCAATGGGGACTGAAACTGGCAGAGTATGCTAAAAAGCACCATCTCACTGTCCATGGTGAATTATTGGAACTACTGTGGGTAGATATTCATATTTCTTCAGACGAAACAGAACATATTACACAATTACAGCTCCCTGTTAAAAAAATCTCATAGAGCGTAATTTCTTATGGAATAAAAAGACTGGGGAACTTCCCCAGTCTCAGACTATATATCTAATTTTCTGCCTCTTCCACAGGCTCCTCCGCCAATACTTGTTCGTACTTTTCCAGAATAATATTCTGTATCTTTTCTCTGGTTGCTGAGTTAATCGGATGTGCGATATCTCTATATTCTCCATCTGTTGCCTTGCGGCTTGGCATAGCAATAAACAGTCCTTTTTCGCCTTCAATAACCTTGATGTCATGTACTACAAACTCTTCATCAATGGTAATAGAAACCACTGCTTTCATTTTGCCTTCCTTTGCTACACGTCTTACTCTTACATCTGTGATGTTCATAATGTCCTTCCCCTTTCATTGCCGCCTTTTGCAGTCGTATTTTTCTGTCTTTTATTTTGGAGTCTGTTCCACTCAGGCATTTTGCCTAAAGAACATAGCGGTCATTCCTCTCAACTACGATTTTGATACCATCTTCTCCGCTATAATAAGAATTTGCATGAATTGTATCCCGACTTTCCACAATACAGTTCTCAATATGTGTGTTATCCCCTAAATATACATCATTTAAAATAATAGAATTCTTAATCACACAATTATTGCCAACAAAAACTTTCTTAAACAATACAGAATTTTCTACCGTACCGTTGATGATACATCCGCTGGAAATCAAACTGTTTTTCACAGATGAACCCGGATTATATTTTGCCGGTGGCAAGTCATCAATTTTAGACTGTACTCCCGGATACTGACGGAAGAAATAATCTCTGATTTCCGGCTTCAAGAAATCCATATTTGTCTTGTAGTAAGACTCTACCGTAGCGATGTTGCTCCAATAAGAATTAATCTTATAGCCATAAATACGTTTCAGATTTTTATAACGGATTAAAATATCTTTAACAAAGTCATGACGACCTTCCATACCGCATTTTTCAATTAACTCGATAAGCTGTCTTCTTCGGATAACATAAATACCGGTAGAAACCGTATTAGACTGCGCTACCATTGGTTTTTCATCAAATTCTTCAATTCTGCAGTCCTCATTCATTTTAACACAGCCAAAACGAGTAGCATCTTCATCGTTCACATCTGTACATACAACAGTGATATCCGCTCTTTTGGCAATGTGATATTCCAAAACCTTATTATAATCCAGCTTGTACACACAATCACCGGAAGCAATTACCACATACGGCTCATGACTGTTTTTCAGAAAATCCAGATTTTGGTAAATGGCATCTGCCGTGCCACGATACCAAAAGCTGTTATCCGGTGTAATGGTAGGAGTAAAAGTAAACAAACCGCCTTGTTTTCTTCCGAAATCCCACCATTTTGAGGAGCTTAAATGCTCGTTTAAGGACCTCGCATTATACTGTGTCAATACTGCTACCTTTTGAATATGGGAGTTTGACATATTACTAAGAGCAAAGTCGATGCTGCGGTAGCTTCCCGCTACGGGCATAGCTGCAATCGCTCTCTTATTTGACAATTCTTTCATTCTGTAATTATTGCCGCCGGCAAGAATAATACCTATTGCTCTCATTCTGTCTCACCTTCCTTATTCAAAATTTCTCCGCTGTCCAATATTCCATCCGGATAATCCTCAGGTGCAGTTACACCTACAACCGCTGTGTTTTTTCCAATGCTGACATTGGATGGAATTACTGTATTTGCTCCCACTGTTACCAGCCCAAAGGAGTATACGTTTGGTTTAATTTTATTCGGCACTTCTTCACCGATACCCATGACTACGTTATCGCCCACTGTTACGTTTTCTGCAATAATGGCTTTGTCAATCACATCATGTTCTCCGATGATTGTCCCTTTCATAATAATGGAGTCACGAATAACCGCTCCTTTTTTAATGGTAACGCCTGCGCCGATTACAGAATTATGTACTTCACCGTAAACCTCTGTTCCTTCTCCGATAATACTCTTTTCTACAACAGCGTCTGCGGCGATATATTGTGGAGTAATTACATCACCCTTTGTGTATATTTTCCAGAATTCTTCATATAAATTAAATTCAGGAATAATATCAATAAGCTCCATGTTTGCTTCCCAATAAGAACCTAAGGTACCTACATCTTTCCAATATCCGTTGTATTCATAAGCAAACAATCTCTGTCCCTTATCTTTGCAATATGGAAGAATGTGTTTACCAAAGTCGCAGCCTGACTGGTCTTTTAAGGCAATCAGCGCTTCTTTTAAAACAGGCCAGCTGAAAATGTAAATTCCCATAGAAGCAAGATTACTCTTAGGCTCTGCTGGTTTTTCTTCAAATTCCGTAATTCTTCCTGTTTCGTCTGTAATTGCCAGACCAAATCTGGATGCTTCTTCCCATGGCACCGGCATACATGCAATTGTCACATCTGCCTTATTTGCCTTGTGGAAATCCAGCATAATTTCATAATCCATTTTGTAGATATGGTCACCACCCAAAATCAACACATAATCTGGATTATAATTTTCCATATATGCCAGGTTCTGGTAAATCGCATTCGCTGTACCTGTATACCATTCTGTATTTGTTTTCTTTTCATAAGGAGGCAAAATGGAAACTCCTCCTACATTTCTATCCAAATCCCATGGGATTCCTATACCAATATGGGTATTCAAACGCAAAGGCTGGTACTGAGTCAGTACACCAACTGTATCTACACCTGAATTGATACAGTTGCTCAGTGGAAAGTCGATAATTCTGTACTTTCCTCCAAAGGTTACTGCCGGTTTTGCTACCTTTGCAGTGAGAACGCCAAGTCTGCTGCCCTGACCGCCGGCCAGAAGCATCGCAATCATCTCTTTCTTAATCATGCCATCACCTCTTGTATCTTTCTATGATGCTACCATTATATCACACCGCATCTAAAATGTGAACATATTTACCAATTTTTTTTCGACATTTTTATACTTTTTGTTACATTTTACCTATCCTTTACAGCCGTTTTTCAAATAAGGGGTTTCCATTTTAAAGAAACTTGATTATAATAGGAAATAAAATATATTTTAAAGAAGGGATTATTATGTATCAGATTGATTTTCATAAACCGCTTCACATCCATTTCATTGGTATCGGCGGTATCAGTATGAGTGGACTTGCGGAAATACTTTTGGGAGAAGCTTTCCCAATCTCCGGTTCTGACTCCAAAGTCTCTGAACTTACTCAGCATTTGGAAGAAAAAGGGGCAAAAATTTATATCGGCCAGCGAGCTTCTAACATTACAGACGATATTGACCTTGTGGTATACACAGCGGCAATTCACGAGGATAATCCGGAATTTGCCTGTGCCAAAGAAAAAGGTATTCCTATGATTACCCGTGCAGAGCTTTTAGGACAGATTATGAAAAATTACCGTCTTCCCATTGCAGTAGCAGGAACTCACGGCAAAACAACCACGACCTCTATGATTTCTCACGTACTTTTAGAGGCTGAGGCTGACCCAACGATTTCCGTAGGCGGTATTCTTCCTGCCATTCATGGAAATATCCGTGTAGGAAATTCCGAAACATTTATAACTGAGGCCTGTGAATACACAAACAGCTTTTTAAGCTTTTTCCCGAAGATCAGTGTGATCCTGAACATTGATGCTGACCATCTGGACTTTTTTAAGGATATTGACGACATCCGTCATTCCTTCCGCAAATTTGCCCAGCTGCTTCCCGCAGACGGAGCCCTGTTCATCAATGCGGATACGCCGCATTATCAGGATATTATCAAAGACCTTTCATGTAAAATTATTACA
>ENA-OPRU01000324-OPRU01000324.1-human-gut-metagenome-genome-assembly--contig:-NODE-324-length-36051-cov-8.914852_pt1 | contig 36051 bp, 29 predicted proteins | sample MGYA00241897_ERZ501888 | MGnify/ENA primary metagenome ERZ501888 (study PRJEB25962, sample SAMEA2042398) | human gut metagenome | biome: human gut; feature: human-associated habitat; material: faeces... | reverse complement strand
AATCAATCATAAATCATATGTGAATTGTCAAGGTATTCCGGTTACCGAAAAGTAGCCGGATATTTTTCTATCAACGGCTGAAATTTAAGCGCTTACTTTTCACCTTGCTTCAAAGCCTTATAGGAAATCATATTTTGATTAAAATAGTATGAATTATAGACCAGGCAATTTGTCTGGTCTATAATTTTAGTTTCAAAGTCTCTAATAGCTTTTCTGCGCTATCCAATTGTTCTTGATTAATATGTTTGCTGATATGGAGTTCAGCAATATATTTTTTGAATTTTCCACTTGAAAGCATTTTGCTCCATCTAATGACCTGATAAACAGGTGTGAGATATTTATATTTTTTTAAGATAGGATATGTTATTTTTAAAGTTTTATACGGCATAAAAATGCGACTTTTGATATATCTGGTGTGTCCACCACCCTGTTTTGTCTGTTCCATAGCAATGTTATTATCTTTTGTTCCATAGGTTCCTCCATGTAAAATATATTTTTCCATTGCAGATGTAATGGATGTATGTGAAGATTCTCCAAACCAAACTTCGGACAGCTGTATTACATATTCATAAAAAGTTTCAATTTTTGCTTCTTTACATAATATTTTAAGTTTTTTATTGTTATAGGGCATTTGGTGATGGATAAGATAGAGGTCTAAAATAGAGCGTATTCCACAACCTCCATGCTGAAAATGATATGCTGTATGTGCTAGTAAATGGAATAAAAAAAATTCATTGGATTGCTCATATTCCAGGCAATTATCTTTGTCCACAGGTGAACTGTAATCCCATACTTTTATCAATACTTTATCGAGACTCTCTATTCTTTCTTTTAGATTAAAATGTAATTCAAGCAAAATATTGTTAGGAGAAACTAGATGAATATCATGATAATGATGAGCTTGTTTTTTATAAGAACATTTTTCTACTAAGCCATTAATTGCAAGACCAAGGTCTTCTTCGTGAATCAATATATCAATATCGCAGCTTGTTCGAAGCCATGGCTCAGGATAATATTTTCTTACTCTAGGTCCTTTTAACAGGATATAGGGTATTTTTAATTCAGTTAAAACATGAGTAATTTTCTTGATTTCTGTTTGTGATTGCTCGTATCTGTACACAGACATAAAAGATTCATTTATCAGCTTTTTTACATCAGGAGTTTTCTCTATCATCTTGGATTTCCCTAAGACATCTCCTACAATTACACTAATCGAATGATTTGAGCATAGCTGAAAAAGCTGCTCTTTTTCTTTTTGAGATAATGCATCATATTGCTGTATATCAATATTTTCTTTCTGTATTGAACATTTAATTAAATTCATTAATACCTTTGTTATCTTATCCATGATTTCACCATAAAATTAAAAATATTTCATTATTATTTAAATTGAGAGTTGTCTATGTACCATGATATCCTAACTCTTTCATTTTTTGCTCTTTCTTGATAATAATTTTTTATAATTCCTTTATTAATCAGGAGTTCAGCTTTTGTATGTAAAAATTTTATCATAGATGTATTAAAAATACAACGACCATTCTTATGCTACATTTAGATAATATATGATAATTAAGAATATTTTTATTTGTATCTTACCTCCGCCATCTGGTACAATAAAACTGTGATAAATGAACAGATAGGAGTGGTCAAATGGCAGGAAGAAATGCCCAAAAGGCAGATGTAATCCTAAAAGACTTCTGGCGCCAGAATGAACGCTTCGCAGATTTGTTCAATGCAGTCATATTTCGTGGAAAGCAGGTAATCAAGCCGGAGGATTTGACAGAACGGGATACAGATATGTCAGGAATTATCCAATTCAAGGACTATCAGAAAACTTTAGAACGTACCCGTGATGTAGTGAAGAAAATGGCTTATGGAGTGGAATTTGCAGTTCTGGGAATTGAGTCTCAGCAGAAAATCCACTATGCAATGCCGCTGCGTACCATGTTATATGACAGTTTGGGCTATCTGAAGGAGTATCAGGAAATCACAAGAATCCGCAAAGCGGAGAGAGGAAAGATGACGGAGGACGAATTCCTTTCTAAAATGCGAAAAGAAGATCGTCTTCATCCAATCATCTCAATTGTACTATATTATTCTGAAAAAAGCTGGGACGGGCCAATGTGCCTGAAAGATATGATTGTAGAAATGCCAGAAGAAATGGAGCGGATTTTTTCAGATTATAAGATGAATCTCGTTCAGATACGAGAGAGCGAGCAATATACGTTTCATAATGAAGAGGTGCGGGCAGTGTTTGAAATTTCCCGTGAAATCTTTAATGGAAACTTGGATAAAATCAATGAGAAATACAGAGACCGGGATTTAACACCAGAGCTGATAACAGTAATTGGAAAGATTACGGATTCAGCAGAGCTTGTAAGGCAGGGAAAGATTGAGGAGGTGGCAAATATGTGTACTGCTCTTGAGAAATGGGAGAAAGAAAACATAGAGCGAGGAACCAAACGTGGCATAGAGATTGGTACAAGCCGCGGAATAGAGATTGGCACAAACAAGGGAATTGCCAAAATGGTGCTCACACTGCTGAACAAAGGCAAGACAGTGGAAGAGACAGCTGATTGGCTGGATTTGACAGAGGAGTACGTTCGTAAGATACAAGAAGAATCCCAAGATGAAGTTAAATAATTTTTATAATCATGAAGGCTGCTGCAAGTTTATGTGGCAGCCTTTATGATAAGATAACCGCCTGATTTAAAATTTTAATTTCAAAGCCTCTAATAGCTTTTCTGCGCTATCCAATTGTTCCTGATTAATACGTTTGCTGAGATGAAGCTCAGCAATATATTTTTTAAATTTTCCACTTGAAAGCATTTTTCCCCATCTAACAACCTGATAAACAGGTGTAAGATATTTGTGCCTTTCTAAGATAGGATATTTTATTTTTAAAGTCCCATAAGGCATAAAAATACGACCTCTGATATATCTGGCGTGCCCACCGTTTTGCCTTGTCTGATCCATAGCAATGCTATTATCTTTTGTTCCGTATGTTCCCCCATGTAAAATATATTCTTCCATTGCTGATGTAACAGGGGTATGTGAAGATTCTCCAAACCAAACTTCAGATAATTGGATTACATATTCATAAAAAGTTTCTATTTTTGCTTCTCTGCATAATATTTTAAGCTTTTCATTATTATATGGCATTTGATGATGAATAAGGTAAAGGTCTAAAATAGAGCGTATTCCACAACCGCCATGCTGAAAATGGTATGCCGTATGAGCTAGTAAATGGAAGAAAAAGAATTCATTGGATTGCTCATATTCCAAGCAATTATCTTTGTTTATAGGTGAACTGTAATCCCATACTTTTATTAATACTTTATCGAGATTATCCATATTTTCTTTTATATTAAAATGTAATTCAAGCAAAATGTTGTTAGGAGAAACCAGAGGAACATCGTGATAATTTCGTTCCTGTTTTTTATAAGAACATTTTTCCACTAAGCCATTAATTGCAAGGTCAAGATCTTCTTCATGAATTAATATATCAATATCGCAGCTTGTTCTGAGCCATGGCTCTGGATAATATTTTCTTACTCTGGAACCTTTTAACAGGATATAGGGTATTTTTAACTCAGTTAAAACATGGGTGATTTTCTTGATTTCCGTTTGTGATTGCTCATATCTGTATACAGACATAAAAGATTCATTTATTAGCTTTTTTACATCTGGAGTTTTCTCTATCATCTTGGATTTGCCTAACACATCTCCTACAATTACACTGATAGAGTGCTTTGAGCATAGCTGAAAAAGCTGTTCTTTTTCTTCTTGCGATAATGCACAATATTGCTGTACATCAATATTTTCTTTATGTATCGAACATTTAATTAAATTCATTAATATCTTTGTTATCTTATCTATTATTTCACCGTAAAATTATAAATATTTCATTGTTGTTTGAAGTGAGTGTTGTCTGCGGATATTTTACTGTATCCAAAATCCCTTGCCTATATAGAAGTGGTAAAGTTTATTCAATGCAGTCATATTTTGTGGAAACTGGAATAATTTTCATATTTTCGAAGATGCTTTAGGAAACATTAATGTCAGGAGCTTTATGTGAATTGTATGCTATTTTCTAAAGCTAAAATATGCTAATATAAGGATATCAATCAAAAAGGACAGGTGATTTGTAATGAATAAAACTGTATATGAGATTATGCATAGAAATAGAAAAGTAGCAAAAATCGATGAGACAGGGTTCTCCAAAGTTTATTACAAAAGTTTTATGCCTTATAATCTTTATCTTGAAGAAGAGGAAGATATAGATACGTTGGTTAATAATGTTACAAACTTTAATTATTGGTGTGCCACCAGAGTACTCACTTTAGACAGGACTTATGCGAAAGAAATTTTAAATAGTATAGGAATGACTCAGGCGGTAACGGATAAGGAAAGAGCAAAGATTGCTTTGAGTTATCGTTGTGCATCTTTAACAGATCCTTTTTGGGTGCGTAAAAAAGGTGAAAAAGTATCTTTTGAAGAAGTGAATTTGTATGAAAATCATTTAGATAATACATTTATAGATATAGCATTAAAAGGAAAACAATATACCGTAGACAATGAAAACCTTGCAAAAGACTTATCGACGAATGGATGCTTTCCAAAGGCATGGAAGCGTGTAGAAAATGGTTTTGTTTTATTAAAAGATGGTGGAATTGAAACTGTAGAAAGAGAATTGTTAGCTAGTAAAATCTGTCAATGTTTTAATGTTTCTCAGGTTGTCTATACGGAAGATATATTTGATAATGAGAAAGTAACTCGAAGTGAAAATATTACATCAAAAGAGTATTCCATTGCCTCTATGGAGTTAATGGAAATATATTCTCAGAATCATAATCGTGATATAAAAAAATATATTTTATCATTGGATCGACATAATTATTATATGATGAACATTATTGATTATCTTGTTGGAAATACAGACAGACACTGGGGCAATTGGGGAGTGTTGGTAAAAAATTCTAATAACAAACCAGTATCACTTCATAAATTAATGGATTTTAATCAATCATTTTATTCGTATGACACTTTGGAAGGTGCGAATTGTCAGACCACATTTGGCGTAAAGAAGAACCAGCAGGAAGCAGCAGAAGAAGCGGTAAAGAGAATTGGAATGAATCAAATCAGTGAAATTAAAAAAGAATGGTTTTCTAAATTACCTCAGTTTTATGATATGTTTTTGAAACGATATGAGTATTTAAAAAAATGTGAATTATCAGGAAATTTAAAAGATTAATTTGGGAAATATATAAGAAAAAAATTTTCAATGCAGTTATATTTTGTGGAAATCGGAATATAATAGATGTAGAAATGGATTTTTATATTTTCGGAGACACTTTAGGAAATAGAGTGGTGGAGGTGCAAAAAGAGGATGATTTCATATATTATCACATTTTTAGTAGGAAATTTTTTAGGTGTAGCGCTTATGTGTTTGCTTCAAATTAATAGGCAGTTTCATGGAGGTTCTCCAAGTATTAATAGAATGTTAGTAAAGCGTGTGAATGAGCTATGTAGAGAAAATGGAGTTACATACGAGGAATTATCATGGAAATCGGAGATACCCTTTGATACGATATTAGATATATTAGATGGTGTAGAAGGAAATCCCAGTATGTTTGCTATTGCTAAAATTTGCAAAGGATTAGATGTTTCATTAAGATATTTCTTTGATACAGAAGAATTTAGAAATGTTATGTTGTGAAGAATATGTCCGCAAGGTAAAAGAAGAATCTTAAGAGAAAATAGATAGTCTGTTCTGTAGGACTGTGCTATAATCTTTTCATAGGATTCTTCTGTAGAAATGGAGGAAGAACGAATCAGAGGTTTCGCCAGAACTTGTCAGGTTTGTGAAGTTTGTAACGGCTGATCTTGAAGAAAGTGAAGGGGATTGAGGAAATTGAAAAGCTGAAGGTTTTGCATAAGATGGCAGCCAGAGCTGATTCTATATGTAGCTTTGAGAAAGAAGCTGAAGGTATTTTAAGTTAAAAGCTTGAATTCGGTGATGGTTTCCCATCGCCAAAACATATCTGTTCCAATGCCGTTTATGGCATTGGAGTCTATAAGGACTCCTAATAAGGGTGTCTTACTGATTCAGTAATTTATCAATGAAATATATCTAGCAGAGGAATCCTATTAAGGGCTTATATTCTTTCTATTGGATTGCTATTGAGGTTATCTCCGAAGAAAACACAATTGAAAATATGTATTTACATTATTGAATAATGATATTACGCCGTAATTATTTTACGGCAATGGGTTGCGGAATAGTATGCAGTTGGATATACTATTAGCATGAAGTATGCGAACATATTATTTGAAAGGATGTTATGCTTTATGTTAAAGAGATTTAAATTCAAGAATTATAAGAATTTTAGAGATGAAATAGTGATAGATTTTGGAAACATTGCAGGTTATCAGTTTAGTACGGACTGTATTTCAGATGGCTTAATTGCTAAAATGCTTATTTATGGAAGAAATGCCACAGGGAAAACAAATTTAGGAAGAGCAATTATGGATATAGATTCTATCATGTTTGCATACCCGAGATTGATAGGAAATGGAGTATTTCTTAATGCAGATTCTACAGAGGACTCTGCAGAGTTTTCATATACTTTTGACTTCAGTGGTATTGAACTGACTTATCAATATGCTTGTTTTTCTAATCAGGAACTCAGAGATGAAGAATTAATTATAAATGGAACCTCTATTTTTAAATGTGATTTTTTAAATAAAAAGTATAATTTTGATAATTTGAAACATATAGGAGCGGAGACGGCAAATGTAAATATATATTTACAGGCATTAGAAGGAGATGGGACAACAGAAGAGACTATTGAACCTAGATTACCATTTCTTAGATGGCTGATTAGTAATGTGGCGTTAAAAAGTGATTCTGTATTAATTCGTTTATCTAATTATGTTAGAAGAATGGTCATGATTACAGTGGGAAATGAAATGCCATATCGTGTACGCAGAATGACCAGTTCTTTTTATGAGGTTTTAGAGAATCCAGAGAGATTGAAAGACTTGGAAGATTTTTTGAATGCTATGGGGATAGAATGCAAACTTGTGTTAAAAAAGTTGCCAGATGGTCAAAGGGAATTGTACTTTGCACATGAAAAACTGGTTCCATTTTATGAGAATGCATCTAGTGGAACACTGGCGTTAGTTGATTTGTATAGACGATTGATTCCTAAAGTGTGGGAAGCTTCTTTCATATATTTGGATGAGTTTGACGCTTTTTATCATTATGAAATGGCAGAAAATGTAATTAAATTTTTTAAGAAGAAATATCCCCGTTGCCAGATGATTATGACATCGCACAATACAAATTTAATGACAAACAGACTAATGAGACCAGATTGTATGTTTATCTTATCAAGAAAAGGAACACTGACAGCATTGTGTAATGCTACAACACGTGAATTAAGAGAAGGCCATAATCTTGAGAAGATGTATATCAGCGGAGAGTTTGAAAAGTATGAATAATTATAGCAATACGCCTAGAAGCCGAAATCAAACGTTGCTAATTGTAGAAGGAGATCATGAAAAAAATAAACTGTTTTGGCTGATATTTAAATGTTTTCCTGAAATTAATATTGACATGGACAATGTTTGGATATACGGAACAAATATATATCTGCTTTATGAAGATATAGTAAAAGAGTATGGCCCTGATTGGCTAGAAGAAGAAATAGATATTGATTTGCCATTTGTGATCAGTAAGAAAAAGACACCGGATACTCTTCGATATAAAGATGATTTTACCAATATTATTCTGGTATTTGACTATGAGCGGCATGATACAAATTTTTCAGAAAGAAAAATCTTGGAAATGCAAAATAGTTTTTTAGATATGACGGATATGGGAAAACTGTATATAAATTATCCAATGATAGAGTCTTATCAGCATTTAACACATATTCCAGATTGTGATTTTGTAGAGAGAAAGGTACCTGTTGCTTTGCAACCTGGAAGCAAATATAAAGAACTGGTTGGAAAAAATTCTGCAATTAAAGAAATTGTTGAGTTTCCGCATAGGATTGATGACTTGATGAAGGGGCGTTTTGGAATTCATGACATGCAAGTTCGAAAAAGTTGTAGTGAAAAAATTTTTGAATTAGCCAACGAAGAGAATATAGAAGAAGACTTACAAAAGATTTTAGAAAATGTAAGAATAGGTGACGGACAAAAGACATTAAAGTACCAGCTAAAAGCTTGGATAAATAGAATTGGATATGCAAATAAACAACAAACTTATTGGCAGTATGCGAGAAATCTTTTGGTAGAAATAATTTATCACAATATATGTAAGGCAAATTACATTCAAGAGGGTGTATACAAGATAACATTGAATCAATATAAAGAGAATTTTGAAAATCTTGATTTTGGAATAATTTTGAATAAACAAAATATATTTAGTAGCACAGAGAAAGGATTTATTTGGGTATTAAATACATGTGTGTTTGTTGTTGCAGATTATAATTTTTCATTGTTGCAGAAATAAAATATGCAAAGGATAGTAAGGCAAGGAAGAATATGTCCGTAAAAAGCAGGAAAAATCCCAGAATAAAGTTGAATAAGTTGACAGTTTCCGGAGATACTTTAGGAAATAAAGTAACGGAGGCATAAAAAGAGGATGATTTCGTATATTATCACGTTTTTGGTAGGAAGCTATTTAGGGGTAGCATTTATGTGTTTGTTTCAAATTAATAAAAAATTTACTGGAAGTTCTCCTGATATTAGTAGTACACTGGTGGCAGGAAGAACGGAGGTGTTAGATATGGTTGAAGAACGAAAAATATTAGCAAAGCGTGTAAATGAACTGTGTAAGGAAAGAGGACTTACATACGAGGAATTATCATTTAAGTCTGAAGTACCTCTTGATATTGTATTACAGATGGCAGATGCTTCAGTGAAAAATCCGGGTATATTTGTGATTTCTAAAATTTGCAAAGGATTAGATGTTTCATTAAGATATTTCTTTGATACAGAAGAATTTAGAAATGTTATGTTGTAATAAAGGCTGTTGCGTTTTGCAGCAGTCTTTTAATTTTGTGAAAAATATTCCTTGCGTCTTTCTTTAAAAAGTGCTATGATACCGTTATGTTCATAAAAAGTAAAAGGAGAAAGAACATGAACATTCAAGAATATGATTTGATGAACTGCATAATGGAGCAGGAATATGTGAACCAGAGAATTTTATCAGAGATAACAGGATATTCTTTGGGGAAGGTAAACAGTTCTTTGAAGAAACTGACGGAATTAGGATATTTAGATGAGAAAATGCAGTGTACCCAAAAGGTATATGAAGAATTAGAAGATAAGAAGCCGGAAAATGCAATCATCCTTGCGGCAGGATTTGGAATGAGAATGGTTCCCATTAATGTAGAAGTTCCAAAAGGGATTTTGGAGATTAAGGGCGAGCCATTGATTGAAAGATTGATTAAACAGTTACAGGAAGCAGGAATTTTTAAAATTGATATTGTTGTGGGATTTATGAAGGAACAGTATGAGTATTTAATTGATAAATATCATGTAAATCTGATATATAACAAGGATTATATGACAAAGAATAATCTCTATTCCTTAAAATGCGTTATGGATAAAATCGGAAATACTTATATTTTGCCTTGTGATTTATGGTGCTTTGAAAATCCTTTTTCAGATAAGGAATGGTATTCCTGGTATATGCTCAGCAACAGAGAGGTTGAGGAGAGCAATGTAAGGATTAACCGCAAGAAAGAGATTGTGGAGACTAAGAAAAACGAACTGGGAAATCAGATGTTTGGCATTTCTTATATTTTAAAGGAAGAGGCAGAGGTTTTAAAAGAGAGTATTTTACGTCTTTCAAAAGAAAGGGAATATTCTTATGCATTCTGGGAAGAAGCTGCAATGAAGAATGGCAAGATGATTTTAAAGCCTCGTGAAGTTTCTCAAAATCTGGTGTATGAAATTAATACGTTAGAGGAATTAAGGGAATTAGATGAAGATTCTAATCAGCTAAATTCAGATATTATTTCTTTGATTTCGAAAGTGCTTTCCTGTGATACAAAGGAAATTGTAGAGATAAAAGCTTTGAAAAAAGGAATGACAAATCGCTCCTTTGAGTTCTGCTGTCGAGGAGAACGCTATATTATGCGTGTTCCGGGAGAGGGAACGGATAAGATGATTAACCGCAAGAATGAATACGATGTTTATCAGGCATTGGAAGGACAAAACATTTGTGACCCGGTTTGCTATATGTCTCCTGAGACAGGTTATAAAATCACAAAATTTTTAGATAACGCCAGAGTATGCGACCCTTATGCAGAGGAAGATGTGCAGAAATGTATGCAGAAGCTTCGCAAATTTCATGAGTGCAAGCTTCAGGTTAAGCATGAATTTAACTTGTTTGGGCAGATAGAATATTATGAGGCGCTACGAAACGGTGCAAAATCCATGTATCGTGATTATGAGGAGACGAAAAGGAAGGTATATGAGCTGAAAGAATATATCGATAAAGCTCCTAAGAACATTGCACTTACTCATATTGATGCAGTTCCGGACAATTTCCTTTTCACAGGTGATGAAATTCGTTTGATTGACTGGGAATATGCAGGAATGCAGGATGTACACGTGGATATTGCAATGTTTGCGATTTATGCTATGTATGACAGAGAACATGTAGAAAAATTAATTGATGCTTATTTTGAACATGGGTGTGACAGAGAAATTCGTATAAAAATTTATGCTTACATTGCAGTATGCGGATTTTTATGGAGCAACTGGTGTGAATATAAGAGTATCTGTGGTGTGGAATTTGGAGAATATTCTCTGAGACAATACCGATATGCAAAGGATTACTATAAGATTGTGAAGGAAGAGCTTAGCAGGGAAGGAAAAGAAGAAAATGTATAAAGTAAAGCGTGCAATTATTATGGCGGCAGGGATTGGAAAGAGAATGCAGCCGGTGACATTGGAAACACCAAAACCTCTTGTAAAGGTAAACGGAGTACGAATGATTGATACCGTTATACAGGGACTTTTAGAAAATGGAATATCTGAGATTTATGTAGTAGTAGGATATTTAAAAGAGAAGTTTGCAGTTTTGGAGAAAGATTATCCTCAGGTGAAATTAATTGAAAACCCATATTATTCTGTTTATAACAATATTTCTTCTCTGTATGTGGCAAGAGAGCATCTGGAAGATGTGATTATTCTGGATGGAGACCAGATGATTTATAATCCGTCTATTCTGGCACCGGAGTTTGAACGTTCCGGTTACAATGCAGTCTGGACAGACGAAGAGACAGACGAATGGCTGATGACAGTGGAAGATGGAATTGTAAAATCCTGCAGCAGAACCGGAGGCAAATGCGGATGGCAGTTGTTTAGTATTTCCCGTTGGAATGCAGAAGATGGAAAGAAGCTGAAGAAGCATCTGGAGGAGGAATTTGAAGAAAAGGAAAACCGCCAGATTTACTGGGATGATGTGGCAATGTTCTGTCATCCACAGGAATATCGACTGGGTATTCGCAAGATGGAAGCTGGAGATATTATTGAAGTGGATAATTTATCCGAGCTTGCTCAGATAGATAGCAGTTATGAGAAGTATTTAGGAGGGAATTCAGATGCAGAAAGACAGTAAAAAACAGATTGATTGGACCATTACTCTGGTTCCTCTTGGAATTGTAGTTGCCCTTAGTGTGTTATTTTTCTTTATGCCGGAGCAGTCTAATGCAATATTGAGCCAAATTCGTTTTTTCTTTGGTGATACATTTGGAACTTATTATCTGGTAATCGGACTTGGTATATTTTTGCTTTCCATTTATATAGCAATGTCAAAGTATGGAGATATTGTGTTAGGTGGCAAAGATGAGAAACCAAAGTATTCCTTTTTTGCATGGGGCAGTATGATGTTTACCTGTGGACTTGCAGCAGATATTTTGTTTTATTCTTTCTCAGAATGGGTTATGTATGCATCAGATCCCCACATTGCAGAGCTAGGAAGTATACAGGAATGGGCAGGGGTATTCCCTATGTTCCACTGGAGCTTTATTCCATGGGGATTTTACCTTGTTTTGGCAGCCGCATTTGGGTTTATGCTCCACGTAAGAAAAAGAGAACGCCAGAAATATTCCGAAGCATGCCGTCCTTTATTGGGTAAACATACAGACGGATTAGCAGGAAAAATAATTGATTTATTGGCAGTATTTGCTTTGCTGGCAGGAACAGCAACAACCTTTAGTGTTGCAACTCCTTTAATGGCAGAGGTGGTAAGCGAGCTGTTTCATGTTGAAATCAGTCGTACCGTAATTACCATTATTATTCTGCTTTTAACTTGTCTTGTTTATACTTATTCTCTTTTGCATGGATTTAAGGGAATTAGTTTTCTGGCAAAAGCATGTATTTATCTGTTTTTTGGATTATTGTTGTTTGTTCTTTTATTCGGAGGAGAGACAAAATACATTATTGAATCAGGATTTGCTTCTTTTGGAAAGATGATCGGAGAATTTGTGGAGCTTTCTACCTTTACAGATCCTCTGAGAACATCTTCTTTCCCTCAGAATTGGACGATTTATTATTGGGCTTATTGGATGGTTTGGTGTGTTGCAGCTCCATTCTTTATCGGAAGTATTTCCAGAGGAAGAACCATTCGCCAGACAATTTTAGGCGGATATGGATTTGGAGTGGGTTCTACACTGGTAAGTTTTGTGGTTTTAGGAAATTATTCTATGGGACTGCAGACATCCGGTGCAGCAGATTTTATTGCACAGTATCAGGCTGACGGAGATGTATATGGAATGATTATTTCTGTAATTAAGACACTGCCATGTGCACCGTTGATTTTAGTGTTATTATTGATTACGATGATTGCATTTTATGCAACTTCTTTTGACTCTATTGCACTGACAGCTTCTTGCTATAGTTATAGAAAACTGGGAGAAAATGAGAGTCCAAATAAGCTGATACAGTTAATGTGGTGTATCTTGTTGATTGTACTTCCTATTGGACTGGTATTTTCGGAAAGCTCTATGAGCAATCTGCAGTCTGTCAGTATTGTAGCAGCGTTTCCTATAGCGATTGTCATTGTGATGATTGCAGTCAGTTTTATAAAAGATGCGGGGAAATATTTGAGAGAGAAAAAATAAAAAGGAAGAGTAAGAAGACGAAAGCATCCATTTCTTTCGTCTTCTTTATTTTTTCATATTTATTGTGAATATTATAAGAAAAAAAGGATAATGAAGGAGTTTTTTTGTAAGGTATGGAAAAAATGAGAAAATATGCAAGAAAACATTAAAAAATGGAAAGAAATCTGCTATAATTAGACGAAAATACAAAAAAATAAAACGATTGTACAAATAGGAGGTATAAAATATGTGTGGAATTGTGGGATATGTGGGAAAAGAAAATGCGGCATCTATTTTGATAGAGGGGCTTTCCAAGCTGGAGTATCGAGGATATGATTCTGCCGGTATTGCAGTGCAGGATAATAGCCGGGATAAAAAAGAAATCGAGATTATCAAGGCGAAAGGACGTCTGCAGGCGCTTCGAGAGATGACAGATAATGGAAAAGCAGTAAAAGGATGTTGCGGAATTGGTCATACCCGCTGGGCTACTCATGGTGAACCGTCCGTAGTTAATGCACATCCTCATGTGTCAAAGGATAAAAAAATTGCAGTAGTACATAATGGGATTATTGAAAATTACAAGGAGATAAAGGAATATTTGCAGAAAAAGGGTTATGAATTTGTGTCAGAAACAGATACAGAAGTAATTGCTCATCTTTTGGATTATTATTATAAAGGGAATTGCTTGGAGGCAATTACAAAGGTATTAGGAAGAGTGAGAGGTTCCTATGCCCTGGGTATTCTTTTTCAGGAAAATCCGGGAGTTATGTATGCGGTGAGAAAGGATAGTCCTTTAATCGTTGGAAAATCTTCTCAGGGAAATTTTATTGCATCTGATGTTCCTGCGATTTTAAAATATACAAAGACAGTATGCTATATTGATGACAGAGAAATTGCTGAAATTAAGGCAGATGGTATTCGGTTTTTTGATATTGACCAGGAAGATCTGCAGAAAGAGTTCAAAACCGTGGAGTGGGATGCAAAGGCGGCGGAAAAAGAAGGATTTGAGCATTTTATGTTGAAGGAAATCTATGAGCAGCCAAAAGCGGTGGCAGATACCATCAGTCCCAGAATTAAGAATGGAAAAATTGTAATTGATGAATTGGAAATGACAGATGAGGATATTAAGAAAGTCAGTCGTATTCAGATGGTAGCTTGTGGCTCTGCATATCATGTGTGTGTATGTGCAAAATATGTATTGGAAAAGCTGGCAAAAATACCGGTAGACGTGGACTTGGCATCGGAGTTTCGATATAGGAACCCTCTTATGACCGAGGATACATTGGTAATTGTGGTGAGTCAGTCGGGGGAAACGGCAGATTCGCTGGCAGCTTTAAGGGAGTCTAAGAAAAGAGGTTATAAAGTTCTGGGAATTGTAAATGTAGTAGGCAGCTCTATTGCGCGAGAAGCAGATAGTGTTTTTTATACATGGGCAGGACCGGAAATCTCTGTGGCTACTACAAAAGCGTACAGTACTCAGCTGGCAGCAGTTTATCTCATTGGATTACTTTTTGGAAAAGTAAGGGGGACAATTAAGGATAAAGAGTATAGAGAATATATTCATGAATTGGGAAGACTTCCTGAGAAAATTCAAAAGATTTTAGATGAAAAAGAAAGAATACAATGGCTTGCCAATAAGTATTCACATACAAAGGATGTGTTCTTTATTGGTAGAGGTCTGGACTATGCCATTTCTTTAGAAGGTTCTTTGAAGCTAAAAGAAATATCTTATATTCACTCAGAGGCTTATGCGGCAGGGGAATTAAAGCATGGCACGATTTCTCTTATTGAAGAGGGCGTTCTGGTAGTTGGTGCAGCAACACAACCGGATTTATTTGAGAAAGAGGTCAGCAATTTAGTAGAAGTGCGAAGTCGTGGAGCATGTGTCTTAGGGCTGACTTCTTATGGGAATTATTCTATAGAAGATATTGCAGATTTTACTGTGTATGTGCCTAAGACACAGGATGTTTTTACTACCAGTCTGGCTGTTGTTCCACTGCAGTTGCTGGCATATTATATTTCAGTTGCTAAGGGCTTGGATGTTGATAAGCCAAGAAATCTTGCAAAGAGTGTTACAGTAGAATAGAGATGGAAAGTGTACTATCAAATAAGGCACTAGTGTTATATATGGTAGTAATTGGAAAATAATAAGTAGTACACTGATAGTACCAAAAATGGAGGTACTATTTATGATTCGTTCACGAAAGATATTAGCAGATCGTATTAATAATCTGTGTAAGGAACAAGGAATAACTTATTATGCGCTATCCTATAAATCAGCAGTTCCCCTTACTACGTTGCTGCACATTGTAAATGGTTCAACGAAAAATCCGGGAATATTTACTATTCATAAAATTTGCGAGGGATTTGAGATTTCATTAAAGGACTTCTTTGATACAGAGGAATTCTGCGAAATGAGAGGAGATTTTGAAGAGGAGATGCAGATTTAATCAGTGGAGGATAGGAATGACAGAGATAAGAGATAATAACTTTTCCAAGCTCTGTGAGGGAAAAGGGGAGCTGTTAAGTAAAGCGCTAAGAGACCGGATATTGGAACAGGATTTTATGAGAAAATCGAAGTTTCCGATTATATATGCTTCTGAGACTATTATGCGCTATCGTGCGGAAAAGACTGATATAAGCAGCAGAGAAAGTCTAAGAGAATTTGTTCAGGGACTTTTTTGCTCTTCTGTAAGTGAAGAAAGTATAGCAGGTGTAGCTGCATTTATAGGAAATCATGCAAGAGAACTTAGAGATTTGAAAGAGGGACAGGAGCGGGTTCTGGAAGGATATGCAATAGCGGTGGACTCTTTTAGTTTAGTACGTATAGATTATAGAATATGGGCACAAAAATGCGATGCCCGTTATATTTCGGCAGCAGCAGGAATTAGAGGTGTTTTAGATGTGAAAAGGACTCGCTGGAATGATTTTTTAAGTGCCTACATGGAGATTTTGAATTTGGGATTTCCGGAGGATATTTCACAGGAAGAAAAACAGGAGCAAATTACAAAATGCGTGGAAAAGGCACGTATGTTATTTAGACTTTTTCATGGAAACCTTGTAAAAAGTGAATAGAATAATATACAACTATACAAAATAATTGTATGGTTAAAGCGAAAAGAGCACTTTTTTGCCAGAAAAGTTCAAAAAGGTGTTCTTTTTTTACTATGTATGATAAAATAGGAGACAATGAAAACGATATTTGTGAAAGGAGAAGTAGAAGCTTATAGGCTTCATACAAAGACAAATGAAAAGTTTATTGATTTTAGGTGCGGGCGGTTTTGGTCAGATGATACAGGAAACAGCCAGACTGATTGGATATGCAAAAGTAGTATTTTTGGATGATGCAGCTAAAGGAGAAGATGTCATTGGAAAATGCTGTGATTATCAGGCATTTCTAGGAGAATATGATACAGCGGTAGCAGCTCTCGGAGATAACGGAATGCGCCTTTATTGGACAGAAAAGCTCATGGAAGCAGGATATAAAGTGCCGGCAATTATTCATCCGTCAGCAGTAGTAAGCCCAAGTGCGGAAATTGGCAACGGAAGTTTTATTATGCAGCGTGCAGTTGTTAATACACATACAGTCATTGAGCATGGTGTTCTTGTAAACAGCGGTGCGGTTGTAGACCATGACTCTCATGTTGCAAAGGGAGCACATATCGGACTGGGAAGTGTTGTGAAAGCAAATTGTAATATTGATGTAAAACGTAAAGTGGAGGCCGGCGAAGTGGTATTTTCTACCAGAAGAAAAATTGACGGCGTTACAAACAGAAACTTAGAAGATGCTTTATATGCTTTCGGATTTGGTAATCAATGCAGCTATGTGAAACCTTTTGGACAGGGACATATCAATGAAACTTATGCTGTTTATATGCCTACGGATGCAGGAGATGAGTTTGCATATATTCTTCAGCGAGTAAATAACAACGTATTTAAAGATCCGGCAGGGGTTATGGAAAATATTTTCGGTGTAACAGAATACCTTCGTAACGTTATTCGAGAAGAAGGCGGAGATCCGGACAGAGAAACTTTATCTTGTATTAAGACAAAAGCCGGATGCACTTATTTTGAAGACAGTGAAGGACAGCCTTGGAGATGTTATCATTACATTCCGAATTCTGTATGCTATCAGTTGGTGGAAGAACCGGAGCAGTTTTATCAGTCAGGAAACAGTTTCGGACATTTCTTAAAGCAGCTTGGTAATTATCCGGCATCCAGCTTAAAAGAGACCATTCCTGATTTCCATAATACAGTAAAACGTTTTGCAAATTTCCAGCGTGCTGTAAAGCGTGATATTAAAAACAGAGCCATTACCTGCCGCCCTGAGGTTAAGTTTGCTTTGGAAAGAGAAGCAGATTGCGGCGTTCTGGTAAAACAGCAGGAAGAAGGAAAACTTCCTTTACGAGTAACACATAATGATACGAAATTAAACAATATTTTATTTGATGCGGATACCGGAAAAGGACTGTGCATTATTGATTTAGATACTATTATGCCGGGCTTGGCTGCCAATGATTTTGGTGACTCTATCCGTTTTGGCGCAGCTACCGCAGAAGAGGATGAAAGAAATCTGGATTTAATGCACTTCGATATTTCCTTATATGAAATGTATGTGAAAGGTTATCTGGAAGGTACAGATGGTGTGCTTACACCTGAGGAAATAGAAAGTCTTCCATGGGGAGCACGCTTAATGACTTTGGAATGTGGTATGCGTTTCCTGACAGATTATCTGGAAGGAGATACTTACTTTAAGACAGCTTATCCGGAGCACAATCTGGTTCGTGCCCGTACACAGTTTCGTCTGGTTGATGAAATGGAACAACAGTTTGAAAAGATGCAGGAAATTGTGCGTCAGTATTGCTAAGAAAATGATTTTTAGATAGAATAATTACAAGGGCTGCCACATTAGGCGTACATGGAGTTGTTGCTTAATGAGCAGCCCTTATTATGCAGGAATTTAATAGAAGTGGAGGAAAATTCGTTGTCGGAAAATACAGATAAAATCATTTTGTTTGAACAGACACCAATTCCAAAGGCAGTTGCAAAGCTGGCAATACCCACAATTCTCAGCTCGCTTGTTATGGTGCTTTATAATCTGGCGGATACCTATTTTGTAGGAATGTGCAATGACCCAATTCAGAATGCGGCAGTTACCTTGGCAGCCCCGGTGCTTTTGGCATTTAATGCGGTGAACAATCTTTTCGGAGTGGGCAGCTCCAGTATGATGAGCCGTGCTCTGGGAAGAAAAGATTACGATACGGTATATAAAAGCTCTGCACTGGGCTTTTATTGTGCAATTATATCCGGTGCGCTATTTGCGTTGGCATGTTTTGTTTTTAATGCACCGCTGCTTCGTATGCTGGGAGCAAATACTGAGACCATGGCTGCCACAGGAGAATATTTGAAATGGACCTCTATTTACGGAGCAGTGCCTGCTATTTTAAATGTTGTTATGGCGTATATGGTAAGAGCAGAGGGTTCTGCGCTGCATGCCAGTATCGGAACAATGAGCGGCTGCTTTTTAAATATTATTTTGGACCCTGTTTTTATACTTCCGTGGGGCTTGAATATGGGAGCGGAAGGAGCAGGACTTGCCACCTTTTTATCTAACTGTGTTGCCTGTATTTACTTCTTTGTATTACTCTATAAAAAAAGAAAAAGTACTTTTGTGTGTGTAAATCCCAAACGCCTTTCTCTGGACAAAAATATTATCTGTGGAATTTGTGCAGTGGGAATTCCAGCATCAATTCAGAACCTTTTAAACGTTACGGGAATGACGATTTTGAATAATTTTACATCTTCTTTTGGTGCAGATGCAGTTGCGGCAATGGGGATTACCCAGAAAATCAATATGGTGCCTATGAACATTGCCATGGGAATTTCTCAGGGAATTATGCCTTTAATCAGTTATTCTTATTCCAGCGGCAATCATAAGAGAATGAAAGGAACACTGATGTTTGCCGCAAGAGCAAGTCTGGGATTTATTACTGTTGTGGCAGTTTTTTATTATTTAAGTTCCACACAGCTGACAGAAATGTTTATGTCAAATGAAGCCATTATTTCTTACGGAACAAAATTTTTAAGAGGATTTTGTCTGGGATTGCCGTTTTTATGTATGGATTTTATGGCAGTAGGTGTGTTCCAAGCCGTAGGAATGGGGAGAGAAGCTCTTATTTTTGCGATTATGAGAAAAATTATTCTGGAAATACCGGCGCTGTATCTTTTAAATTATTTACTTCCTTTGTATGGACTGGCTTATGCACAGTTTGTGGCAGAGGTTGTATTGGCAGCAGCAGCGGTTATTGTGTTGGCAAGGCTGTTTCAGAAAATTGAGCAACAAAAAGTGATTGCCAGATAAAATAGACTAAGCTATACTGATAATGTTACCGCCTCCTATACCGGTACAGAAGGGAGGTGCTCACTATGGATTTAGTATTATCTTTTATTGTCGCTGTTGCGGCTGGTGTAGTTTGCCACTACATCATCAAATGGTTAGATGGCGACAAATAGCCGGTAACTAGCCTGTGGATATAAGCCTTTCCACACCAAAATTAGGAATAGAAAACCCCTCGGAATGCAGTCCGAGGGGTTTTCATTGCTGTTCACTATGGAATAGCATTATCTTTTTGCCTACTGGCATTATAGCATATGCAATTTAAGAATACAATATGCAGATTTGAGCTTTATGTGCTATATTTTCAAATTTTTCATAAATCTTGATTTTCATCAGTTCCTGTGCTATACTACAACACGTTGTAAAGCCCATAAAAACAAGGTCTTATAAGGGTTTCGCCGATTTCCGGCGTAAAATGAATCGTGTGTTCGTGACCTTCCACACGTAAAACAAAACTAAAGGAGAAAACAGAATATGAAAAACAAAAATGTGTCGTACTTAACACAGGCTGCAATGATTGCGGCAATCTATGTGGTGCTTACCATTGTCTTTGCACCTATCAGCTTCGGAGAAATACAGGTTCGTATTGCAGAAATGCTGACAATTTTACCTATTTTTACACCGGCGGCAATTCCGGGATTGTTTGTAGGATGTCTGATTGGAAATATTACAGGCGGAGCAATTTTACCTGACATTATTTGCGGCAGCATCGCAACACTTGTAGGAGCAGCAGGGACATACGCATTGAGAAATCACCATAGAGCATTGGCAGTTTTACCGCCTATTTTGGTAAATGCCTTGGTCGTTCCGTTTGTACTTCGCTATGCTTACGGTGTGGTACTTCCAATTCCATTTTTGGCTTTAACCGTAGGAATTGGGGAAATTATTTCCTGTGGAATACTGGGAAATGTTTTGGCGGCAGTTTTGAAAAAATACAGCGGAAAAATTTTCGTATCACAAAGAGTATAAAATAAAAAGCTTCAGGGAGTTCTGTAAATCAGAATTCCCATTTTTTTGTCTCCTTCCAATCATTTACTTTGACATACAATAGTCTGTATGCTAGAATTAAATCAATTATGGAGTCTTATACCCTCAGCAAGAATTACAGATAAGAACACATATTTGAAACTATATACAAATCAATAAATGTACAGAGGTGAATAAATTGGATAAAAACGAGTACAGAGCAAAATTGGAAGAAATCGGTCAGTTAGTTGACAGACAGGACTACAAAGGCGCTCTAAAAATTGTAGATACCATTGATTGGCGTAGAGTACGCAGTGCCAGAACCTTATGTATGGTAGGCGAGATATACGAAGCTAATAAAAGGTATGAAGATAGTCGAAAACTTCTGCTCCTTGCACATCAGAGAGCTCCTATTGGAAGAACTGTCATATACAGATTAGTTGAGCTTTCTATTAAAATGGGTGAATTTGACGAGGCACTGAATTATTATAAGAAATTTGTGGAGATTTCTCCTAATGACAACAGCCGTTACATTTTAAAATATAAAATTTACAGAGCGAGACGTTCACCGATTGAAGAACAGATTGCAATTCTTCAGGATTATAAGAGCAAAGAGTATACGGAAAGATGGGCTTATGAGCTGGCACGGCTGTATGCAAAGGCAGGTATGAAGGATGCTTGCATTGAAGAGTGTGACGATTTGATTTTATGGTTCAGCGAAGGAAAATATGTTACAAAGGCCATGGAATTAAAAATGCGCTTTACACCGCTGACAGCAGCGCAGCAGGAAAGCTATAACAAGGCAAAAGGTGTTCCTGTTCGTGCTGTTGAAATACCGAAGACAGTACCGGTGCAGATGAATGAGCCTTTCAATCAGCAGCAGGATAAGGAAATTGAAGAGATATTAAACAGTATTAAGCTGGGAGAGCTTACACAGGAAGCTCCGTCTGAAACAGTGAAGCCTCAGGAAGCGCCTATGCAGCCAAAACAGCCGGAAGACCTTCCGGACCGCGTGGCACAGGGGCTAAGGGATGTGTTCCAGCCAAAGGCAGCAGTGTCAGAGGACATGGAAACAGCGGCAACAAAAGAACCGTCTACGGCAACAAAAGAACCGTCTACGGCTACGGAAGAACAGGGATATGTGATTAAAGATTTAGAGCCGGAAGATATGACAAAGGGCACTGAATTTAAGCCGTTTCATATTGGAAGCGCAATGACAATGGAGGTAAAGGCAGAAGCCCCGAAATCAGAGATGCTTTCTTCTGATGGTGCAGCGACAGAAGCCTTTAAGACAGATACAAAAAGTCTGGAAATTGATTTAGAAGCGCTTTTGGCAGAGACCGCAAACGAGTTGGCGCAGGCAGTTGCCGAAGGAACACAAGAAACTGTTCAAGAAGTAAACGAGGAAGTTGTGGAAGAGGCGCTTGCGGAGATTTCAGAAGAACCGGGTGAAGAAGAAGTTACAGAAGTTGTTGAAGAAACCGAAGAGGTTGTAGAGGAAAGTTCTAAAGAAGCAGAAGAAGATATTCTTCCTGCGCCGGCAGCGGCAAAGGCTGCTATGATTGCAGAAAATTTAAGCGCTGTTTTTGAAGAAAAAGCAAATGAAATCGAAGCTTTGGCAGCAGAAAATACAGAGGAAGAGTCCGAAGAAGCTTTAGCAGAAGCCAAAGAAATTACAGAAGAAGCTTTAGAGGAAACTGCTGAGACAGCAGAAGAAGCGGTAGAAGAGGCTGCGGAGGAAGAAGTATCTGAGGAGGCAACCAGAGAAATTCCTGTGGAAGAAGTCAAAGAGGCAATGGGTGAAATTGATTTTTCACAGGCTTTGGAACAGGAAATAGAGAAAGAAACTTCCGTTGAGTCACAGCAGGAGGAATGCCATATAAAACGTGTGGCAGCCTCGGCAGTAGATGAAACGCAGAAATCTTCTGCATTTCAGACAGCAGTCGAAGGCTTAATGCGTCATCACCTTACAGAAGAAGAACACAGAAGATTGTTTACATATTTTGCACCTGTTCCGGGTATGACACAGCAGATAAATGAAGCCTTAGATACTGCACAGGAGTCTGCATGTGCCAAGACATCTCAGGCAGGAAATATTATCGTTACAGGACGTGAAGGTTCCGGAAAGACAAGACTTTCAGAAGGGCTGATTAAAGCTCTTTGCAAAGAACGTCAGATGGAAGGCGCTAAGGTTGCGTTTATCACAGCAGAGGAATTGAATAAAAAAGACCCAATAGCCATTGTGGGAAAATTATCAGGAGGATTTCTGGTAGTTGAAAATGCAGGAGAATTAGACGAGGAAATAGTCGAAGATATGTCAAAGGCTATGGAATTTAAGACAAATCGTTTGACTGTAATTTTAGAGGATTTGAAACCGGGTATCCGCAGTCTGGAAGAAAAATATCCGGAATTTATCAAAAAATTTGACTCCCGCATTGTAATTCCTGTGTTTACCAATGATGAGCTGGTATCTTTTGCGAAAACTTATGCAAAAGAGCTGGGATATAAAATTGACGATATGGCAGTTCTTGCATTATATACTTTAATCGGAGATAATCAGAACGAAGAAAATCCGGTCACAATCGGCACAGTCAGAGGCATGATGGATGAAGCCATTAAAAAAGCTTCTAAGAAAGGACGCCGATTAGGAAAGAAAGTGGCAAAACGCCATTTAGATGATGAAAGCGGCAGAATTATGCTGTATGAGAAAGATTTTGATATTTAGTCAGGAGGAAAAAAGATGACAGCCCCTTATCTGGGAAACCCTAAAAGAACCATAGAAGTTCTTCAAAAATACGATTTTGTTTTTCAGAAAAAATTCGGGCAGAATTTCCTGATTGATACCCATGTGTTGGATAAGATTATAAGCGCTGCCGAGATTACAAAAGAGGATTTTGTACTGGAGATTGGTCCCGGAATTGGGACCATGACCCAGTATCTGGCATGTGCGGCCAGAGAAGTGGTTGCAGTTGAAATTGATAAAGCGCTGATACCAATTCTTGAGGATACGTTGCAGGACTACTCTAATGTAACTGTTCTCAACGAGGATATTTTAAAGGTCGATATCAAAAAACTGGCAGATGAGCACAATAATGGAAAACCCATTAAAGTTGTGGCAAATCTGCCATATTATATTACAACACCGATTATCATGGGATTATTTGAAGGAGATGTGCCAATTGAGTCCATTACCGTAATGGTGCAAAAGGAAGTAGCGGACCGAATGCAGGTAGGACCTGGAACAAAGGAATACGGAGCGTTGTCATTGGCAGTGCAGTATTATGCAGAACCTTATATTGTAGCCAATGTGCCGCCTAACTGCTTTATGCCAAGACCGAAGGTGGGAAGCGCCGTTATACGTCTTACAAAACATGCAGAACCTCCGGTAGAGGTGTCTGATACAAAGCTGATGTTTCGCATTATTCGGGCATCCTTTAATCAGAGAAGAAAAACTCTTGCCAACGGTTTGAATAATTCTCCGGAGCTTTCCTTTGGAAAAGAAGAAATTCAAAGAGCAATTAAGGCTTGTGGATTTCCTGAGGGAATTAGAGGAGAAGCATTGACCTTAGAAGAGTTTGCTGCATTGACCAATGAATTTAAAAGTAAATAAGAAACAGAAAAACATCGCAGAGAAGTGAGTCTGCGATGTTTTTTTTATAAATATTAAAGGAAGGAGAGTCGGCATTAACGCCGACTTATGAAAAAGAAAATATAAAAATAATTTGCTCTGTATTATTTTTATGATATTAGTATATATTGGAAATATGTTCAAAGCATGATGAACTTGTGAAGAAATCGTGAACGAAATTGAAAACTTTTATGAATGTTCTACATTAAAGCCCTAAAAAGGAAGATGACAGGGAATTTGCAAGTGGTGAATATCTAAAAAGTTTTCAACGGATATCCGTGCGCCTCCTAAAAGACAGGAGAGATTTCCTAATTTTGAGGGGATAATGTTACAGTCTCTGTTTTGATGTCCGGCCAAGTATTCTGAAATTCTTTGGTTGATATCAGGAATATGATTGGAAAAAGCGCTGTTTAATACAATGATATCGGTATTAAAGGTGTTAATAATATTGTTAATGCCAATGGAGATGTATTTCACGAATAAATCCATCATTTCATGGGCAAGAGGCAGGTTTACGTCATAATCCTTTAAAAATTCAGATATAGTAACGTTTTCTTTCTTCTGTCGGGCAGCATAATTTTCCAGAATGGCTCTTTGAGAGGCATAAAGCTCAAAACAGCCCTGATTTCCGCAGGGGCATGGTTTTCCGTCAGGGAATAAGATGGTGTGCCCGAATTCACCGGCATAGCCATCCCGTCCTTTATATAAGCGTCCGTTTACCAGAATTCCCATACCAATTCCGTCATGCACATTGATATGTATCATATTTTTATATTTGTGATGAAAGGCGGCTTCTCCCAAAACAGAGAGATTTGCTTCATTTTCTACAAAGACAGGAATTTGAAAGGTTTCCTGCAAATGTGTACCCAGACCGCTTTTGGGGAGAGGATAATAAGGCGTAAATAAAATTTCGTTTTTTTGGACAACTCCATAAATACCAATGGAAACTCCGATAATTTTATTTTTAAACGCAGTATTTTCTCTGATATAGAAATTTAAAATCTGTTCTAAATGCTGCAAAAGATTATCCTGTGGACAGAAGGGGATTTTTTTGATTTCCTGTACTTCTCCCTTTAAGTTTGTCAAAAGGGCAATAATCTGCTGCGGTTGTATTTCTAAAGACAGGGCAAAACCATAAGCTTTGTTAAACGCCAGCAGGATGGGCTTTCTTCCCATGGAGGTTTGGGCACTGCCGATTTCCCTGATGAAATGCTGTTCCAATAATTCCTGTACAATATTGGAAATGGTTGCCTTTGTAAGGGATAATTGCTTTGCCAGTTCTGCTCTGGAAACAGGAGGGTTATTTATAATAAATTCTAATACCAGACGGCGGTTATTATTGCGTATCATTTCCTGATTGGCGATGGACATAATAAAAGCTCCTTCGTATGTTAAACTTTTTGTTCTTATCATACACTTTTCCGGGAAAGGGGGCAAGGGATATACAGTTCTTCTTTCGAGAACCTTTAGAGAAACTTTAGAAGTATGTGGGAGAAAATGTGGTATAATGAAGTTGTCGCATTAAGTATATATCCGGAAATATTGATACATTTTATGCTCAGCCTGCGCTCACTTTGAGCTTATAATCTCAAAGCGTGCTCGACAAATTCGCTAAAAGTGCATCAATATTTCTGAATAATATTTAAAGTGACAACTTCGGTTTGGAAAGGAAATACCCTTTTGAGTGTTTCCTCGCCGGCACATGTGGTATATAAAATATGTAGAATTTAAGGAGATTGAAGATATGAAGAAAAAAGGAATTGCGTTGCTGCTTACAGGTGTGATTATGGCATCTTGTTCTATGCCTGTTTATGCGGACAGAGAGGATGCAAAGCTAGATGTTCCCTATATTTCGCTGGGAGCAGATTTGAATGCGCAGGAAAAGGCTTCTGTTTTGGAGCTTTTAGGTGTTTCGGAAAAGGATTTAGAAGATTATACTGTTGCTACGGTTACAAATAAGGATGAGCATAATTATCTGGACTCTTATCTGGATAAAAGTGTTATCGGTTCAAGGGCTCTTTCTTCTGTTCTGGTAGAGGGAAAAGAAGATGGAAACGGAATTCACGTAACAACAAAAAATATTACATACTGTACGCCGGGAATGTACGAAAATGCCCTTGCCACAGCGGGAATTAAGGATGCGGATATTGTGGTGGCAGGTCCGTTTAAAATTTCAGGAACAGCGGCTTTGGTAGGTGCGATTAAATCTTATGAAAATATGACAGGTGAAGAAGTAAAAGAAGAAAATGTAGAAACAGCTACCAATGAGCTGGTTATTACCGGACAGATTGCGGAAGATGTAGGAAGTCAGGAAAAAGCAGAGCAGCTCATCGGAGCAATTAAAGGAGAGGTAGTCAGCAGCGGCGTTTCATCACCGGAAGAAATCGGAGAAATTGTAGACCAGGCTGTAAAAGAGATGGAGGTAAAGCTTTCTGAGGAAGACCGTCAGGCTATTGTAAAGCTCATGGAAAAAATCGAAAATCTGGATTTGGATATCAACAGCTTAAAAGAACAGGCAAAAAATCTTTACGATAAGATTGAAGATTTAGGATTAAAGCTGGATATTAATGAAGAAGAGGTAAAGGGATTTTTTGATAAAATTATAGAGTTTTTTAAGAATTTATTTTCCGGTAATCAAGAATAAGAAATTTGGAGCTGCCGCATTAGGCGTATATCATGTTTAAGCGGCAGATCCTGCTTATAAAAGGCTATGATAGATTTCTTTAATACAATTCTTTATGATTTCTTTTCAGAAAATTCCTGTATTTTTTCATTCAGAGAGAGCATACGTCGATCCAGATTTGAAACGATATTTGCACATTCCTGCAGCTCACGGCGAATATAATCTGGTGCATTTCCCTCAAATTTATAATAGATTTTATGTTCCAGACTTGCCCAGAAATCCTGTGCAATGGTGCGGATTTGTATTTCCACAATGGTATCCACAATTCCCTGTGTCAGATGAATAGGAACTGTCACCAGAATGTGATAGCTTTGATATCCGCTTACTTTTGGATGCGTAATGTAATCCTTCACAGAAACTACCTTTAAATCGCTTTGTTTTGTAATCATATCTGCAATCAAATAGATATCAGAAGTAAAAGAACATATAATGCGGATACCTGCGATGTCATTTACGTACTTCACCATGTTTTCCACACTGGTTTCATAACCGTTCTTTTTTAGCTTATTTACAATACTTGCCGGAGTTTTAATGCGGGATTTAATGTGTTCAATAGGAGTATAATGATAAATGTGCTGAAATTCATCGTTGAGAATATCAATTTTTGTATTAATTTCTTTTAAAGCGGCGTTGTAGAGGAACATGAGCGTTTCCCAGCCGTCTGCATCTTCTTGCTTGATTAGTTCTATAAGTTTTTCCATTTTTGTGTCCTCATTAAAGAAAATAAAAGTCTGTCACTTTTTCTTAGTATAGCAGAAAAGCGACAGACAGTCAAAAAAGATTTTTATGTTGTATGAAGAAGCATGTCCTGAGATTTAATCAGATTTAATTTTCGCATGCCGTTGGCAATAAACAACGTAAGGACGCCCGGCAGGATGAAATGAAACAGAAGGATTTTTAAAAACACCATCTGTGGGGCTTCTCCTGCTGTCATGGTTTCCCAAGTAGTCGTCTGTCCCATAAGTCCCATAGTGCCCAGACCGGAACCGTTAGGTGAATTTTGCATTTTTCCTAAGAGAACGCCCAGAGGTCCTAAAATGGTGCTGGAAAGTATAGGAGGCAGCAGAAGGAATGGGTTTTTCAGAATATTAGGAAGCAGCAGCAATGGCGTGCCTGTTCCGATAGAAAGAAGTCCTGAAAAACCGTTTTCCCGATAACTTGCAACAGCCATTCCTACCATACTGCAACAGCAGCCGATGGTTGCCGCCCCGGCAGCCGGTCCTGATAATCCCGCTATAACGCCCAGTGCAGCAGTACCGATAGGGAAAACAACGGCGATGCTCATAAGTACTGCAACTATTATCCCCATAAGGAGAGGCTGTTGCTGTGCTCCCCAATTTACACAGTTGCCAAACTCCTGTATAAAGTAACTCAGGGGTGTCTCCAGCAAAAGATTTATAAGTTCTCCGCATAAAAATCCCGTAAGAGGACACAGAAATAAATCAAAACGAGTTTTTTTGACAAAGAGACGAGAAAGCTCAATAGCTGTAAAGGCAGCCAGAAAAGAGCACAAAAACGCTGACGGACCGGCGGCATCGCCTCCTAACATACCTGCAATACCGGCACATAGTACAACAAGAGGCGCTTCCTGAAGCTGGCAGGCAACACCCACCCCAATGCCTATTCCGGTAAGTCCGGTGGCAATCCCGCTTAAATGAATAAGCGTACTGTTAAAGTCACTGGGGAAAAGGTTCGCAATCTGTCGCAAAAACATTCCCATAATCAATGTGGCAAAGATACCACATGCCATTCCGTGAGCCCCTTCTATGAAAAATCGTTGTAAAAATCGTTGTAAAAATCGTTTCATAATTTCAGATTTTTAAATAAAGAGCCTAAGGAAGTAGAGATTTCTTCGCTTTCCGGTAATTCGTAATCCGGTTCTTCCTCTTTTTCTTCTGCGATTTCATTGAGCGCTTTCATGCTCAGACTGATTTTTCCGTCTTCGTTTTTGATTACTTTTGCTTTTACTGTATCGCCAATGCTTAAAACGGCTTTCGGTGATTTAATTCGTTTTTCGGAAATCTGAGAAACGTGTACAAGACCGGATATTCCGTCACCTAAATCAATGAAAGCGCCGTAAGTCTGTAAGGACTCTACGGTACCTTCCACAATACTTCCCACCTTAATATCGTCAATTTTACTGCGTTTTTCAGCGTCAGCCTTTTCTTTTAAAATTTCTTTTGCAGAGAGAACAAGACGGTTTTCCTGTTCGTCTACTTCAAAAACCCTTACAGTAATGGTCTTTTTTAAGAAATCTTCTGGATTTTCTACATAATTTAAAGCCAGCTTGGAAACCGGGATAAAAGCACGGATACCTTCTACATAAGCAATAACGCCGCCTTTTACAATGCCCTCCACGGACACTTCAAATTCTGTTTTGTCTTCCTTCATCTGCTCTAATTTGTCCCATATAAGCATATCATCGTCACGGAAGTTAGAGAAAGAAGCGTCAATTTCTTTCATGTAGTCTTCCATAGTTTCTTGTTTTTTCATTTCTTCTGACATTGAAATACCTCCATGTTTTAAATTTTGGATTAAGTATATCATAATTGCCATTGATTTAGAAGTATGTTACTATAAAAACAGATAGAACTGCAGTAAAGGCAGAAAGGAAAGAAGAATGGGAAAGCAAGGAAAAATATACATTATCGGACATAAAAATCCAGACACAGACTCTATTTGTTCAGCAATTGCTTATGCGGATATAAAGAACAGAATGAGTAACGGAAATCGCTATGCGGCAAAGAGAGCGGGACAGATAAATGAAGAAACAGAATATGTGCTGAAACGATTTGGTGTGGAAGCGCCGGGTTACCTGTCAGATGTTGGGACACAGGTAAAAGATATGGATATTCGTGAAACTCCGGGAGTTCCCAACAGTATTTCCATTAAAGATGCGTGGGCAATTATGAAAGAGAGCAGTGCAGTAACATTGCCTATTACAAAAGAGGACGGACAGCTGGAAGGATTGATTACCACAGGAGATATTGCAAAATCCTACATGGATGCCCATGACAATTATTTCCTTTCCAATGCCAGAACCCAGTACAGAAGTATTGCCAATACCGTAGAAGGCGTCATTGTAACAGGAAATTCCCATGGGTATTTTGTAAAGGGAAAGGTGGTAATCGGGGCGGCAAATCCGGATAAATTAGGAGATTTTCTGGAGGAAGACGATTTGGTTATCTTAGGAGACCGCCATGAAGACCACTTATGCGCTATTCAGGAAAATGTAAGCTGTATGATTGTGTGCAACCATGCCAGAGTATCTGCAGATATTATTGAGGCGGCAGAAAGAAACCAGTGCGTCATCATTCAGTCCGCTCTTGATACATTTACCGTAGCAAGATTGATTAATCAGAGTATTCCTGTGAAACACATTATGAAAAAGGAAAATCTGATTACGTTTCAGACAGATGACTTTACCGATAATGTAAAGGACATCATGGTAAAAAACCGACACAGAGCATTTCCGGTGGTAAATAAGCATGGCAAATATATTGGTACGGTTTCCCGCCGTAATTTGCTGGGAATGAAAAAGAAACAGCTGATTTTAGTTGACCATAATGAGAAGACACAGGCAGTGGACAATATTGATGCGGCAGAAATATTGGAAATTATCGACCATCACAGATTGGGCTCACTGGAAACTTTACAGCCGGTGATGTTCCGCAATCAGCCGGTAGGGTGTACAGCGACAATTATGTATCAGATTTATGTGGAAAAGGCGTTGGAAATCAGTCCGTCTATTGCGGGGCTTTTATGTTCTGCGATTATTTCAGATACTTTGATGTTTCGTTCGCCTACCTGTACCTCCGCAGATAAAATGGCGGCAGGCGCTTTGGCTTTGATTGCGGGAATTAATATAGAAGAACATGCAAAAGAAATGTTTACTGCGGGAAGTAATTTGAGAGGAAAGACTACGGAAGTTATTTTCTATCAGGATTTCAAGCGTTTTACAGCGGATACCGTGAATTTTGGCGTAGGACAGATTAGCTCCATGAACGAAGAGGAGCTGAAGGATTTAAAGAAAAGGCTTATTCCGTTTATGGAACATGAGTGCGGAAAGAACGGAATTTCTATGGTATTTTTCATGCTGACTAATATTTTGGATGAGTCCTCTGAAATTATCTGCTACGGAGAGGGCAGTGGAAAACTGGTACGAGATGCGTTTGAAGTGCAGGAGTCTGACAGTGGTTATATACTGCCCGGTGTGGTATCCAGAAAGAAACAGCTGATACCTGCATTTATCGGAACTTTGCAGCAGAACGGAAATTAGTGCATTGTATATTGGTTTTGAAAGGACAAGAAAATGAGTAAAATTGAGTGGAAACCGGGAAATATGCTTTATCCTCTGCCGGTGGTAATGGTGAGTGTGGCGGATGAAGAAGGGAAGGACAATATTATTACGGTGGCATGGGCAGGAACAGTATGTACCAATCCGCCTATGGTGTCTATTTCTGTACGACCGGAACGATATTCCTATTATATGATAAAAGAAACAGGAGAATTTGTGATTAATCTTACTACGGAGAAACTGGCTTATGCAACCGATTACTGTGGGGTCAAATCCGGTCGTGACGTAGATAAATTTAAAGAGGCACATTTAACAAGAGAAGCAGCCTCTCATGTGGGAGCGCCGATGATAAAGGAGTCTCCTGTTTCTATTGAATGTCGGGTAAGAGAAGTGCAGGAGTATGGAAGCCACAGCGTGTTTACGGCAGATGTGCTGGCGGTACATGTGGATGACCAATACATGGATGAAAAAGGCAAGTTTGATTTGGCAATGTCAAATCCAATTGTTTATTCCCACGGAGAGTATTATGGATTAGGGAAGAAATTGGGAACCTTTGGGTATAGTATTAAGAAGAAAAGAAAGAAAAAACAGAAGAAGCAGGGGAAATGAGTATGGAAAATATTACACTGATTGGAATGCCCGGTGTAGGAAAAAGTACGGTAGGCGTTATTCTGGCGAAGGTGCTGGGATATGAATTTGTAGATTCAGACCTGTTAATTCAAAAGTCTGAAAATCTGCTTTTGCGGGAAATTATTGCAAGGGACGGACAGGATGGTTTTTTGAAAATTGAAAACAGAGTAAATGCTTCTATTGAGACAGAAAAATCAGTAATTGCCACGGGAGGAAGCGTGGTATACTGTGCAGAAGCCATGGAACATTTGAGGAAAATCGGTAAAGTGGTATACCTGAAGCTGGAATATGAAGAACTAAAGAAACGTTTGGGAAATCTTAGAGGCAGAGGCGTGGTTTTAAGAGACGGACAGACTTTAAAAGACTTGTACGATGAGCGGACACCTCTTTATGAAAAATATGCAGATATTGTAGTTGATGAGAAAAATCTGGATGTAGAGGGAACTTTACAGAAAATTCTCGAAAATATTGCTGAATAATTGACGGCAAGGGTTTGGAAAACTGTGGAGAAACGGGAAAATGCGGATTTTTATTTACAAATTCATATATCTGTTATAATATAATGGATAAGCCATAAAATAGTATTGAGAAAGTATTGTAAACAGACGTGAATTCGAGAAATGGCTTTATAACAAATAGATAAAACCTGTGACAGACAGGAAGACATAGATTTAGACAGGTAGTGATACCTGGGAAAACAAGAGGTGTGTATATGGAGCAGTATATTATTAAGGGTGGAAACCCATTGGTCGGTGAAGTGGAAATTGGCGGTGCCAAGAACGCAGCGCTGGCTATACTGGCAGCAGCAATCATGACAGATGAGACGGTACACATTGAAAATTTACCAGATGTTCGTGATATTAATGTGTTATTAGAGGCGATTAAAGAAATTGGTGCTACTGTTGACCGCATTGGACCTACGGAAGTAAAGATTGCGGGAGCAACCATTGGAAATATTACTGTTGAGTATGAATATATTAAGAAAATCAGAGCGTCCTATTATTTGTTGGGTGCTCTTTTAGGCAAATATAAAAATGCAGAAGTGCCCCTTCCGGGAGGCTGTAATATAGGAAGTCGTCCGATTGACCAGCATTTAAAAGGTTTTCGGGCTCTCGGTGCGTCAGTAGATATTATTCACGGTGCAGTTGTAGCAAAGGCGGAGCATCTTACAGGAAAACATATTTTTATGGATATGGTGTCAGTGGGTGCGACAATCAATGTTATGATGGCAGCGGCAATGGCGCAGGGAAATACGACTATTGAGAATGCGGCCAGAGAGCCTCATGTTGTAGACGTTGCAAACTTCCTTAACAGCATGGGAGCGAATATTAAAGGGGCCGGTACAGATGTAATTCGTATTCAGGGAGTGGACAAGCTTCATGGTACTACTTATTCCATTATTCCGGATCAGATTGAAGCAGGAACCTTCATGTGTGCAGCAGCAGCAACCATGGGGGATATTATGGTGAAAAATGTTATTCCAAAACATTTGGAAGCAACTACAGCGAAGTTAGAAGAAATCGGATGTCAAGTAGAGGAATTCGATGATGCAGTACGTGTTGTAGCCAATAAACGTTTAAAACGCACAAATGTAAAAACAATGCCATATCCGGGTTATCCTACAGATATGCAGCCTCAGTTTGCCGTAGCATTGACTTTGGCAGAGGGGACAAGTATTGTAACAGAAAGTATTTTTGAAAATCGTTTTAAATATGCAGATGAGCTTACCAGAATGGGAGCGAATATTAAGGTAGAGGGAAATACTGCCATTATTGATGGTGTGCAGAAGCTTGCAGGAGCAAGAGTCAGTGCACCGGATTTGAGAGCGGGAGCAGCTCTTGTTATTGCTGGCTTAGCGGCTGAAGGTATTACGATTGTAGATGATATTGTTTATATTCAAAGAGGATATGAACGTTTTGAAGAAAAGCTTAGAAGTCTTGGCGCTGAAATTGAGAAGGTTTCCAGTGAAAAGGAAATTAAGAAGTTTCAGCTTCGAGTAGGCTGATAGATTTTTTGGAAAAAATGCTTGACGGATAGTGTGAAAAGCGTTATCGTAATAGTGTTAAATAGAAAACTGGAAATGTTATATTTTCTCTTATTCAGAGTGATGGAGATACATAGGATCTGTGAAGTCACGGCAACCCCGCATGGCGGAAGGTGCCAACCTGAGCGAATAATCGAACAATAAGAGGATTCATTTTATGAAAAGTATATGAGTCCGCTTTGTCGGGCTCTTTTTCATTGTACTACGACGAAAATGCAAGAGAAAATATAAACTCAAGAAAAGGAGAAAACACATGGAAAAAAGATTATTTACTTCTGAATCTGTAACTGAAGGCCATCCAGATAAGATGTGCGATGCGATTTCTGATGCGATTTTAGATGCACTTATGGAAAAAGATCCGATGAGTCGTGTTGCCTGTGAAACAGCAACAACAACAGGTGTTGTTATGGTTATGGGTGAAATTACAACAAATGCTTATGTAGATATTCCAAAGATTGTAAGAGATACAGTAAGAGAAATTGGATATACAAGAGCAAAATATGGTTTTGATGCAGATACTTGCGGTGTTATTACTACAATAGATGAGCAGTCAGCAGATATTGCTTTAGGTGTAGATAAAGCTTTAGAAGCAAAAGAAAATAAAATGTCCGAAGAAGAAATTGATGCCATTGGTGCCGGGGATCAGGGTATGATGTTTGGATTTGCAACAGATGAAACAGAGGAATTTATGCCATATCCAATCGCTCTGGCTCATAAATTAGCATTGCAGCTTACGAAAGTACGTAAAGATGGTGTGCTTACTTATTTAAGACCGGATGGAAAAACACAGGTAACTGTAGAATATGATGAGAATGATAAACCAATCCGCTTAGATGCAGTAGTATTGTCTACACAGCATGATCCGGAAGTGACACAGGAACAAATTCATGCGGATATTAAGAAATATGTTTTTGATCCAATTCTTCCGGTAGATATGGTGGATGATGAGACAAAATTCTTTATCAATCCAACAGGTCGTTTTGTAATTGGTGGTCCTCATGGGGATAGTGGATTAACAGGACGTAAAATTATTGTAGATACTTATGGTGGATATGCACGTCATGGCGGCGGTGCTTTCTCTGGTAAAGACTGTACAAAAGTAGACCGTTCTGCAGCTTATGCAGCTCGATATGTAGCGAAAAATGTTGTAGCAGCAGGCTTGGCAAAGAAATGTGAAATTCAGTTGTCTTATGCAATTGGTGTAGCGCATCCGACTTCCATTATGGTTGATACTTTTGGAACAGGAAAGCTTTCTGATACACGTTTAGTAGAAATTATTCGAGAAAACTTTGATTTAAGACCTGCAGGAATTATTAAAATGCTGGATTTACGTCGCCCAATTTATAAACAGACAGCAGCTTACGGACATTTCGGAAGAAATGATTTGAATTTACCTTGGGAAAAATTAGATAGAGTGGAAGATTTAAAGAAATATTTATAAGATATTTATTAAAATAGGATTTTTTATGTCGGACTGTTTCATTAACGGTCCGACTTTTTCTATTTTGTGCCGAAAATATTAAACTTGTGTGTATATTAAGAAATACAGTTGAAATTACCAGAAACTTGTAATACGATAACAATATAAGAATAAAATAGAATAGCGGGAGGAAAAAGAATGAGGAAAAAAATATTACAAGCTGTGGTAGTTGCTTTCGGTATTTGGGGCAGCGCTTTTACGGTATCTGCTGTGAGTGATTCAGGTATAGAAAGCACTATGCTGCAAGAACAAAGTATTGAGACAGAGAAACCGGGTGAAGGAGGAGAAACTAGTAAGCCGGAAACTGGATGGATTGAAAGTGAAGAGGGCTGGCAGTATAAAGATGAGAATGGAAATTTGGTAAAAGATAGCTGGCTGGAAATAGAAGGAGAAAGATATTATTTTGATAAAGATGGATATCGTGCTTCTTATTGGCTGGATATAAATGGACAGTATTACTGGCTTGGAGCAGATGGAGCAATGCGAACTAGCTGGCAGCAAATCGATGGTGCGTGGTATTATTTGGGAAATGATGGAGTAATGCAGACGGACTGGATAGCACCTGGGAACGGCTATTGGTATTACATGGGAAGTAATGGAGCGATGCAGACAGGCTGGATTTCACCGGGAGATGGTTATTGGTATTATGCAGATGAAAATGGAGGAATGCAGACAGGCTGGATAGCACCTGGGAATGGTTATTGGTATTACATGGGAAGTAATGGAGCGATGCAGACAGGTTGGATTTCACCGGGAGATGGTTATTGGTATTATGCAGATGAAAATGGAGGAATGC
>ENA-OPRU01000278-OPRU01000278.1-human-gut-metagenome-genome-assembly--contig:-NODE-278-length-40995-cov-25.076111_pt1 | contig 40995 bp, 42 predicted proteins | sample MGYA00241897_ERZ501888 | MGnify/ENA primary metagenome ERZ501888 (study PRJEB25962, sample SAMEA2042398) | human gut metagenome | biome: human gut; feature: human-associated habitat; material: faeces... | reverse complement strand
ATGGATACGGGATGTTCCGGAATATGCTGGATTATAAGCTTGCCTGGAAGGGAAAGAAATTAGTAAAGACAGACCGCTTTTTCCCTTCAAGCAAAAAATGCAGTAAATGCGGAAAGATAAAAAAAGAGCTGGGATTATCCGAAAGAGTATACCGCTGCACGTGTGGAAATGAGATGGACAGAGATCGAAATGCAGCGATCAATATCCGTGAAGAGGCAAGAAGGATGCTGGCAGTATAAACTGTCCATATCCGGACAATAAGTAAGAAAATACGCCCGTGTCCGGGCAAAAAGAATCGCGGGGCACACGAGGATAGCTTGTAGATACTTGGCTCAGTAGAGTCATTGAGCAAGAAGCCCCCACTTCAAAATCTGGGATTTAAGTGGTGGGAGCATGTCACAATGATAAGAGATAAAAGGAAAAATAAAAAATGACAAAGATTAGAATCATAAAGAAAAATAATGACTGCAGCATGGAATACGAAGTAGGCGATATTTGTGAGGTCACAGGTACCTGGTATGGCGGTGTCCACATCAATGGCCGTTCCGGAATCCCGGTTTCCCTTGATAAAGAAGAATATATGGAACTCAACACAGAACCGGAAGAACCTGACAGTGCAGAAAATGAAAATACATCAGAATCACCGGAACACGATATCCATACAGGCGACATTGTACAGCATTTCAAAAGAGAATGGGTATCCCCGGATACTTCCGAATATCTCTATAAAGTCCTTGCAGTAGCCCATCACACAGAAAATGGTGAAAAACTGATGATTTACCAGGCGCTCTACGCACCTTTCAAAATCTGCGCCAGACCCTATGATATGTTTATGAGTGAAGTAGATAGAGACAAATATCCGGATATTAAACAGGAGTACAGATTTGAAAAATATACTGAAAAATAGATGATTGATATTTTATGGAATTGCTATAGTAAAACAGGCACTTTTGCCTGTACAAAAACACTTTGTCGTTGTATAGTAATAACAAATAATAACAGCATACGTTTCCAGAGATTTTATAGCATTATCTGAAAAAATGTGCAGAAAGAACGAAAGGGAAGGAAATATGCAGAAGGTATTAGTAGTTGTAGACATGCAGAATGACTTCATCGACGGAGCTCTTGGAACAAAAGAGGCAGTTGCCATTGTACCTGGTGTAAAAGAGAAAATCGAAAATTTTGATGGAGTTGTTCTTTTTACCAGAGACACCCATGAGACTTACTATCTTGACACCCAGGAAGGACAGAAGCTTCCTGTACCGCACTGTATCCGTGACACTGAAGGCTGGCAGATCAGAAGCGAATTAGATGCACTCAGAAAAACAGAACCCATTGATAAAGAAACCTTTGGTTCCACAGACCTTGCAGGAGAACTGGTGGCAATGAATGAGGATAATGAAATCGAAAGTATCACATTCGTAGGTTTATGCACAGACATCTGTGTTATTTCCAATGCACTTCTGGCAAAAGCATCTCTCCCGGAAGTTCCGATCATCGTAGACGCTAAATGCTGCGCAGGCGTAACACCGGAAAGCCATGAGAATGCACTGAAAGCAATGGAAGCATGTCAGATCCAGATTGACAGATAAACTGCAGAGCAGTTATTCAGTTATAAACAAGCAGTAAAGCAGATGATTTTATCCACCTGACAATTCAGATATGAGGAGTGACAAAATAATGAAAACAATTACACGAGATGAGGCATTCACATTATTAAAGAAATACAACAAGAATCCCTTCCACATTCAGCATGCCCTGACTGTAGAAGCAGTAATGAAATGGTATGCCAATGAACTTGGCTATGGCGAAGATGCAGAATACTGGGGAATTGTAGGGCTCCTCCACGACATCGACTTTGAACTATATCCGGAAGAACACTGTCTGAAAGCTCCGGAAATGCTCCGCGAAGCAGGCGTAGGCGAAGACGTGATCCATTCAGTTGTATCCCACGGCTACGGTATCACAGTAGGATGTGGCGCAACCATTGATGTAGCACCGGAACACGAAATGGAGAAAGTACTCTTTGCAGCAGACGAACTTACAGGACTTATCTGGGCAGCAGCACTTATGAGACCATCCAAAAGCACAAAAGACATGGAACTCAAATCCCTCAAGAAGAAATATAAAAGCAAAGGTTTCGCAGCAGGATGCTCCAGAGAAGTCATCGAGCGAGGAGCCGAACAACTCGGCTGGGAATTGCAGAAGCTGCTCACTATGACACTGCAGGCAATGGCAGACTGCGAAGATGAGATTAAGGCGGAGATGGACGCGGAAGCGTAAATGCTAAAACTGAATAGTAAAGTAACAAGAGCTGCTTAGAAAGAAAGGGACATATCAGAGATAGAAGGTATGTCTCTTTTTGTATTACAGTGAATTGAATATGATAGGTAATGTCGAACGAAAATTGTTGCTGTTTATGTCGAAAAATTGTATAATATGACGTAAAGTAGTTGGCTTTATCAGATAACTTATGCAGTAAAGAATAAAAAAGAGAAATGATGTCTGGAGAGACATTTGGGAATTGGATAAATATAATGAATAAGACTTTAAATTACTATAACGAAAATGCACAGTCCTTTGCGTCTGGAACTGTTTCCGTTAAGTTTACAGAAATACAGGACAGATTCCTGAAAAAACTTAATTCAGGAGCGTATATACTTGATTTCGGCTGCGGGGCAGGAAGAGACACGAAATATTTTCTGAATCAGGGCTATCAGGTAGATGCAATAGATGGCTCCGAACAGTTGTGTCAGATCGCAAGTAAGTATACTGGAATCAAAGTCAGGCAGATGCTGTTTCAGGAATTGGAAGCAAAAGAAAAATACGACGGCATCTGGGCATGTGCCTCTATTCTTCATTTACCCAAAAAAGAATTGAAAGAGGTTTTTGAGAAAATGCTCACAGCATTGAAATCTAACGGATGGATTTATACCTCTTTCAAATATGGAGAATATGAAGGAGAGCGAAACGGACGGTACTTTACAGATTTTACAATAGACACATTTGCGGATTTTGTACAGGAGATACACAATCTGCAAATAAAAGAACACTGGATTACAGGAGATGTCCGACAGGGAAGAGGTGAGGAAAAATGGCTAAACTTAATTCTGCAGAAAAAATGAATATTGGATACGAAAACGAATATTCCACAGATGCCATGACCGGCGGCTCTGATAAAAGAAGACAACTGTATTATCAGTTAATCCAGAGCATGAAGAAAGCAGAAAGTGTTGATATCATTGTCTCATTCCTTATGGAATCCGGAGTAAAAATGCTTCTTCAGGAACTGGAAAACACCCTGAAACGCGGAGCCAAAATCCGAATCCTGACAGGAAATTATCTCGGAATCACCCAGCCGTCTGCACTATATCTGATTAAAGGAAAACTAGGTGACAGAGTTGATCTTAGATTTTACTGCGAAAAAGGCCGTTCTTTTCATCCAAAGTCTTATATATTCCATTATGCAGACCATAGTGAACTTTATATTGGATCGTCCAATATTTCAAGAAGTGCGCTGACTTCAGGAATAGAATGGAACTACCGTTTCAGCAGCAAAAAAGATCCGGAAAACTATGCTGAATTTTTTTATACATTTGAAGATTTGTTTAAAAACCATTCCATCATAATTGATGATAAAGAATTAAAAAGATATTCCCAGAACTGGCACCGTCCTGCAGTTGCAAAAGATCTTGATAAATATGACTTTGAACAGAATACAGAAGATACAAAAATAAAACCAATGTATGAGCCAAGAGGTGCACAGATTGAAGCTCTTTGTGCATTGGAAGATACAAGAGCAGAAGGAGCAAAGAAAGCACTCATCCACGCTGCAACAGGTATCGGAAAAACTTATCTGGCAGCATTTGATTCCAAACCATATGAAAAAGTTTTATTTGTTGCACACAGAGAGGAAATTCTGAAACAGGCAGCAGATTCTTTCAGAAATGTAAGAAATTCAAAGGATTATGGATTCTTTACAGGAGATGAGAAATGCACGGATAAATCCGTTATTTTTGCTTCTGTAGCAACACTTGGAAAATCAGAATATTTGGATGAAAAATATTTTGCACCGGATTATTTTGACTATGTAGTGATTGATGAGTTTCATCATGCAGTCAATAATCAGTATAGAAAAATCGTAGAATACTTTAAACCTCAATTCCTCCTCGGACTGACAGCAACACCTGAGAGAATGGATGGAAAAAATATATATGAAATCTGTGATTATAATGTGCCGTATGAGATTTCATTAAAAGATGGCATTAATAAAGGAATGCTGGTTCCATTTCACTATTACGGAATTTACGATGAGACAGACTATACAAAACTGCATATAGTCAGAGGAAAATATGTGGAAGAAGAACTGAACAAAACATACATAGGAAACGCCTACAGACATGATCTGATTTACAAATATTACTGTAAATATGGCTCAAAACAGGCATTAGGTTTCTGTTGTTCAAGAAAACATGCAGAGGAAATGGCAAAGGAATTCAGCAGAAGAGGAATCCCGTCGGCAGCAGTTTACAGTAATGCGGATGGAGAATTTTCCATGGACAGAACAGAAGCAATTGAGAAATTGGAAAGCGGAAAAATTAAAGCCATCTTCTCGGTAGATATGTTTAATGAAGGAGTAGATATTCCATCCGTAGACATGGTAATGTTTCTCCGTCCGACTGAATCTCCAATAGTATTTCTGCAACAGCTTGGAAGAGGATTGCGGAGGAGCAAAGGAAAACAATATCTCAATGTCCTGGACTTCATCGGCAATTACGAAAAAGCAGGAAGAGTCAGATACTTACTGACAGGAAAAAGCAAAGCAGAGAAACAAACTTATTCCCTCGCAGATAAAACAGATTATCCGGATGATTGTTTCGTTGACTTTGATATGAAATTAATTGACCTGTTTGCAGAAATGGATAGAAAGCAACAGACAATCAAAGAACAAATCAAAAATGAATATTTCAGAGTAAAAGAACTACTCGGCAAACAACCATCCAGAATGGATTTATTTACCTATATGGATGATGATATTTATCAGATGGCTATTACACATTCAAAAGAAAACCCGTTTAAAAAGTACCTGGAATATCTGAAAGAATTAAATGAACTTACGGATGAACAAAAAAGATTCTGCCAGGGAATCGGAAAAGAATTTATAAAACTACTGGAAAACACCAATATGACCAAGGTATATAAAATGCCAGTACTGATGGCTTTCTATAATCATGGTGACGTAAGAATGGAAGTAACAGAAACAGAACTTTTAGCAAGCTGGAAGGAATTCTTCTCTACAGGAACAAACTGGAAAGATCTGGATACAGGGATTACATATGAGCAGTATTGCAAAATTTCGGATAAGGACCATATTAAAAAGATTGTCAAGATGCCAGTGAACTTTTTAGTGGAATCAGGAAAAGGATTCTTTGTGAAAAAGGAAGATTCAGTGCTGGCATTAAGGGATGAAATGAAAGAAATCATAAAGAATCCAGTATTAGCAGAGCAGATGAAAGACGTGATTGAGTATAGGGTACTGGATTATTATCAGAGACGATATCGAATGTTAACAGAGTAAAGGTTTATTTTAATGGATTACGTAAATTTAGAATGGTTTATGGAGTATGAGAAAAAAGAATAAAAAACATAATACTGAAAATATGCTGCATCATAATGAGAGTATATCAAAAAAACAAATGATAGAAATCCACGAAGAGGCTTATTACAGGGCATTAAAAAGAATAGAGGAAGAAAACGAATCACACAATATTAGAGAAGAAAAGAGGGAGTATAAGTGGTATGAAAAGGTTTTATTAGTTATAAATTTTTTGTTTTGGCCATGGAATATTGATAAGAGATTGAAAGTGAATAATCAAATATATGATAGTGTACTTGTAATAGTTACATCTACGGTGTTGCTAGCTATTGGAGGTATCATGTGGATAATAGGTTTAGGAGCTTTCTTTTGGGAGATTTATAAAATAATTACATTAAAGATGGTAAAAGAAATGGGGTATACTATTGGTATTGTATCGTTTTTTTGGACTTTGGGATCAAGTTTTATATTGGCAGGAAGAGCTTTTGAAAAAGAAATGGAAAGTAATAAAATATATGCTTATTCTGCCAGCATATTTGCATTAATTAGTTGTGCTATAGCTATAATAACAATGCTTATTAAGTAACTCTTAATATAATATGGTAAATGAAACATTGGCTAAAATGTTTACATTTACAGGATGTAATTAAAATGATGGAAAAAGAATAAATGGTTGAGAATATAATATTTTATTTTTGACAATACCATCACCATCAACTGAAGAACAGCAAAATGCTAGTGAATGAAACGGTGTGTAAGAAGAAGGGAAAGGCATATATTTTGAGAAAAAATGCTAAAAGAAATATGAAAAAAATTGGAATAGTAGGAAGTATAGTTTGCCTAGCTTTTAATATTTCTTGTTTTGGCGTAGCTGCATCAAATCAAGAAGAAAATATAGTGCAAGAAGAATTACAAAGTGATGACGAATTGCAAAAAGTCTTTTTATCCATTAATAAAGATACTACAGAAGATGAAGTTTTGGACTTGATTACAGAATACGGTTTAGAATCTACCGTTGAGGAATATAATGGAAGACCGAAAAGTCGGAATTACTGTATCGCATTTGTGGCTGACGTAGCGCTTCAGAAGTATGCGGAATCTGGAGATAAATTAGAAGTATCTTTTGATAAAAATGATGGTTCGATATTATATGCAGAATACTTTAATGAGGAATCCTTTAAAAATGCTATTTATTATAATTATGGTACGTATTGGGATTTTAGAGAAGATGAGCCGGATAACTCATATTCAGGATATTATTACCACAAACCGGGAGATACTAAGGGTGGCATTACTATAAAATATAGTAATGGGAATAGTAAAGAAACAGGATATTATAATGTTGACAGTGCAGAACTTGCATTATCTTATATTTCATAATTCAATACTTAAAAAGTAGATGAGAAATTTAGGGGTAAATGAAAAGTATCAGAAGAAAATTATGCGTAAAAATTGGGAAATCGTGAATCTAAATAGTGGAAAAGAATATTTTAGTTAATAAGCATTTGGAGTAAAATTTGAAGACCAAAAATGTTAAACAAAAGAGAAAATAAGAGGAAGTAAAATGTGGGAGTTTAGAAAAATTACAGCCATCGAAGAGCCAGTATTTAATAATGTGTTGGAGCGTTTTTATAATCTGGGATTGGATGGTGTTGTACGTGAAAATATTCAGAATTCATTGGATGCTAAATTACCGGAAAGTAATCTGCCTGTGGAAGTTAAAATTAAGACAGGTGATATTTCTGCATCAGAAATTCCAGGAATAGATGAAATAAAAAGACATATTCGATCTTTAATAGGGGGAATTCCTATACGATGGAAATATAGAATTATAAGAAGCGATTGATGACATTGATACGGGAGAGATTTTATTATGAGAGATTAAAAGAAAATAAAATAAAAAACTAAAAATATGTTGAGGCTATAAAATTAGAAATACGGATTTTAGTATTTACTAAAAATTTAGGAGGATATTATGGATAAATTAGAATGGATACATTTGTCAGATGTTCATTTTTCTGGAAATGAAGGATATGAAATAAGAAGGATGCGAGATAGTATTATCAATAAATTAAAAGAAATAATAGCAGATAGAGTAATTAGTTTTGTAGTAGTGTCTGGAGATCTTGTATATCAAAATGGAACCTATGATAGTCAATTAAAAAAATTTTTGGATTCAATAATGGAAATATGTAATATAACAAAAGACAATTTATTTATTGTTCCAGGAAATCATGATTTAAAGAGAAATCAACCAAGAACACTTTTACTAAATGGAATAAGAAAAGATAATTTTAAATTTGAACATGAAACGATGAAACAATTACAAAAGGATTTTAAAAAATATAAAACTTTTATGAAAAAAATGGGAAAAGATGATGGAGATTATATATATAAATTAGAAAAAAGAAAAGGATATAATCTCTTTTTAATGAATACTGCTTTTACTGCAGGAACAGATGCTGATGATGGAAATTTAATACTTGAAAAAGATTCATTTTATGACGAAATAAAAAAACTTAAAGATCAAGAAAACAGTGTTAATATTGCTGTAGGACATCATCCAATCAGATGCTTTTTGCAGGAAAATCAAGAAAAAATTTGGAACAATTTTAATGATTATAATATTGACTTTTATCTGTGCGGTCATATGCATAAAGGTGCATATAGTTATGATTTAAATACGGGACGAGTAATTCCTACATACCAGTGTGGAAGTGGTAGAGTTGATGACTATGCAACAGTAACATTTCTAGTTGGTGAATTAGATATGAAAACAAAAAAAGGAAAGATAATATCTTATAAATGGCTGACAAATGAGGAATGTTGGACAATTGGTGGGATTGAAGGACGTAAAGCTGTTACAGGGGAAATGGAGGTTATTCTTGAGCGTTTCCAACAAAATGCTCCTTCATCATCTGTTGATGAAGAAATTAATGAAGATGAGTTTCGACGGTTTATGATGCGATTTCATGAGAAGTTAAAGAATTTAAGTGATATAGAATCTAATATAGATCCCAAAGATGTATTTGAAAAATTCTCAAATATGAAATGTAATAAAAGTGTAGAAAAACATTATGCTTCTTTGTGTCGTTACTTTCCCATTGTTGATGAAATTATGGAAAGCTCATTACTGACAACGATAGAGAGAGAAAGCATACCTAATATTGTTATTTCTGAATATAATAAGGTTTTTGGAACAGCATCTAATGGAAATGAAATTATAGAATTAATTGTGGATAACATATTTCAGATGTATAAAGATGAATTTCAATATTCTAATTCTAAATTGAAAACATATTTTAAAATATTGGTATTTTGGTCAATATATGAATGTGATATATTCAATGAAAAAATTTAATTTAAATAGTAGGAGAATCTATGGATTATTTTAAGATAAATAAATATTCATCTGTTGAAGAGAATATTTTATATATTTCTAATAATATTATTGAATTATTGAAATGCAGTGAAAAGGAGTTTGGAAAACTGGTTGAATTATATGAAAAAAATTTTTGTACAGAGATGAATATAAATATTGAAACAAATATATATTTAGCCATGACTTTTCTATACGGAATTGGAAAAGTTGAAGTTATTGATAAAAAAATAAAGTTGGTGGTAAAATAATATGATTTTAAAAGAACTTTATGTTGTATCATTGAAAGAGAAAATAATAATAAAAGAATACGTTTTTAATGAAGTTGGTGTAAATGTGATTTTAGGAGTTGCTAAAAAGGATTCCAATGGAGTTGGAAAAACGGCAATGGTTGATGCGATTCGAATGATATTAGGTGAGAAAGAGCCTAGCGACTTTAAGCATAAAGAAGAACTTGCTAAAAGAGATATTTTGCTTGTTTTAAAAATTGGATATGGGAATGTAATTCAATATTTAGCACGAAAAATAATAGATGATGAAAACGGGTATATATCTAATCATCTTGCAATGAACATAGAAGAATGGAATATATATGATTTGGATAAATATCGTGATTACATACAGTCTCTTGTATTTGAAAAGTTGAATGTTAAAAATATTCCATCATTGCAATCTATAAGAGAATATTTAATGCGAGATGAAAAGCTGGGATTTGGAGATATAATGTTGACTAAAAGAAAAGCTATTCAGAACAGTAGATGTATAAATTTTTTATCTTTACTACCGGTGAATTATGAGGTTAATATAAATAAGTTAAAAACAGAACAGACTTCATTAGAAAATGAAATTAAAATTATTAAGATGTTAGCTAAAGATATAAATAAATTAAGAGCAGAAAAAGTAAAATTGGAATCAGAAATTAATAAAATGGAAAGGATGTTTAACTCTATAGATGTAAATGGGAAAATTGATTATGATGAGGAAAAATATATTGATGCAAAAAAGAATCTTAGAAATATTGAAGCGCAGATATTTAAGAAAGAATATACTAAAAAGCAATTTGAACAAAATATAAAAGGATTGGAACAAAGACATAAAAAAATATGTGAGCTGATAAATTTGAAAGCGTATTTTAAACAAATACTTCAGTATTTTCCAGAGAATTTAGAAAAAAATTATGAAGATATGGAAAAATTTTTTGCATATATGCTTGAAAATAGGGGGGCTTATTTTAAGCGCAGAATAGAAATTCTGGAAGAAGAACTTGACAGATTACGCATAGCTAAGAGGAAAGTTCAGAATGTAATTTATGAAACTACTAAGATTTTTCAAAATACAGAGTTAATAGACGATATTCATAATATAAATCAGAAATTAAATGTTGAATACCAGAAATTAGCTGATGTAAAAATGAAAATAGATAAGTATAATGAAATTAACCATTTAACGAAAGAGTTGAATGAAAAAGGAAAAGAAATTCTTGAAAAAACACTTGAATATGAACAGGAATATAATCAATATGAGACCAATATAAGTAATATTGAAAAACATTTTGCTGATTTAACAGAAGTTGCATATGGAGAGAATGGTGATCTGATATACTATTATGAAAATGAAGTAAAAAAGAGAGCGACAACAGGAAGAATTAAAATTACATGTCAGATATCAGATGAAAATTCACACGGAAGATTATATATGAAAATTAATATGTTTGACTTGGCACTTTTCCTTAATAGAGTAGATAATGATGCAGGATGTAAATTCCTAGTTCATGATGGTTCCTATTGTAAACCTAATCCAGATGCAAAAGCAAAAGTTATAAAGTATATTGATGAATACTTAAAAGCAAGAGATTGTGGACAATATTTTATTACATTAAATAAATCAGAAATAAATGAGGAATGTCTTAATACTATAAGAAAATGTAAAATGATTGTTGCTGAGTTTGACCGTGAGCATCAAAATACAAATAGATTTTTTGGATTTAAATATTAATTGGAATGAGAAGATGATGAGATTTGTAAAGAGAAAGAAGATGAATCATTGGCAAGTTATTTAGAAATTAAACAGCTTTTAAGCGATATTCTTGATATTGATATGGATGTAGATGAAAATTGTGATATTGTCTGGCATGCACCGTTATATTTTGAAGAGAGTATAGAAATATTCAGAATCCCTATAGTTATTGAAAGAATAAAATTTTTAAAATATCAAATTCTTGATTTTTCCAATTTCACAGGTTTCACCGAAAATACTGTTCAATGCAATACAGAGATTGTATGCCAGTACTTTATTAACCAAACGGGTACATAACCCCTGAAAGCTTTTGGCTAACACTCTTTCTGCATTTAACTGACCACTCAATTGAGAGAATACGGTTTCTACCCGTCTTCTCAGTTTGAATATTAACTGACGTACGGATTTTGGCCAGTTTTCCTTACTGTTGGAACGTTTCAGGGCAAAAAGACAGATATTCTTTTCCTGCATTTCCTGTCCCATGTTTTTTCCAACGTAGCCTTTATCCGCTAAGATTGTAACATTAGACCAATGAGCCGCCAGATCACGTAATCCTTCGCAATCATCTGTAGATGCCGGTGTGATCTCAAATGATGCAATGTATCCTTCCAATGTGATTAAAGTATGTACTTTATATCCGTAATAAGTTTCTTTTTTGGAAGGACATTTTCCATAATCAGCACCATGACCACGAAATGCTTTACAATATCGTGCACGCCCAAATTTACAGACTGCAAGAGGAAAGCTATCGATGATGTAATAAGAACTGACTGGAATTGGGAATACGGAAATCATTTTTTGTCGTAACAATTCTGTTGTCTGCATCAGAGCGCGTCTTGTTCTGTTAAAACGACTTCTGCTGCAAAGCTGTGGAAAAAGATGCCTATAGTTTCGTTTCACAAAAGAAAACCAGGCATTCTCAGAATCAACACCTGCCAATTCTCCACAGAGACTGATAGTAATGATTTCTGAGTCAGACAATTTTGCATCCAGGATATGCCGTCGGTTGGTAACTTCTGGAGGTGCAAACCGATGATACAATTCGTCAATAATAACGTAAGTGGTCAAAATAAAGTCTTCAAAAGTTGCAATAACAGTGGTATTATTATCTTGGAACTTCAACATAATGATGCCTCCTTTCGTTGTATTCCCTACAAATAGGATAGCACATTTTGTTGAAGTTTCTTTATATTTATTTTATCTAGCACAACAAGTTAATTTAGCTACACGAATTTATGAAACAAGAAATGCTCTTGTGCATAGTAAAAGTGAACAAATTACTAACCAGTATAGACCATATGAAAATAAGAAGGAACTTATGTTAGAAATTGTGTTGATAAGATCTGTAGCTGAATTAGTGATAATTAATTCAAGTGAAATACTCTGATAAAAACTATCAAGGGTAAATACAGAAACTACTTGCTGGATTCGATTGTACGTCTAGTTAAAGGGATGTCAGGTAGATAGAAAGTAAACGGTATTGAGGATTTATATCTGATGTATGTTGGTTCTTTTGCAAACATCTGTCTTTCGTGATTTCACAAAATAGGATATCAGTATCAATTACAATCAACATTTGTCGATTTTCTCCGCACTTAAATACGGGAAATTGTGGAAGAACCTTAAAGTTTGGAATGGTGATTCAAGGAGTTCCGGAATAATCAATTATATAATATGACGTAGGATAGTTAGAATAGTCAGATGATTTAGGATATAAGAGGAAAATAGTACCTGAACAGTTTTTGGAAAATTTATTTAATAGAAAAGAAATTGATAAAAGAATATCAAACTAATAATGGACATTCTCATAATATATTTTTCTGATTATCAGACTATCATGCTTCAATCTTTAGTTATGATTTTGATTAAATAGATTTTATAGAGATAAAAATTTATTGATAGAAATGGATTTTGGGTGATTAGAGGTTGTAGTTGTAAGTGAGAAAATAGTGATGGATAAAGGAATTGAAACAAGATAAGAGGATATGGAAGGAACAGAAATGAGAGTTAGATTTAAGATAAATGATGAAGCGTTTTTTAATAATGGAAAAGTTATTTTGAAAGCTCTACCCCAAATAGAAAAAAACTTCCGTGAGAGTTTTCATAAGGAAGGAGAAGTAGAAATTACTGAAAGAAAAAATGGACATATCGGAGTTACTGCCACAAGTTTGAATAAAACCTTAAGAAGATGCTTAGAGGAATATCCTATAAATGGGGAAACACATGTAGAGTATGGAGTGTTTTTTCACAATAAAAAAGAGGGATTTGACTTTTCAATATATGATAAAGAATATAATCTTTCTCGTTTATATAATTATTATCAAGGTTCAGTAGGAATACTTGGAGGAGATAAAAAAATACTTGAGGAATATAAAAGAATAGGATATAAGAGGAAAAGTGATTGGAGAGGGAAAATTGAGGAGATTCAGTCAAAAGTCAAAAAAAATTCGGATTATATTATAGAAAAAGAAAAATTGACAGTTGCAGGAGAACTTCAATTTGGAAATTGGGCACTTATATATCGAGATTTATTCAGATTACTTGATGCAGACAATAATCCAGGAATTGATTTATATATCTATGTTACTGCATCTGAAAAATTAAGTAATTTATTAAGTGATAATACAGTTTCATATAAGCAGGCACAGAATGTGATAAGCGAATACCTGTCGGTGATAAAGACACCGATTTGGTTGATTGGTTTAGGTATAAAAAAAATATGATTTCTGACGCAAAGAAAAAAAGAGAACCTCGTTTTCATGGAGAAGTCTCAGAAAAAAGTCATAGAAATATGAGTAATATCAAAGGAAAGGATACAAGCATAGAGATTACTCTCAGAAAGGCTCTTTGGAGTAAGGGATATAGATATCGGAAGAATCTGCAAGGGTTTCCTGGTAGGCCAGATATTGCTTTAACTAAATACAAGATAGCTATTTTTTGTGATAGTGAATTTTTCCATGGAAAAGATTGGGAAATATTAAGGCAAAAGCTACAAAGAGGAAAAAATCCAGAGTATTGGATAGCTAAAATTGAAAGAAATATGGAAAGGGATAAGGAAAAGGATGATGAGCTTCTCTTTGCTGGATGGACGGTTGTTCATTTTTGGGGAAAGGATATATTGAAAAATCCAGATGAATGTGTAAAAGTAATTGAAGAAATAATATTTGAACAGAAAATTCAAGAAAATGAAATATATGATTGAATATGATAGAAAAAATCCTAATTCTATAGAGGTACATGCATAGATACCGATAGAAAAAACTTTTTCAAAAAATTAAAAAAGATGAAAAAGCAGAGAGGTAATCTGGGATAGCTTATAGATAGAGAAACTTTCTATTATGAAGGTGATAATTGAAGAAAAGAATTTGATAGTGGAATTTAAAAATTTATTTTGGGTGATGTTTCTACTCTATGTTCTACAGTGACAAAAATAACAATTTATGTTAAGATATCAAATTGGAAACATAGATTTATCCTCGGATAATGTTCATATCATATACGATAGTTTCCAAATACAAGTGAGAGGGCTTTTATAAATGAGAAAGACAATGACAGAATTGTTTGCTGGCGTTGGAGGATTCAGACTCGGTCTTGAACGAGTGGAGTCAAATTGGCAGACAAATTGGTTTTCACAATGGGAACCGGGCAAGAAGAAACAATGGGCGCATGATTGTTATGTACATCATTTCGGAGATATTCCTGATTTGAACGGAGAATATACAACAGGTATAAATATCTCTGATGTAGATAAATTCAGTGTACCAGACCATACATTACTTTGTGGCGGATTTCCGTGTCAAGATTACTCTGTAGCACACTCCTTGTCTTCATCTAAAGGTATTGAAGGCAAGAAAGGTGTTCTCTGGTGGGATATCAGAAATATGTTGATTGCTAAGAGACCACCTTTTGTATTGCTTGAGAATGTTGACAGAATTTTGAAATCACCTGCTGCACAGAGAGGACGTGATTTCGGTATTATTTTATCCAGTTTTGCTCAGTTGGGATATAGAGTAGAATGGCGTGTGATTAATGCAGCTGAATATGGTGCTGTACAGAGAAGACGTAGAACATTTATTTTTGCATACAATAAATCTACAGCATATTCTGATAGGATGAAAGATATGGATGCAATAAGCATCATATCAGAGCAGGGAATGATGGCACAGGCATTTCCAATAGAAAATGTGGGGGATGGGCAGACTGTTCATGTTCCAGCAACAGATGTATCAAATGTTGATAGGCATCTTCTGTATGATGAGGGTACTGATGAATCTGATAATGATTTACTTGAAGTTACAAAGAATTTTGCTTTTGGGTTTGGCAATGCCGGATTTATGAGAGATGGTGTTGTGATAACAGTAGATGTAGTGCCAAGACAAGAGAAACCAACACTGATGCATGAGATAGCACAAAGCCATGTAGATGAGTCATACTATATATCTGTTGAAGATATGGCATCATGGACATATATGAAAGGCGCAAAGAAGATTCCACGTGTATCAAAGGACGGACATGAGTATATCTTTTCAGAAGGACCTATAGCTTTTCCAGACCCTCTGGATAGACCTGCACGAACGATGTTAACAAGTGAAGGAACAAAGAATCGTTCAACACATGTAATTGCTGATCCGGCAACTGGTCGATTACGTTTGTTAACACCAATTGAAACAGAGCGTATTCAAGGTTTTGATGATGAGTGGACAAAATGGTCAGACATAGACGGTGTGGCAACAGAGATGCCTGCTCGTATGCGGCGTTTTTGTATGGGTAATGCTCTGGTTGTACCTATGGTTACTCGTATGGGGCGTGTAATTAATGAAATTGTGGAGGACGAACCATAATAATATAAAGGAGATGGTAGTGGGGATGGAACGAAAAATGAAAGATGTTCTGCGATGTGCAGAAAAGCAGAATTATTATGATGACAGAGATATCAATTCAATTTATCAGTATGCATTAGGAATTGAAGGGAAAACACTGATTCAGATTCTGCAAGAAGCAAATCTCAGTGATGAAGATATAGCGTGGGTGCATTCAAAAGAAACGGACAAAGGCCTACCAGGCAAGATAATTGAGGCGTCTTACTTCGGTTATGAGTTAAACAGCCGACAGGAAGCAGATTTCGAAAAAGTTGGTGTTGAATTGAAAAGTACACCTGCCGATATTGATAAAAAGACGCATGAATACAAATCGGGTGAGACTATCAGTATTACACAAATTGATTTCAATCATCCTGTAGAACTTGATTTTTACAAATCACATGTGTATCAAAAATTGAGAATGCTTCTTGTTATTTTTTATTATCGCAATAGAGCATTGCAGTCCAAACTACAATATAATGTATTTTATGCCACATTGTTTCAGCCATCCATAGAAGACATAGCAATCATTGAAAGTGATTTCAACGATATCAACAAGAAGATTTGTAGTGGACGTGCACATTTGCTGTCTCGTACTGATGGAACATATTTAGGTACAGCACCAAAATCAACAAAGAATGATTTTATACATCCATATTACGGTGGTTTACCAGTAGTTAACCGTAGTTTTACATTGAAAAAAGATTATGTGAATGTTATTCTTTCATCATATTATACAAGGTCAAATGCTGTACAAGAAGAAAGACTATTAAGTGATGTAGAATTGATAGATTTAAAACGAATGACATTTGCTGAAAAGCTTCAGGAACGATTTAGACCATATTTATATTGGAGGATTGAAGACATTGCAGCAACCTTGGACTTGCATATGATTATGAATAAATCGACGCTTCCTGTTCTCACTGCTCATATGCTCGGATTAAGTCAATTAAGATGTGAAGAGTTTACGAAAGCTGGAATTGTTGTAAAAACAATATGTTTCAATGAACATGGTACAAATAAAGAAAAATTCCGACTTGGTGATGCAGATTTTATGGAAATATACAATAGTCCGGACCCTTATGTTGAAAAAGAAATCGATTCTGAAACTGGTGAAGAATATGAAGTGATCAAAACAGGATGGACGGACAGTGAGTTGTACAAACAATTAGATAATCTAAAATACCTTTTTGTAGTATTTCAGAAGATTCCTGGTGGAAGTATTATTTTTAAAGGAAGTAAGCTGTGGTCGATGTCTGAGGAAGATATTCTGAAAGCATTAAGGGACTGGCTTGATATTCGTAATGTCCTAAGACAAGGCGTGCAGCTTACTCGTGGACCTTGGGGAAATGATGAACGTACATATAATAATTTTCCTGGAGTTGCTAAAGCAAGGATTATTCACTTGAGACCACACGGTGAAAAAGCATTTTATGTTGATACAGATGGCACATCATGGGGAAATGGACAAATAAGTGATACAGAGCCCTTACCAGACGGACGGCGAATGACACGTCAGAGCTATTGGTTAAGTAATATCTATGTTAGAGATTTAGTGAGCGATTTGGTGGATATATATTCATAATCAATCTGTAATATTCATATAATTGTAAACTTCTAGTAAATTTTCCATCTAAAAATGAGAATCTGCAAGAATCTGACTACCTAATCTTGCGAAAACATTTCCAGCAAATAGAGCAGAGAATACGAAAAATGGTCATGAAAGAACTACCGATAGAAGTAGGTGAAGTATCTGAAAAATTTAATTGTTCATTCGAAAACTCAGAAATAATGAAATATGGAATCATTTATACATTAAAAACTATTCCATACTATTTATGGAAAACAGATAACATTGGGAGATGTTATGGAAACAGGAAGAGTTGATGAGCAGTATTTTATTCCTGAAGAAAAATTGTATTATATCAATCCGGATATTACACATAGTAATGAAATTGAAAATAAACTTCCAAAAGAAAGCAGGCAAAATTGGCAGTATCTTAAAGGGGCAAAAAAAATGTTACATACAAGTGCTGATAGTCATGAATATGTTTTCAATGAGGGAGCAATTTTTATGACTGATCAAGAAGATAAACCTACTCGGACGATGCTAACATCAGAAGGTGGGTTTAGCAGAGCAACTCATATCGTAAAAGATAAAGAAACAGAAAAGACTCAGGGGTTTCATGCTGATTATACAAAATATTGTCTGCTTAATGGAGAAATTATAGAAATGTCTTTGCGTAAATTCAGTTTTATGATGGGAAATGTGTTAGTCGTTAATTTAATATCTGATATGGAAAAAATATTTGATGATGAATAAAAATTAAATTAGGTAAAATATGGCGGCTATGTTTAAACTTATCTATATCGATGGGGAGATTAAAAAACTTTGATTTTCTAATGTAATATTAAAGAGGATACATATGATGAGAGAAAATTTTGAAAAATTGGCGCTAAAAAGGCTATCTTATTATTTTGGAAAGTCTCAATCGGAGCTAAAACAGATTTTTTCAATTGAATCAACTGCAAAAAATATCAATGAAGTGTTGCTTGCCAAGATGCTTGGAATAGAGGGGAAAATAGCTTTATCACCAGATATAGTTGAATCAAATATTATCCCCAAAACTATTCGGATACAGAAAACAGGACATATTAAAGAAAGCATGTCTTTTCCTACATTTAAGTTTACAGAAATAATCCAACAGAATTGGGAGGATTCAGATTTCTACCATATTTTGAAAAAATCACTTTTTATGTTTGCTATTTTTAATGAAGATGATACTGGCGAATATATTTTTTCTCGTATTAAATTTTGGCATATGTCTGAAAAAGATTTATATGAAGCACATAATGTATGGGAAAAGACAGTGGAAACAATCCGAAATGGTGTAGAACTAGAATTTGATGGTCGAATAACAAGAAATAATTTACCAAGTGCTAGTGAGAGCCCGGTTGCTCATGTTCGCCCACATGCAAAGAATGCACAAGATGTATACTCATTACCAGATGGTAGAATGATGACCAAACAAAGTTTTTGGTTAAATCGGGGTTATATAGAAAATATTGTGACAGATGCAGTTGAAAAAGTAAATAGTTCTCAGGCATCTTTTACAGAAGAAGAAAAAAAATATATTTCGCATATTTTGTCTTCTGATTTAGTATTTGTCAGTGATATTGAAAGGAAATATATTGAAAGATTTGGGAATTTACATATTGACAGAGTGAATGCAAGAGCAATGAGGACACTTGGATATAAATATTATTCAGACTATATTATTAGTATGAAATATTCAACTGAAGATGAATATTTTACTAAATTGATTCTTGAGTCTCCAGTTTTAGATTTTTCAAAACTTGATTCAAGACTTATCCAATCATTGTCATTTAATAAAATATTAAATGTATTACGTTCGAATTATGATGTATTGGAATTTGAAGAAGGAAAGTATCTTACATTTGAACATTTGAAGAATATTGAGCCCAGTACTTCAAAAACATCAATATTAGGTTTTGCTTCAGCAGCAATAGCATATGTGAATGAACAAAAATTTATAAATTCACATTATCTTCGGAAAGCGGGATTTAAAAATTTTATCTATGAACTTGGTTTTTCAGATTTCTTTTACGATAGAATATTGCGTTATTCTAAAATGCTTAAATTTATGCGTATTGGGGGCACATTGGTATTTTATGCTGATGTGATTAGTAGAACAAATGGCGATTTTATACGATATTTACTTCAAGATATTAAATCAATGGATATTGAAAATCTTGAGAAATATCTTAAAGATGAGTATGGAATTTTGTTATCTAAGAACCGGATAATTACTATCTCTAAAACCAGTGGACTTTATTATGATTCAATGATGGAGAAAGTATATTACACAAAAGAAGATTTTTATAATGAAATATAAAGGTGGAAATAAAAAATGAATTTACTTACAGAAGGTATTACAATCGGGGCTGTTATAAAAACTGATAGAGCAACAAAACTGACTGTTGATGGTCTTACGGATACATATGTAATTTATCAGGTAAGATTAGATTATCTTTACTTTAATGATCAAAATGATCGTATCGCAACCTGGATAAGTCAATACAAGGCTGAGAACGGAATTACTTCTATTTCGATGGAAGATGTTGATAAATATAATGATATAATTCAGGGATTTATTACCAAAAGTAATCCAGATAAATTGAAACAAACAGAAAAAAATATTGAGCTTATTGGTCAACAAAAGTACGGAGTTGTATTAACTGATGGTCGAATTATTGATGGGAATCGCCGATTTTCTTGTTTGCGAAATTTATCAAAAAAGAGTAATAAGTTTAATTATTTTGAGACAGTTATTCTAAAGCGTGATTATGAGCATAATGCAAAGCAGATTAAAATGCTTGAGCTTCAAGTTCAGATAGGAGAAGAGGCACGTGTAGATTATAATCCTATTGACAGGCTTGTTGGTGTATATAGAGATCTTGTGAAGGATAAACTTTTAACTATTTCTGAATATGCACGTAGTGCTAATATGAAAGAAAAAGATGTCGAGAAACAAATTGAGTATGCAAAATTATTAGTTGAGTTTCTTGAAGCTATAAATGCGCCAGAACAGTTTTATATTGCCCGCGATATGGATTTGAATGGGCCTCTTGTTGAGCTATATGGTATTTTAAATAAAATTAAAGACGAAGATAAAAGGCAAGAAGTAAAATATATTGTGTTTACAAATTTTTTAATGGCACCATCAGGTGATATGACACGATTTGTTCGTAATTTGAAAAAGGTTACTAGTTCAAATTACCTTGATGAATTTATTGAAAAAGAGACTAATATTTCGGAAGAGGTATTGGATGGTCTTCCAGAGATTGGAAAAGTTACACCGGACACTATCGCAAAAGTGCGAGCAAACAAAGATATTGTGGAACAGCTTGGAAATGAAATGGAAATTGTTAGTAATAAAGTGAAAGTATCTGAAGTTAGAAATAAACCGGGACAAATTTTAACTAAGGCTGTGGATTCTATTCTTTCTATTGATTTAGTTATTATTAATAAGCTTACTAACGAACAACGTGAAGAAATTGCGGAAACAATTGAAAGACTTGAGGGAGCAATAGCTGATATTAAAGAGGTGCTTTAATGTTTAGGGAATTGAATCTTCAATCAGTATATACATCGGATGAAGATAATATTGCCAAAGATTTTTATATACCAGTTTTGAAGAATGCACAAACTTTTAATAGGACAAGTGCCTATTTTTCGGCCAAAGCACTTGCAGCATATTCTGAAGGTTTGGAATATTTTGGAATTCATGGCCAAAAATATAGATTGATTATTTCAAAAGATATTGCTAAATATGATTTTGAACAATTGAAGATGGGATATGCACTTAGAAAAAAAGTTCTTGATGATATGGCTGGTGAACTTATTGAATCATTGACGATAGCGGAAGAAAAAAATATATCGAATCTTGCGTATTTTATTGCTAAAGGTGTTGTAGATATCAAAATTGCGTTTAAGGAAAAAGGTATTTTTCATGATAAATGCGGTATTATTACTGATGAATGTGGTGATAAGATATGCTTTCGTGGATCAAATAATGAGACAGAAGCTGCTATAAACGCAAATTATGAGTCTTTTCAAGTAACATGTAGTTGGTTGGACTCTACAGGTTTCTATACAGAGGGGATTATAAAGTCAGAGAAAGAGTTTGAACATCTTTGGAACAATGAAAAAGATAATTTGGTGGTTTTACCTGCTGAAAATGTCATAATAAAAGAAATAATAAAACACAATAAAGGACGGATAATTGTGGATGAAGCATTATTAAAAAAAAATATTGTTATTCTTGATATTGACTGTGAACAACTTTTATTGTATTTAAATACACAATCTGTGGGATGGTTTTTATCAAAAACTTTTTATAAATCACGATTAAAATATTTGGTAGAGAAAGTTGAGAATAATACTATTTACTTTAAAGCAGATTTGTCTTATCTGGAATATATTAAAATTGATGATATTCTCAGTAAACGCATACCGTTATGTGGATATGAGTATACAATGACGCAGCGGCTTAAAGAATATATTGATGAAAAAAATCTTCATATCAAAGAGCGTTCTAAACTTGGTATTGAGTTAAAAACAGATAGTCGTCGATTAGAAGATAGATTCCTTGAATTTAAAAGAGTTGTTCAGGAAAATATGGAAAGAACTCTTAGAGATAAACAAATGAGAGATGCATTCTTTATGTATGCAATGTCTAAGTCTGGTAATTTTTCAGTTCCTGGTTCGGGAAAAACTTCTTCTGCTTTAGCTGTTTATTGTTACCTAAAAATAAATGATTTAGTGGATAGAATCGTTATGATTGGACCTAAAAATGCGTTTGGTTCATGGATAGATGAATTTAGAGCCTGCTTTGGAAATAAACAGAAGCTGGATTATTTTAATATTCAAAATCCGGAATATAAGTCTGTTAAAATGAAGAGAAATGTTCTTAAATATGAATCAGCAGATAAGAATTTATTCCTTATAAATTATGAGGGATTAGGTGCATATTTAGACGAGTTGAAGCATATTGTCTCAAGTAGAACACTTCTTGTGTTTGATGAAGTGCATAAAGTAAAGGCTGTAAATGGCAAACGTGCAGCAGATGCTCTTGCTTTAGCGAGCTGTTCTACCTATATAATAGCAATGACTGGTACTCCTATACCGAATACATATCTAGATCTTTATAATTTATTACATATTCTCTATAATGATGAATACATGGAATTTTTTGGTTTTAATATGTCAACATTGAGAAATCCTAGTTTAAATGATATAAATATAATTAATGACAAGATACAGCCGTTTTTTTGTCGAACAACAAAACAAGAATTAAAAGTTCCAGATGCTAGACCTGATATTTTTAAAAAAGTAAATGTAACGCATGATGAGCAACAACTCTTTAATATTATAAATAAAAAATATCAGAATAATAAATTAGCATTATTTATTCGCATTTTGCAAGTAGAGTCAAATCCGAAAATGCTTTTAAATGCGCTTGATTTTAGCGACTTTAAAGATATTTTGGATATTACTGAGGATATTAACGAAATTGACATTATAGATTATTCAGATGAAGTTAAGCAGCTCATAGACAAAATTAAGGTCACTTCTAAGATGTCTGCTTGTATAAATAAAGTTAAGGAACTGGTTCATTCAGGAAAAAAAGTTATTGTCTGGTGTATTTTTCGAGACTCAATAAAGAAAATCCAGAATTTGCTCGAATATGAAAATATTCATGCAGAGTATATCATGGGAGAAGTTGAATTGGAGCAGAGACAAACGCTAATTGATGATTTTAGAAATAGTAAAATTGATGTGCTGATAACTAATCCCCATACACTTGCTGAATCTGTTTCTTTGCATTCTGTATGTCATGATGCGATTTACTTTGAATATAGCTATAATTTGGTTCATTTACTACAATCAAAAGACCGTATCCACCGTTTAGGGTTAAAGGATAATCAGTATACACAATATTATTTTATGGAAAATTACTATGATTGCCAGAATGAAAAACAATCTATATCTATTGATCATCAAATATATTTACGACTAAAGGAAAAAGAGCAGACTATGCTTGATGCAATAGAGAATCATAAACTTGAACCAGTTTATACAACGGAAGAAGATCTTGGTTTAATATTTAGGAACTTACGATAGTAAGATTATTTTGTTTCGATAGTCGATGGGTTAAAATAGATGGGAATGTGTAATGATGATCAAATTATCAGTTCTCCTCCGAAAGGGAAAGGTGCGTTGCTGACAATACGTTATTATAAGAAAAATCATATGGATTAAGGCAAAGAGTAGAAGTCTGTATAGAGATTCAGAATTATGAAAGAGAAAATTATAATCATAGCTACTATACTGATAGTAGTCATATCTTTTCCTTTTCTTGCAGTCCAGAGTGAGAAAACAGCTAAGGTGAGGGAAGAGGAATTAAGAGAGAGCAGGAAACAGGAGCAGTACCAGAAAGCAGTATTGTGTATGGAAAATGATGAGTATGAACAGGCAATAGAATTGTTCAAGAAGCTTCCAAGGGATTATGAAGATACTACGTATATTCTTAAATATGCAAAGTATTGTCAGGGTGTTGCAGATGATGTGGGATTTGAGAAACTTTACAGGCTTACATGGGATTTTCCGGATGAAAACAAATATACGGGAAAATATGCAGAAGAGATGGAGACAGTTAAAAAGGAGATACAGTCTCAATATGAAGAATATACAGCACAGAAAGAAAAAGAAGAGAGAGAAGAAATAGCGAAAGACGTACCTTATAAAGGTATGGCTGAGAAATATATTAATAGTACGATTCTTGGAAGTGCAAAAGATAAAAAGGAAGAGCATTATTGGCGTGATACACCGGGAAAGAGAACACAGGAGGTGCAGTACAGATATACTTGGTATGACAGTAATCGGGTAAAAATATATGATGCTGTTTGCCGAAATGGAAGAGTGAACCAGGTGATAAAGTATGTTCATACTACATCATCAAACAAGAAGAAAAGTTATAAAAGCATTGCTAAAAATGGAAGCATGGATATGTATGATGTATATGATTATGATGATCCGGAAGATTTTTATTATGATCATATAGATGAATTTGATGATATCCAGGATGCGGAAGATTATTGGGAAGAGGCGCAGTAGTTTTAAAGAGAAAGTTGTTTTCAGCTTTACGCTAAAATGGTTTCATGTTATCATTATTTTACTTAGAATAATTGATAGCCTGGAGCCATTTTTGATTGAGAGGTGTAATGAATGGGCAGATTTGTAAATCCTGATAACAGTGCATTTCAGGTGGCACTGAATTCTCCGATATATGTTGATAAAACCGGATTGCTGGAATATACGAACAGTGTACTTAATACAACAGAAGCTTATATCTGCAACAGCAGACCGCGCAGATTCGGAAAATCATATGCTACGAATATGCTTGCTGCTTATTATAGTAAAGGCTGTAATTCCGAAGAAATGTTTTCGGGGCTGGATATAAGCAGGGAATCCGATTTTAAGACGCATCTTAATAAGTATGATGTGATTCATCTTGATATTCAGTGGTTCCTGGCAAATTGTGACGATGTGGATAATGTTGTAGCGTTCATTACGAAATCGGTGCAGGATGAATTGAGAGAGATTTATCCTGGTATTTTTCCAGATGAAGAGATAAGTCTGTCAGAATGTCTTTCACGTATCAGAAATTCCGTCGGACAGAAATTTATTGTAATTATTGATGAATGGGATGTTCTGATCAGAGATGAAGCTGCGAATAAAAAAGTACAGGAAAAGTATTTTAATTTTCTTCGGGCAATGTTTAAGGGATCGGAACCGACAAAGTACATTCATCTGGCGTATCTTACGGGTATTTTGCCGATAAAGAAAGAGAAAACACAGACTACGTTAAATAATTTTGACGAATTTACAATGCTTGATGCTTGGGTAATGGCGCCATATATTGGCTTTACGGAAGTGGAAGTGAGGAATCTTTGCAAAAGATATCACAGAGATTTTGAAAAAGTAAAATATTTATATGCTAGTTATCTGTTGGGAAACTATCAGGTATATAATCCTGAAGTAATAATAGATGTCTGCATGCAGGGTAAATTTAGAAGTTATTGGTCTGAAGCTGGTACGTATGAAACGATTAATCCGCTGATTGATATGGATTTTGATGGTTTGAAAACGGTGATTATTGAAATGTTATCTGGCGCAGATGCAGAAGTAGATGTGAGGTCTTTTCGAAATGATATAATTGGATTGGCAAATAAAGATGATGTTATTACTTATTTAATTCATCTGGGATATTTGGGATACAATTCGAATACCAGAAAAGCTTTTATTCCAAATGAAGAAATACGGCAGGAACTCATTCGTGTGATAAAAAGAAAAAAATGGAATGAAATGCTTACTTTTCAGCAAGAATCAGAACATTTGCTGGAAGCTACACTTGATATGAATGAAGAAGCGGTTGCAGAGGAAATTGAGAAAATCCATATGGAGTATATTTCGGATATTAGGTATAATAAAGAGAATTCCCTAAGTAGTGTACTTGCAATTGCATATCTCAGTTCAATGGAATATTATTTTAAACCAGTTCGTGAACTGCCGACAGGACGTGGATTCGCAGATTTTGTATTTATTCCAAAACCAGAATACATTTCCAGTTATCCAGCGCTTGTTGTAGAGTTTAAATGGAATAAGAGTGCAAAAACAGCATTACAGCAGATAAAAGAGAGAAAATATCCTGAATCAATAAAACAGTATATAGGAGATATTTTACTGGTAGGGGTAAATTATGATAAGAAGACAAAGAAACATCTGTGTTTGATAGAATCATATGAGAAGAAGGAAAAGAAATAGGTGGAAATAATGACTGAAGAACAAAGACGTAAAATAAAGAACTATGATTATTTAAATCAGATTGCACTAAAAGGAAAGACTCTTTTTACAGGATCGTCTCTTATGGAAATGTTTCCTATCTGTGAAATTGCCAGAAGCAGGGGAATTGAAGAAGTTGTTTATAATCGTGGTGTTGGTGGCTTAAATACAGATGAATTTCTGGAATATATTCATATATTGCTTTTGGATTTGGAGCCATCAAGGATTTTTATCAATATTGGAACAAATGACATTACAGAGAAAGATTTTGGTGATCAATGGTTTGATCACTTAATGGATAATTATAGAAAGATTCTGGAAATTATATATGAAAAATTGGATAAACCCGAAGTTTATGTGATGGCTTTCTATCCGGCGAACCTTCATCTCCCATGGCAAACTGCGGAATCCATAGAATGGATGAAACTACGGACGCCGGAGAATATTGAACGATGTAACAAAGAACTTAAGAAAATCGCAGAATCTTTTGGATGTAATTATCTGAACTGTAATATCGATCTTATTGATAAAAACGGTGAACAGAAGACAGAGTATGCTATTGATGGTGTTCATATGTATGCAAATGGATATTTAAAAGTTTTTGATTCTTTGGTACAGTATTTGCATTAATTTAAGAAGATGAGGAAGCGTAAAATAATGACTTATTATGATCAGGAAAATCAGTTCCTGCGGCAGCGTTTGCAGAAGGAAATTCCGATTTTGACAGCATTAATACAGAATTTGTATAAGGAACTGGACCGGAAGTTTCATTTAAACGGAGCAAAAGTTCCAGTGACATTTGGATTTGAAACAGATTCTTTGGGATCCTATACGAGACGGAGTTCCCATGAAGATGAGCATTTTCATTTTTCACTGTTCTTTGTTGCATATGGAGTAAAGAATCCACTGTCAAAAGAAGATCGTATTGATTTATTTAAACATGAGTACGCACATTATATGCAGTACAATATGCAGATACCTGAGAAGTATAAATGGCAGGCAGGAACACATGGAAGTGCATGGAAATATTGTTGTTCTCTTATAGGGGCTGCTCCGACGCCTTATTATAAGGCAGGGGAAGCATTGATGGATTACAACTATGACAATGTTTTAAAGAATCGGATTCATGATAAGACAGTACCGATTCGGGATACTTATCAACGTCTGCAGAAAGCGCAGAAGGAAAAGGACGAAGTTGTTCAATATAAGATTGGAGACAGTGTTACACATCCGAAATTCGGAAATGGAATTGTAGAAAAGATTAATCCGAGGTCTGGCGGAGTTCATCTTCATATCCGTTTTAATGAAGATGTGAAATGTATAGATCAGAAGTGGTTGATTAAAAAGTATAAAAAGTAGAGGTGTGGACAATGAGCGAAGCAGAAGAAATAAACGATAAGAATAAAGATCTTACTCATGAAGAATATATTCAGGCAGCAGAGTACTGGAAGCAGAAGGATGCCCAGGCTGTAAAGATGAATCGTGAAACTCTGCAAAAAGAAGTGGAAGTTTATATTCAGGAAAATAACACTTGCGCACTTGCAATACGAAGGAGGAGTTAAAATAAATGGTTAAAAATATTATGAGAGATCCGTTATTTCTCTCACAGAAATCAGAAACAGCAACGAAAGAAGATCTTCAGATCGGAAGGGACCTGATGGATACATTAAGAGCGAACAGAGAACGATGCGTCGGAATGGCAGCGAACATGATCGGAGTGAAGAAGAATATTATTATCGTAAATATGGGATTTGTCGATATCGTAATGTTTAATCCAGTCATTGTTTCAAAGAATGAGCCTTTTGAAACAGAAGAGGGGTGTCTGTCCTTGGACGGAGTTCGTAAGACGGTCAGATATCAGAATATCGAAGTGGAATATTACGATTTTGCCTGGAAGAAACAGCGCCAGAAATTATCCGGCTGGACTGCACAGATTGTACAGCATGAAGTGGATCATTTGTCTGGAAGACTTATTTAGGCAAGATAATATTTTGAGGATAAATACATTAAAGCACTTGTATTATTATTCTGACTTTGGTATACTGTACCGATTTAGCGATGACGCTATCTGGCAGGAACGGGATACGAAGGGAGAATATGATGTTTCATTATGTTACAGACAAAGTATTTTTAAAAGAGTCCTACAGTGTATGCGCGGACACAGTTAATCAATTGGTGCAGAAGCTTAAGAGCTATGGAATTCAATCGAGTATGTCAGTGGTTGGAAGTAAGAAATATGATTTGATCACACAGAATGAAAAAGAACCGATAGATTATGATTTCAATTTGTGGATTGAATCTGCAGAAAACATCATGAGTGATCCAAGGCAATTAAAATGTACAATTATGGAAGCGTTTAATGAAGTTCTGAGACATAAAGGATGGGGGACTTGTAATGATTCTACATCAGCACTTACAACAAAAAAACAAGTATTGGATAAGAAGAACAAAACACCTTTTAGTATTGATGTTTGTATAGTGAGAAGTGATAGCTGTGCCAATTGGTATAGATTGATTCATTCAAAAACAGGATATATACAGGATGATCAGTACTATTGGTCGATGGGGCTGTTTGTAAAAGAATTAGAAGAAAAAGAAAATTACCTTAGACATCGCCATTGGATGAAAGTAAGAAAAGCATATCAGGAGAAGAAAAATATGTATTTGTCCAGACAGGAGTTGAATAATCATTCGTCTTATAATTGCTATATTGAAGCAATTAATGAAGTGTATAATAAAGTATCGTCTAAAGACTGATTTTCTGATAAAGGGAAAATCATTGCCTGTGATCCAGGTTACTATTAAAGAGTATGTATAAGTTATTGTAAAAAATAAAGAGTTATTTTTAGCAGAAAGAACAATTCCTACAGAACATCCTGTGATGATAGCTGTATAGAAACCTTTCCATGCCCGTTCTTTCTTTCCGGCTCCGATATTCTGAGCAACAAATGCGGAGACACTTTGCATAACAGAAGACGGTACCAGCATAATGAAAGAAACGATTTTCTGTGCAATTCCGTATCCTGCAGAAGGCATAAGTCCCATCTGGTTAATAACGGAATTTACTACAAGAAATGAAATCTGAACGGTTGTTTCCTGCAATGCAATCGGAACACCTACGTTCAGGATTTTTTTCAGCTCATCTTTATAAATTCTGCATTGTTCTCTTGAGAATTCAATCGGCATGTTCTGCTTCCTCAATACAGCAACGGAACAGACAACAGAGACAAACTGCGCAAATACAGTTGCGATAGCAGCACCTGCCACATCCATATGAAATGCTCCGACCAGAAGCAGATCTCCAAGGATATTTACTACACAGGCGATTCCTACAAATAAAAGGGGAAGATTTGCATTTCCTACACCTCTGAGTACACCACTGATCACATTATATGCAATGATAATGACAATACCGGCAGAGCAGATTCTGATGTAAAGAATTGTTTTGTCAAAGGACTCTGCAGGTGTCTGCAACAGACGTGCAATTCCACCGGCAGCGAATTCCAGTACAAATGTCATCACAACTGCGATGATCAGGAAAAGTATGATAGTTGTTCCGACTGCATTTCCTGCTTCTTTCGGTTTCTGTTCTCCGATATGATGACCGATTATTACGGTAGATCCCATTGCAAGGCTTGTAATGATAAAGGTAGCCATCTGCATAAAAGAACTTCCGGTACCTACTGCGGAAATACTGGAAGCATTTCCAAATTTGCCAACGATCAGAAGGTCTACCGCGCCGTATGCTGCCTGCAGAATCAATGCTCCAAGTACCGGAATAGCAAACCGAAGCAAGGATTGAAAGACAGGACCTTCTGTAAAACTGATTTCTTTTTTTGATATTTTTCCCTCCTGGTTTATAATACGTTGATATCAGAGTTAAAATACCTTTTGACCATGACATCAATATGCTTTATAGTTTATTATAACAAATACATTCGACAAATTATATAATAAAATGTTTAAAGGATGAATAATGTAAAATGTGCGAAGCAAAATGGGACAAACTGTTAAAAATAAAAACAAGCGGCAGAGATGATTCACATTCAGATCAGTATCGATTTCCATACGAACCAACACCATACCGTGTACTGGAGCGCCTGGCTAATAGCGGCCTGATCAGGAAAGGAGATACTTTGCTTGATTATGGAACCGGTAAGGGACGTGTATGCTTCTATCTTTCTTATCAGACCAGATGCAAAACGGTAGGAATTGAATACGATGAGCGTATTTATAAAGCTGCACAGGAGAATCAGGAGCATGCAGTTTCAGGTGCGAAAACTTCATTTACTATGACATGTGCGGAGAATTATCCGGTACCTTTAGAAGCAACAAAGTTCTATTTTTTCAATCCCTTTTCTGTAGAAATCCTGCAGAAAGTACTGGCTAGGATTCAGGAATCCTATTATGAGAAACCGCGGGAAATAGAACTGTTTTTTTACTATCCATCGGATAAATATGTCAGTTATTTGATGACACAGGAATATTTGATGTTTGAGGATGAAATTGACTGCAGAGATTTATTTGAGGGGAATGATGGCAGAGAGAAAATTTTGATTTTTCAGATGCTGTAAGTTAACCAGATTAAGTAAACAGCGAAGCAGATATTTTTATCCGTTTGACTTGGTGCAGGTAAATTTTCAGCTTTGATTAAAAAAATATATAATAGTAATAAGATAAAAGGAAACAAAATTATGTCATATGAGACTAAGAATAACACAGCACCAACTCACATTAAAATCCGTGGTGCAAGAGTGCATAATCTGAAGAATATTAATGTAGATGTTCCACTAAATAAAATCGTAGGCATTGCCGGTGTGTCCGGTTCAGGGAAATCTTCTCTGGCATTGGGAGTGCTGTATGCAGAGGGCTCCAGACGTTATCTGGAGTCGCTTTCTACTTATACGCGGAGACGAATGACAGGTGCGGCGAAAGCACAGGTGGATGAAGTATTGTATGTCCCGGCTGCGTTGGCTTTGCATCAGCGACCGGCAGTACCGGGGATTCGGAGCACTTTTGGAACAGGAACGGAGCTTTTGAATAGTCTTCGTCTGATGTATACTGAGGGTCTGACCATCTAACTAACCGATAAATAAAATAATGAATTAGTAAAAAGTTGATGAAAAGTCTATAAATGTAATGTGACATTGGAGTTTAGCGCAATAGAGTTTGAATATTGTGAATCGCTTGAATTGTTGGAAGAATTCTTTCATAAATATATTAATATTAGAACTTGAATTTTTTATTCCAGAATATGAGTATCGACGATTAAAAAAGATGAAGAATCCAATAGAGACATTGGAACGCCCAGTGGAACATATGACTGTTTATCGGAATGATGGTTCCAGTGTGACTTTGACAGCGGAGAATGGACGTGTGAGTATTGTTGACTCCAGGGAGAAGAATGTAAGGCATATTATTGAGGCAGATCATTTTGTTTCGAAAATTTTGTAATGATTTATTACAAATACCATTGATGGTGTCCGTATGTATGCCAACAGATATTTAAAGATATTTGATGTGGATAGTAAACTATTAGACGAAAGAAAAAAATGAAAGGACATAAAAAGATATATGATTAGTTTTTATAAGAGTATTATTGACCAGGACAGAGCTTCAATTGTTATATGCAATCTCAAGCATGAGATTATCTACATGAATCCGGCAGCTGTTAACAGCTATGCGAAGCGAGGCGGTGATAAACTTATTGGAAGAAGTCTGTTAGATTGTCATAATCAGGAATCCAGGGATAAAATACAGAAGGTAGTGGACTGGTTTGCGGCAGATGAGAGCCATAACCTTGTCTATACTTTCCATAATGAGAAGCAAAATAAAGATGTTTATATGGTGGCACTCAGAGAAGAGGGAAGATTGATAGGATATTATGAAAAACATGAATATCGAAATGCAGAAACTATGAAACAATATGATTTGTGGTGATGTTATGGCGCAGGACGAATGGTGCAGGCAGTTATTTAAGAATGAGGAAATACGACAGGAACTTACCCGTGTGGTAAGAAGAAAAAATGGAATGAGGTAAGTAACAATATGGAATCAAAACAGAAAAGAACAGCTCTTGTCACCGGTGGAAGTTCTGGAATCGGACGATGTACTGCAGTTGCATTAAGTAAGGCTGGCTATATAGTCTATGAGTTCAGTCGCCGGGATGTTCCTGTAGAAGGCGTGAGGCATATGCGTGTAGATGTGACAGATGAGGCTTCCGTGCAGGAAGCCGTTGGGCAGATCCTTTTGGAAAGAGAAAGTATCGAGATTCTTGTAAACTGTGCTGGCTTTGGTATATCCGGTGCGGTGGAATTCACAGAATCAGAACAGGCGAAAGCGCAGTTTAATGTGAATTTTTTTGGAACTGTCAATGTAAGCAGAGCTGTTCTTCCATCTATGCGCAGACAGCACAGTGGACATATTGTCAATATCAGTTCTGTGGCAGCAGTGGCACACATTCCGTTTCAGGCATTTTATTCTGCCAGTAAAGCAGCAGTGTCTTCTTATTCCTGTGCGCTTGACAATGAGGTAAGTCCTTATGGTGTCAGGGTAACAACAGTAGAACTTGGAGATATTCATACCGGCTTTACACAGGCCAGACAAAAGACTGTTTTGGGTGATGATGAATACGGCGGCCGTATTTCACACAGTGTCAGTCAGATGGAGAAAGATGAACTGAGTGGGATGTCGCCGGAGGTTATTGGTACCTATATTGCGCGGATTGCACAGAAAAAGAACTGCGCACCAATTTGTGTGGCGGGTGTGAAGTATAAGATTCTGAGATTCTTATGTAAAATTCTGCCATGTACATTACGGGGAAAGATTGTTGGTTCTATTTACGCAAAATAACTGAGATTATTTTATAGAATCCCGATATAGCCCGGGTGTCTGGATATATAATAGCTTTTTTCAACTTTACGTTAAAATAGTTTCATGCTATCATTATTTTATTAAAAATTTTGGTAACGTGAAGCTGTTTTTTGATTGTGGGGTGTAAGGAATGGGTAGATTTGTAAATCCTGATAACAGTGCATTTCAGGTGGCACTGAATTCTCCGATATATGTGGATAAAACCGGATTGTTGGAATATACAAACAGCGTACTTAATACAACAGAAGCTTATATCTGTAACTGCAGACCACGCAGGTTTGGGAAATCATATGCTGCAAATATGCTGGCCGCTTATTATAGTAAAGGCTGTAATTCCGAAGAAATGTTTTCAGGGCTGGATATAAGCAGGGAATCCGATTTTAAGACGCATCTTAATAAGTATGATGTGATTCATCTTGATATTCAGTGGTTTCTGTCAAATTGTGATAATGTGGATAATGTTGTAGCGTTTATTACGAAATCCGTACAGGCTGAATTGAGAGAGATTTACCCTGGTGTTCTGCCTGAAGAAGAGATAAGTTTGTCGGAAAGTCTTTCGCGTATTAAAAATATTGTTGGACAGAAATTTATTATAATTATTGATGAGTGGGATGTTCTGATCAGAGATGAAGCGGCAAATAAAAAAGTACAGGAAAAGTACATTAATTTTTTGCGGGCAATGTTCAAGGGAACGGAACCGACAAAATATATTCAGTTGGCGTATCTTACAGGTATTTTGCCGATAAAGAAAGAAAAAACGCAGTCTGCATTAAATAATTTTGATGAGTTTACAATGCTTGATGCAGGAGTGATGGCGCCATATATTGGATTTACAGAAGCTGAAGTGAAGGATCTTTGCGAAAGATATCACAGAGATTTTGAGAAAGTAAAATATTGGTATGATGGTTATTTGCTGGAGGACTATCAGGTATATAATCCTAAAGCAGTAGTAAGTGTTTGTGTGCGGGGCAGGTTTAGAAGTTACTGGTCTGAGACTGCTTCTTATGAAGCAATTGTTCCTTTTATCAATATGAATTATGATGGTTTGAAAAACGCTATAATTGAAATACTTTCCGGTGCTTCGATTAAAGTAAATACAGCTGCTTTCAAAAATGATACGGTAAATATACAAAGCAAAGATGATGTACTTACGTATTTGATCCATCTTGGCTATCTGGGATATAACCAGAACAGAAGAACTGCATTTGTTCCAAATGAAGAAATCCGGCAGGAGCTGACTACGGCGGTTGAGAGTAGAAAATGGAATGAGATGATTACTTTTCAGCAGGAATCAGAACATTTACTGGAGGCTACGCTGGACATGGATGAAGAAGCAGTTGAAGAGGGAATTGAGAAAATCCATACAGAGTATGTTTCGAATATTCAGTATAATAATGAGAATTCTTTGAGCAGTGTACTTGCAATTGCATATCTGAGTTCAATGGAATATTATTTTAAACCAGTTCGTGAACTGCCGACAGGACGTGGGTTTGCAGACTTTGTATTTATTCCAAAACCAGAATACGTTTCCAGTTATCCGGCGCTTGTCGTAGAACTTAAATGGAATAAGAATGTCAAGACAGCATTACAGCAGATTAAGGAAAAACAATATCCGGATTCAGTTCTGGATTATACCGGAGACATTTTGCTGGTTGGGATAAACTATGACAAGAAGACAAAAGAACATCAGTGTCTGATTGAAAAGTATGAGAAATTATAAAAGTATTGATAAAAAGGAAACCATTTTCTATTGAGAGGTGACAGATAATATGGAACTAAAGGAGAAAACTCCACATACGATATTAAATGAAATAATTGAAGCGGCAAAAGAATGCGGACAGGTTATGCTTCAGGCGGACAGGGAAAATTTTGGCATTAAGGATAAGGCAGGAAAAGCAAATTTTGTTACGAAGTATGATTGCAAAATTCAGAAAATGCTGGAGAAAAAGTTGTCTGAGATTCTTCCGGAAGCGGAGTTTTTGGGGGAAGAAGAGGATTGCCAGATTAACAGAAATGCAGAATATATTTTTGTGGTGGATCCGATTGATGGAACTACCAATTTTATTAAAGATTATCATATGAGCTGTGTATCTATTGGATTGATTCGAAATGGAAAGAGATATATGGGAGTCGTGCATAATCCGTATCTTAATGAAACTTTCTATGCGATTTCCGGTGAGGGTGCATATATGAATGGAAATGCGATTCATGTATCGAAGGATGATCTGGCAAACAGCATTGTTTTGTTTGGTTCATCACCGTATAATACGGAGCTTGCGAAGGCATCCTTTGAATTAGCTTACGAATATTTTCAAAAATGCCTTGATATCCGACGAAGCGGATCTGCAGCACTTGATTTATGTGCCATAGCATCAGGAAGAGCGGAAATTTATTTCGAGCTTATTTTATCTCCATGGGATTTTGCGGCAGGTGCACTTATTGTTGAAGAAGCAGGCGGAATTGTGACGACTGTTGAAGGAGAAGAACTTCCATGCCTGGAAAAGAGTTCGATTCTTGCAAGAAATAAGTAGTAGTTCTGAAATCTGGAGGTGCACGGTGAAAAAGTTAACAACAGGGAAAATATGGCAGTTTGCAGCCGGACAGTTTGGATGGGCGATGTTGTCCGGGATTATTTCTAACTGGCTTGTATATTTTTATCAGCCGGATAAGACAGCCATCAGTCAGGGACAGACAGTGTTCATTCCACAGGGGCTGGTGGTCTTTGGCATATTTACTATTATTGGCGGAATTACAGCTTTCGGAAGGATTTTTGATGCTTTTACAGATCCAATGATCGCCTCTTTATCTGACAGATGTACGTCAAAGAATGGGCGAAGAATTCCGTTCCTGAAATGGGCATCTTTACCGCTGGCGCTTTCTACAGTACTGGTTTTCTGGTCACCGGTTAATAAAAACAGCTGGATCAATGGAGTGTTTTTGCTGATTATGATTCTGGCGTACTATCTTTCCATTACTGCGTACTGTACACCATATAATGCGCTGATTCCGGAACTTGGACATACCCAGCAGGAAAGACTTAATATTTCCACAGTCATTTCCTTTACATTTATTGCCGGAACTGCAGTGGCGTATCTGGCACCTACGATATGGGGGATGTTTATTCCTGCTTTTGGCAGAGTTGGTGCTATCCGTATGACCTTTACTTTGATGGCGGCTATAGCGTTTATCTGTATGCTTGTGCCGGTATTTTGTATCCGTGAAAAAGACTATGTAGATACGGTTCCTGCAAAAGAGTCAGCTTTTGGATCTCTTGCAGCTACTTTTAAGAATGGAGAATTTCGCAAGTTTGTGGCATCTGATATTTTCTACTGGATTGCACTTACCATGTTTCAGACAGGTCTTCCATTTTTTGTCACCAGTCTTTTGAAACTTCCGGAAACAATGACAACTTTGTATTTTGTGGGAATGACAGCGTTGTCTCTTGTATTTTATATTCCGGTAAATAAGCTTACTCCTAAACTTGGAAAGAAAAAGATGATCTTGTTTGCATTTGCAGTATTTAGCCTTGCTTATTTTTATACCGGATTTATGGGAAAAATGAGTTTTATTCCGGCATCGGTGCAGGGACTGATCCTGACAGTCGTGGCGGCCCTTCCTATGGCGATTTTCGGAATTCTTCCGCAGGCTGTTGTGGCAGATATTTCGCAGAGCGACTCGATTACATCAGGAAGCAATCGTGAAGGAATGTTTTATGCGGCGAGAACATTTGCGTTTAAACTTGGGCAGAGTATTTCTATGTTGATATTTACAGCAGTCTCGACGATAGGGGCAGCAGAGGGAACTGGTTATAGAGTTGCTGCTTTTGGGGCAGCAGTATTCTGTTGTATAGGCGGAATTATACTGGTATTTTATAATGAGAAAAAGATTAATGGGATTATTAACAGGCACCAGTAAAGATTATAATACAGGTATGTATCGAATGGTGAAAAGCAGATAGCAATAGAATTATGAAAAAGTAACAGGAGTATATACAATGGAAATAATACATGAGAATGAATATGTGTATAAAATGAATGATGAAATAGAGCCATATCTTGCAACGCACCGTCAGGAGGGATACATTCCTGGTGCAGAGGATCATCTGCACCGAAAAGATATGGGGATAGTGGGGAAAATTCATGTACAGCGTTACCTGGCAGAGAAGCCGAAAGGCGTTATTATAATCAGTCATGGCTTTACAGAAGCAGCGCCGAAATATGATGAGATGATTTATTATTTTCTGAAGGCTGGATATCATGTGTATATGCCGGAACATATGGGACATGGACAAAGTTATCGTCTGACAGCAGATTCATCTCTTGTACATATAGATACCTGGAAGCGATATGTGAGAGATTTTTTGAAAATATGCCATGTAATTAAAAAAACATATCCTGAACTGCCGTTAGTTCTTTTTGCGCATTCTATGGGTGGGGCGATTGGCACAATTGCAGCTGCATGGGAGCCGCAACTGTTTCAGAAGATTATATTGAATTCTCCTATGCTCCGCCCGCTTACCGGAAATGTTCCCTGGCCATTGGTGATTGCTATTGCACAGACGAAGTGCCTTTTGGGAAAAGAGGGAGACTATGTAGCTGGTCAGAAGCCTTATGATGGTGGTGAGACTTTCGAAACCAGTGGATGTACTTCCAGACCAAGATTCGAAAAATATAATGAGATGCGTAAAGAGAATAAAAAATTCCAGGTTAGTGCAGCTTCTTATGGGTGGCTTCTGGCGTCTGTAAAAATGAGTTGGTACATAAAATATTGTGGATGGAAGAAACTGACAGCACCTGTGTTGCTATTTCAGGCAGAAAGAGATGATTTTGTATCTGTAAACGCATTGAGAAAATTTGCAGAGAAAATCAATCACAGAGGAATTACTTCCTGCGAATATGTTTACCTGCCGGGAACCAGACATGAGACCTACCGCAGCGATGACAGGACGATGGAAATGTATTTAGATAAGATTATGAAGTTTATGGATTCAGGCATGGTATCTGACAGTTGTACGTGATTCGTATCTTAATGAAATTTTCTATGCGATTCATGTATCGGAGGATAATCAAATAATGGAAATGGTTTTCTGTTATCAGCATCTCTACTAAGAGAACTGATAACAGGAAACCATTTTTATTATTTGGCTGAGTTTTTATTTAACAGCCGGAAACAGATTACAAAAAAGATAATTCCATATACAGTTGTGATAGGTGTCGCCATTCCAACATAAGTCAGAGATGTTTCCGGTAATCTCGACATAATGATAGATACCGGAATTCGGATGCAGAATGCGGAAGTGATTCCCTGGATCATAACAGGAATACTTTTTCCACAGCCATTAAAATATCCGATACTGCTGAAAAGTACACAAGTCAGTATACAGTCGACAGAGAAACCTTTCAGGTAAGCGGCGCTCTGCGCGATTACCTTGGAATCATTGGTAAAGAAAGAGGATAATACTCCGCCTCCGAAGAATCCTACCATAAAGATGATGATTCCAACGGAACATCCGGTAATAATTGCAGTGTAAAAACCCTTCCATGCCCGGCTTTTCTTTCCGGCACCGATATTCTGCGCAACAAATGCTGATACACTCTGCATGATAGAGGACGGAACCAGCATAATAAAGGAAACGATTTTCTGTGCAATTCCATATCCGGCAGATGGCATCAGACCCATCTGATTGATAACAGAATTTACGACAAGAAATGAAATCTGAACCGTTGTCTCCTGAAGTGCAATCGGCACACCTACGTTCAATATTTTCCCTAACTCTTCCTTATAAATCCGACATTGTTCTCTGGAAAATTCTATAGGCATATCCTGCTTTCTTAATACAACGACAGAACAGACGACAGAGACAAACTGTGCAAATACAGTGGCAATGGCGGCACCTGCAACATCCATGTGAAATACTCCAACCAGAAGCAAATCTCCCAGAATATTTATGACGCAGGCAATTCCTACGAACAGAAGTGGAAGGTTTGCATTTCCCACACCTCGCAGCACCCCGCTGATTACATTGTATGCAATGATAATAACGATACCGGCAGAACAGATTCTGATATAAAGAATCGTTTTGTCAAAGGATTCAGCCGGTGCCTGTAAAAGATGTGCAATTCCTCCGGCGGCAAATTCCAGTACAAATGTCATGATGACAGCAATGATCAGAAAAAGAATGATCGTAGTTCCGACCGCATTTCCTGCTTCTTTTGGTTTTTGTTCTCCGATGTGATGCCCGATTATTACAGTGGAGCCCATTGCAAGGCTTGTAATAATAAAAGTAGCCATCTGCATAAAGGAACTTCCTGTTCCTACTGCGGAAATACTCGAGGCATTTCCGAATTTTCCAACAATCAGCAAATCAACTGCGCCATACGCAGCCTGCAGGATCAATGCGCCAAGCACGGGAATGGCAAACCGAAGCAAAGATTGGAACACAGGTCCTTCTGTAAAACTTATTTCTTTTTTCGACATTTTTTCCTCCTGAGAATGTGGATTGAATGCTTCAGATAGTAACGAGTGTACCAACAAATTGTGACGCACATTTTACAGAAAGCATTTTTCAAACACACTCTATTGATTGCTTGTTATCTAAAGCATTTAGATATTATCAGTATAACATAGTTATTGCGCACATTCTACTGTCACGTTGATAACCTTGTAAGTCTTGGAGTTACTGTGTTACTGTTTACTCAGTGCCTTGTAACAATCGTTACTGTTCACTCCGTTCACAGTAACGTAGCCAAAATTCATTCCAGATTGCCTGCGGCAATGGAATTTTGGCTTGTATGTCTCGGGATTTTGGCATATTCATGCCAAAACACCTCGCGGGATAGTGATGTGTGAACAGTAACTAACAATCTTTTTCCATATTAAATAAGCTCCATGTTCTGATTGCGAATATCAGTTGAAGTATGTTACTATGAGAAAAAACATAGCTATATCATATGATTTTTGACGAAGTAAATCAGATGGCTGGTGACACAGAAACATGATAAGAAAGGCAAAAAACATGGCATCAGAAAGAACAGAAGAACTATACAGGGTTTTGCTCAGCAAGGGCTATCCGAAGGAGCTTTGTGCTGAAATCGCATATAAAAACATGAATACAGATTATACCGCAACCAGAATGCTGGGTTATTTATATCGGTATACAAATCCTAAAATCGAAGATCTGGTAGATGAGATGCTGGCGATTTTAAGTGACCGGGCACAGATAATAGAGAAAAAGGAATCTGAACATGCGCAGGCAGTGATCAGTAAAATGTACCGGAAGGGATTATAAGTGACGAAGAACTTGGAGATACGATAACAATGGAGCAATATTATTACAACCATATGAATAAGGCGCAGCAGGCTGCATATCACAGCATTCTTAGCGGTGTGAAAAACCTGGCGGATGAATTTCAGATTCCGGCATTAGAGGGAGAAGAACTTTATAATGTATTTTTTCAGATGCGTCTGGATCATCCGGAGATATTTTGGGTGAGCAGTTATAAATACCGGTATTATAAAGACTCTCCGAATCTGATTTTTATTCCGGAGTATCTTTTTGATAAAAAGAAGATTTGCGAACATCAAAAGGCTATGACTGCCAGAGTTGAGAAGCTGATTCGCCCGGCTCAGAAGCTGTCTGAGTGGGAGAAAGAGAAGTATGTGCATGATTTTATCTGTGAAAATATCCGCTATGATAAACTGAAAAAATCATATTCCCATGAAATTATCGGACCGTTGGGGCAAGGCGTTGGTGTTTGTGAGGGAATCGCAAAAGCAGTAAAGGTTTTGTTAGATGCACTGGGAGTCTGGTGTGTGATTGCAATCTGTGGAAATAATCCTGAGA
>ENA-OPRU01000271-OPRU01000271.1-human-gut-metagenome-genome-assembly--contig:-NODE-271-length-41459-cov-5.619143_pt1 | contig 41459 bp, 41 predicted proteins | sample MGYA00241897_ERZ501888 | MGnify/ENA primary metagenome ERZ501888 (study PRJEB25962, sample SAMEA2042398) | human gut metagenome | biome: human gut; feature: human-associated habitat; material: faeces... | reverse complement strand
AAAAAAAAAAAAAAAAAAAAAAAAAAAAAAAAAGCCAATATCATTGGCTTGATTTGCACAACGTGCAAATATTATACCACGTATTTCCTTCTTTGTGTTCACAAACACAGAAAAAATCTTTCTTTTTTTCATTATCTATGCTATGCTCTCTGAGTAAGCAGAATGATATTTGAAAGGATAGATTTATGACATTACAGAAATTATTAAGCCTTACCAGAAAGGCGGTAGATGAATTTCAACTGATAGAGGAAGGAGATAAAATTGCCATTGGGGTTTCGGGAGGAAAGGACAGCCTTACCATGCTCTACGCCCTTCACGGTCTGATGCGCTTTTATCCAAAGCATTTTCAGCTTGAGGCAATTACAGTTGATTTGGGGCATAAAGACTTCTGCGCCGACAAAATTCAACGATTATGCGACAGCTTGGAAATTCCTTTTACTCTTGTAAAAACAGATATTGCTCCGATTATTTTTGAGGAAAGAAAAGAGCAAAATCCCTGCTCTCTCTGTGCCAAAATGAGGAAGGGTGCATTGAACAATGCGGCGAAGGATTTAGGCTGTAATAAGGTGGCTTACGCCCATCACAAAGATGATGTCGTAGAAACCATGCTGCTTTCTTTAATTTACGAAGGAAGATTTCACACATTTTCCCCGAAAACGTATTTAGACCGTATGGATTTAACGGTTATTCGTCCTTTGCTTTACGTAAATGAAGCGGATGTAATTGGTTTTAAAAATAAATACCAGTTGGATATTGAGAAAAGTCCCTGTCCGGTAGACGGATATACCAAACGGCAATATGCTAAGGAGCTTTTAAAGACACTTACAAAGGAAAATCCGGGAGCAAAAGAAAGAATGTTTACGGCAATACGAAACAGTTCGATTTCGGGCTGGAGTAAATAAAGAGGAGCTGTTGCTTTATTTGTATATTCAGAATATTTATATATTTTACGCTCAGTCTGCGCTCACTTTGAGCTTGTAATCTCAAGGTGTGCTCGACAAATTCGCTGAAAATGTATAAATATCTTTGAATAATGTTAAAGCGACAGCTCCTCTTATCTTAATTATTTTTTGTCAGATTTTACGGTTCTTTAATTCCAACATTTTTTTTATCATTTCCACACAGCCGTCAATGCCGAAAACACCGCTGTCCAGACACAAATCATATCCGGCAGCTTCTGCCCATTTCTTGCTGGTGTAATAATTATAATAGCTTGCTCTTTGCTTGTCAGTTTTACGTATTCTATCCTTTGCTGCTGAGTCAGAGAGCTCATATTTTGTTGCGATACGGCGAATTCGTTTATCTAAATCCGCATGAATAAATACGCTGAAAGCGCCTTCGTAATCGGACAGAGCATAGTCTGCACAACGCCCTACCATAACACAGGACTCTTCCTGAGCCAGTTTTTTAATCGCATCAAACTGAGCCAGAAAAACCTTATGATTGATGGGCATATCTGCAAAAGCTGCGGAAGAATAACCAAAGGAATATGTATCCATGACTAAGGAGTATAAAAAGCTGTTTGTGGGCTTTTCATCATGATGCTCGAACAATTCCTCGCAAATACCGCTGTCCTTTGCTGCTTGATTTAATAGCTCTTTGTCATAGCATTTAATACCTAATTCCTCTGCAAGACGCATTCCGATTTCACGTCCTCCGCTTCCGTATTGACGTCCGATTGTTATAACTGTATTTCCTGCCATAACCACCACTCCTCTCTTTTATGCAATGCTGATTTTGTTCTTACTGTTATTATAATCCATTTTTTGGTGAATGTATATATTTTTTTGACTATTTTCTGAAATTTTTTAGCAGTTTTTCAAAATACTCTGGAAGCGGTGCAGTAAACTCCATATATTCATTAGAAACAGGATGAAGGAAACCAAGAACCATAGCATGGAGTGTCTGCCCCTGCAAATTAGGAAGGGCAGATTTTTTCGGTCCGTAAACAATATCACCTAAAAGGGGATGCCCGATACTGCTCATATGTACACGGATTTGATGGGTACGGCCTGTTTCCAGCTCACATTCTACATAAGTAAACCGGTCAAACCGCTCCAGAACCTTGTAGTGAGTGGTTGCAGGCTTTCCGTTTCTTACGTTTATTGCCATTTTTTTTCGGTCGGTAGGATGTCTTCCGATAGTTCCTTCGATTGTGCCGAAGTCCTCTTTTAATCGTCCGTGAACAATGGCACGATAGCGGCGTGTAATGCTGTGTACTTTTAACTGCTCTGCCAGACTTTGGTGTGCCAAATCTGTTTTACATACGACTAAAGCTCCTGTTGTGTCCATATCAATTCTATGCACAATTCCCGGTCTTAATACCCCGTTTATTCCCGAAAGCTGGTCTTTACAGTGAAACATTAAAGCATTTACCAATGTTTGGGAATAATGCCCTGCACTGGGATGCACCACCATTCCCTTTGGTTTATTGACTACCAGAAGCTGCTGGTCTTCATAGAGAATATCAAGGGGGATATCCTCCGGTACAATATCCGGTTCTTTATTTTCCGGAATAAAAATACGAACTTCATCATCTTCTGCTACTTTTAAGCTGGCTTTGGCTGTTTTTTCATTGACGCTGACATTTCCGTCTTTAAGCTGTTTTTGCAGAAAAGAGCGGGAATAATCGTTCATAACCTCAGCCAGATATTTGTCAATTCTCTCTCCGGCGTATGCAGAGTCCACCTGCAAACAAAGCTGTTTCATAAATCAGACTCCTTTATTTTTCCATTTTAAAAATTCAAAATCTTCGTCTTTGTAATAAAATAGGACAACGGTAAATAAGAAAACCATACCTACACTTACGTAGATATCCGCCACATTAAAAACAGGGAAATCAATGGGCGCAAAGTAAATAAAATCAATCACATAATCAAGCCGTACTCGGTCAATCAGATTTCCGATGCCTCCGGCAGTGATTAAGAAGCACAGTAATTTCAGATAAATGTATTTTTTATCTGCGGGAATTTTCCATAAAACATAGCAGACGCCAACTAAAATCAGGCTGGTTAAAAGAACCAGAAAGATTTTCCGGTCTTGAAAAATCCCAAAGGCAGCTCCTCTGTTTTCCAGATATTGAAAATATAGCACATCGGGAATTAAAGGAATGTCTGCTTTGCCCTTTAAATTTTTAACAGCCAGAAGCTTTGTAAGCTGGTCAAAGCCTGTCAATAATGCAACTGCAACAAACAGTTGGATAAAAGAGAAGATACGTTGTTTTTTTCTCATAAAGCAGCCTCCTTATTTTCCTTACATATTTCCGTTATGGCTTCCGTTAAATCCTCATCGGAAAGGGAGGTATCAATTACTGCATTTCCGCATCCCTGAAGAAGAATAAAACGAATATGACCTTTGTCCATCTTTTTATCTGATTTTGTAGTCATGAGAATATCCTCGCAGGATAAGCCGCTTACTTTTACAGGTAAATGAAATGCGTTTAATTCTGTAAGAACTTGCATATATTCTTCTTTTGATAAGAAGCCCTTTTTCAAAGATAAGTAGGCAGCCGCAGCGCATCCGATGGCAACACAGTGCCCGTGATGAAGAGAGAAATCTTTTAATTTCTCCACTGCATGTCCGATAGTATGACCGAAATTCAAAACAGCACGTTCTCCGTGCTCTAAAGGATCGTTTTCAACTACGGTCTTTTTAATAACACAGCTTTTGTAAATCATTTCTTGACAAATAGCAGGCTGTCTTTCTGTGATTTCCTGTTTATGGTCCAAAAGCCATTGGCTGTAATCCTTGCTGCGTATAAAACCGTGCTTTACCACTTCTCCCATTCCGCTGATAAATTCTGTTTCCGGCAGTGTTTTGAGAACCTGTACATTTGCATAAACAAAAAGAGGCTGATGAAATGCGCCTACCATATTTTTATACTGACCGAAATCCACTCCTGTTTTGCCTCCGATACTGCTGTCAACCTGAGCAAGCAGTGTGGTAGGAATTTGTACGAAATCAATGCCCCGCAGATAAGTGGCTGCGGTAAAACCGGTCATATCACCTACTACACCCCCGCCTAAAGCGGCCAGTAAATCGCCTCTGTCAAAATGATTGACAATTAAATGCTCGTAAATTCCTTCGATTTCTTTTAAGTTTTTGTTGGCTTCTCCGGCAGGAAGAACATAAGAGGTATAAATAAAATCTGTCTTTTTAAGTTCTTTTTCTACGGCGTCCAGATACAGAGGGGCAACGTTGCTGTCTGTTACAATACAGATTTTTCTTCCTTTTTTGTTTAACGCATTTAATTTCTCTGAAAGCTTTTCAAAGCTTTTTTCAAAGAAAATATTGTAATGAAAATCTCCGGCTTTTTTTACTTGTAAAACTTCCTGTTCCATTGAAAAATCCTCCTGTCTAACAATATTTATATAAAATCACATGGCTGCGATTTTTTTTCGTTTTACTGGTTACAGAATGAAACTGAAATTTGCCTTTTCCACGAACAGATACAATATCTCCCTCTTTCAATACATAACCGTTAGAGACAACGCTTTTCCCGTTTATGAATACTTTTCCGCTTTCAATATAAGAAATCATACTGCTTCTGGATGTGCGAAATGCCAGACCGATGACACTGTCCAGACGAGGGGAAGCAACCGTACCGGAAATTTCTTCTCGTTTGGGAGTTGGAAGCTGATTTTCTTCTGTAATTCTCTCTGCTTTTACAGGAGTATGTTTGATACGGCATATCTCATCGATTAAAAAATCGACCATAGAGGTGTGACAGAAAACAAAAGCGCCGTCTTCTTCTACTAATATGTCACCGATTTTACATCGCTCAATTCCCAGATTTAAAATAGAGCCCAGATAATCACGGTGTGTTAAAGTATCAGAAAATTTCCTGTTTAAAGGAGAGATTTTGATACAGGCAATAGGATAATCTTCTTTACAACAAAAAGCATCAGATACGAATGCCGCCATCTGACGCTCTGCTGTTTCATAGCCTCCGAATAACAGAACCTGAACTCCTGTATCTGAAAAAGAAAGGCTGTGAAGGATATTTTGTTCATTTAAATCTAAAAAATCAGAGTAAGTAAGAATTCCTCTGTAATAGGATTTCTTACTTAACTCTAACATACGCTTTTTAAATAATTCTTCTTTTTCCATAAGGCAAAATTAAATCCCCTCGTACATAGAAGCACCTGTGATGTCGTTGAGTAAGTCCTGAGAATCACCGGTAATATCCACACCTTCCGGTGTTAAGATGAAGATGTAAGAAGAAACCTTACGAATACTTCCCTGAATAGAATAACTTGCACCGGAAGTAAAATCAATAATATGCTGGGCAAGATTGATATCCAGACCTTCCAGATTTAAAATTACAGTGCAGTTATCTAACAGTGCATCTACGATTTCTGTGGCATCATCAAACTGTTTTGGCTTGATAACACAAACCTCACTGGAGGAAGCCGGTTTCTTCACATTATACATAGGTGTGACTTTGCTGGAAGCAGTGGAAGTCTGTTTTGCAGATTTTGGCTGTTTTGTTGCAGCAGTCTGTTTTTCTGCTTTTTTGTAGCTTTTTGAGGAAGGAATATCGTCAAAATCATCATCAAAGTCATCGTCTAATTTTTTGAAAAATCTTTTTTTCGGTTTTTCATCTTCAAAATCGTCATCTAAATCATCCAGAAAATCTTCATCGTCGAAGTCATCGTTTACTTTCACAGCATCTATAAATTTACCTAAAATATTCATTTTATAAAATCTCCTATCTGTTATATGGTATAATTTCTTTCCCCGAAGATACCTGTTCCCACTCGGACATGGGTAGCACCTTCTTCAATGGCAACCTCATAATCGCCTGTCATGCCCATACTCAGGACATCCATAGTAACATTATCAAAGTTTTTTCCTTTAATGTCAATACTTAAATTTTTTAATTTTTGAAAAATCCATCTGTTTTCTTCCGGATTTTCCACATAAGGCGCAATGGTCATAAGCCCTTTTATGGCAATATTGGGAAGAGGTGATATTGCTTCAATAAGAGGAAGCAATTCAGATGTACGTACACCGAATTTACTTTCTTCCTCTGCTACGTTTACTTCGATTAGGATTTTTGCCGTAACCTGTTTTTTCTGAGCCGCCTTGCTGATTTCTTCAGCAAGGCGCAGAGAGTCAACAGAATGAATGATACAGGCTTTATCAACAATATATTTTACCTTGTTTCTCTGTAAATGTCCTATCATGTGCCAATGAAGAGCAGAAGGAAGTATTTCTGCCTTTGCGGTAAGCTCCTGTACTTTATTTTCTCCGAAATCTCTTACATTTAAGGGGAGGAGTTCTTCTATCATAGAAACAGGCTTTGTTTTGCTTACTGCAATTAAAGTAACCTCCTCACGCTTTCTGCCCGCTCTTTTGCAGGCTTCTTCCACACGTTTTTCTACTTCTTTATAATTTTCACAGACGCTCATTGTGGTCTCCTTTCTCTGAATTAGTAAGTACCGGACAGAATATCTTCTTCCTGAACCTTTTCACCGTCCAGAACAATATAATCAAAAGGCTGAAGTCCGTAAGAAGTACCCTGTTCTACGATGCAGTATTCTTCATTTTGGTCAAGAATTTCGATTTGGCGGAATACAGCATAGCCCTTGTTCATACCGTATACCCCCTCCAGATAATCAACCTCTCCCATGACAAAGGTCTCGTTGGAGTCCGGTTTAATCAAAACATCGCCTTCTTGGAAGGTTTCCTTATCCACATAGCAATATCCGCCGGGAGTATCTGCCGTATCATAAGTAATTTCATTTCCTTCCTCGTCAATTTCCTTGTAAATGACAGGTTCTATAAATTCTGTGGTAGACGCTTTGTTTTTCTTCTGCAATTCTCTGATAAATCCTTTTCCTTCTGTGTTGTTTCCATTGGCAAGGAAATCTCTCGGAATGAGATAAAATTCTTTTGTCACAATAGAACTTACCGGTATTTTTAAACCGCTTCTGGTATTGACAACCAGCTCAATTTCAAGAAATCGGTCTGAAGCATAACGTGCCATACCATTTTTTAAATGAATTTGTGCAACCTTTTGGTCTCCGATTGTCACAATGGATAAAGCTCCGTTTTGGCTTTCTCCGTCTTTTAAGAATTTTACCTTAATGCTGCTTCGGTCTGCAATGGTAGCAGCCAGCTTGTCTGTAAGCGGAACCATTAAGGTCCATTCCTCACTGGTAATCACCTTATAGACCGGGTCGCCTTTTTTAATCTTTTCGTTGGTTAAAAGCTCTGTTTTTTTATAAGCTTTTTCATCAAAGTCACTTTCTTTTAAGGCTTCCGGTGTTTTTTTCTCATAGCCGTCTGTGGAGTAAACCACAACGCCTGCTTCCGGTGAAGTGAAGACCTTTTGATTTCCAAGAGAAACTGATGCGCCTACGGCTTGTCCCTTTAGAACATTGCTGTCCTCCTCGGCAGCTTCTGTGGAAGTATCTGTTTCGTCCATTATGCCGGAAGCATGAAGAATATTTCCTTGCAGCTCATATTTGAAGCTGTATGTATCATAAAAATCACTGCCTTGAAAGCCGTAGGAAAATTTTGCCATGTTTGCCCGCATCTTTTCCAACTGTTCTGCAGAAAGCTCTACGTCAGCAGCTTCTGTTTTTTTGTCATCCAATGCGTATACAGAGCCGTTCTTCCTTACCTGCATACCTTCTCGTGCATAATAATTAATATAACCGGAGCCGCCTGCCGGCACAAGCTGTTCCTCACGAAGCGCCAGTGCGCTGCATACAGGGTTTTTCGTTAAAGGCCCTACGGTAACCTGATAGGAGGTTACATGGTCGGAGGTCGCATATAAAACAACGGTAATTATCATGTAAAGCAGCAAAACACCAAACATAATGGTTGTAATATTAAAGGTCAGCAGCTTTTTTAAAAATAAAAAAAACTGCTTGAGTTTTTTTAAAATTTTCTTTCCGATTGACAACTTTAATCTCCTTTGTTCTAATTGTCTTTTCAGCATTATATTATATTTTAACATTTTCTATATGGAAGCACAATAGAAAAAATTTTGCATAAAACAGGATTTTGCGGACACACTAAATAAGGATAAAGGAGGCTTCATTTATGAATAGCAGAGCTTTAGATTACACAGTATTAGTAATTGCCTTAATCGGTGCAGTGAATTGGGGATTAATCGGATTTTTCCGGTTCAATCTGGTAACCTTCTTATTCGGAGATATGGTATGGGTAACCAGAATTATTTACGCACTGGTTGGAATTTGCGGATTATATCTTTTTACCCTATTCGGAAGAATTCAGGCTTTTGGAGAAAAGATGTAACAGCACTGCAAAAAGCCACCACACAAAATCAAACTTGTGTGATGGCTTTTTGTATCTTTCATGTTTTTGAACTTTTGTAGAATTGTATAATAGGAAAATCGCTAATTACATAGAAACGAGAAGCATCTCTTTTGCACATTCCGGCAACTGAGAGGCATCTTTTGATACACTGAGTACAAAAGAAACCTGATATTTCTCGCCCATTGTCTGCAGGCGTTTTAATACATCCGCAAGTTCTTCATCTGTTACTTTTGAGATTTTAAGAAAGCTGTCTAAGAAAATCTTTTCCAAATCATTGTCCTGTGAAAGGATACCGGAAAGAAATCCTATAAATTCACTGCTGTTTTGAATATCAAATTCAGATAAATCAATCAGACGTACTTTGTTGTTTAACTCATACATGTGTTTTTTGCTCTTATCAAGATAAACAAATGTACCTGTTGCTTCTTTAATCTCCGTATTTACTTTGTCTAAAAGTATTTTTGTTTTTCCTTTTCCTTTTTCGCCTACAATTAACTGAACCATCGCAATTTCCTCCTTAGCCGCACGTAATATGTATATTTACCAAAAACGTGGTTATCGTTAAAATAATTATAGTGCATATTGTTCGAAAATTCAATGGTAAAATGAAAAAATATAGTAATTTTTTATCTATTTGTCTGGCTCAGCATTTCAGACATTCTTTCCATCAAGGCGCTTTCTGTTTCCGCATGAAATACAATGGAAATATAAAATTCACCGTATTTATTCTGGGTTAATAAGGCCGCATAATTGTTGGATTTTGAAGTGAAGGTTTTACCGCCTAAGACAGTAACGTCTTTTGGTATTGTTACCTTTCCGGCAGTAAAAGGATTATCATTGTCTAACCAACGCTGTTTTAATTCGCCTTTTGGAGTGGTGTAATTGATTGTATAGTCAGGCAGGGACATGGCGTTTAGCAAATCAGGATATTTTAAAAATTCATTGAGCAATAAATAAATATCATAGACCGTGGTATACTGCTCATCTGAGGTATATCCTGTGGCATTTGCATAATGTGTATTGGTCATGCCCAGTTCTGTTGCTCTTTCGTTCATCAGGGTAACAAAAGCTTCCTGTGAACCGCCCGTAAGTCGGGCAAGAACCTGACAGGCATCTTCAGCAGAAGAAACAAGAACGGCATTTAAAAGCTGTTTTACTGTAACATGATACCCTTCCTGTAAGCCGCAGCTTCTGGCTTCTTTTCCATATACTCTGTCATCGCCTTCAATGACTGCTTCGTCCTCCAAATTTAAGCGTTCCACGGCAAGTAAAGCAGTCATAAGCTGCGTAACCTTTCTCGGCTCTATTTTTTCATATAAATGATTGGAAAAGGGAATTGTGCCCTCTCCAAGTGAGAAAAATCCTGCCATTTCTTCGGAAATGTTCTGAATACCTTCCAGCTGGGTAAAATCTTCTCCAACGCAGAGATTGCGGGAAAGCCCGGGAGCTACCAGAGCGTCTTCTCTGGCAGAAGTTCCAAAAGCCTGTATACTTTTGTTATAAGGATGCTCATCCTCAAAATTTTTATCTTTGGATAACAAAACAATTCCTAAAATCACAAAAAGAACGATAATCATAGCAGCCAGCTTTAGAAAAAGCACTTTTTTTCTTTTTTTATTTATACATTTCACGCCAATCCAGCTCTCCTCTTCCTAAGGAACGAATCATCATTTCAGCAGTTGCCAGATTGGTTGCCATAGGAATATTATGGGTATCGCACAGCATAAAAATACGCTTTACATCCGGATCCTGCTTTTGCGGAGCTAAAGGCTCACGTAAGTAGATGATTAAATCCATTTCATTTTGCTCAATCATAGCGCCTAACTGTTGTTCGCCGCCTAAATGTCCTGCAAGAAATTTGTGAACCGTAAGATTGGAAGCTTCTTCAATCAGTCTTCCGGTAGTGCCTGTGGCATATAATGTATTTTTTGACAGAATATTTCTGTATGCGATGCAAAAGTTCTGCATCAGTTTTTTCTTTGAGTTGTGTGCAATCAATCCGATGTTCATGATTTTTCAACCTCCCTGTAAGTTCTATATTTTTGTAATCCCACATTTAATACAAGTCCCATTCCGATGTAAAGGCTGACAATAGAAGTCAGTCCATAGCTGACAAAAGGAAGGGGAGTTCCTGTGTTTGGCAGAATTTTTGTTACTACGGCAATATTGATGAAGGTCTGTATTCCGACTAAAGATGCAACGCCGCAGCAAATTAGTTTGCCCGAAGCATCCTTTGCCCGAAGACTGACACGGATACATTCTAAAATTACCAAAAAGAGCATAAGCAAAATGGCAGTACAGCCGATAAAGCCAAGCTCTTCTCCTGCCACAGAGAAAATAAAGTCCGTCTGATTTTCAGAAACAAAATTTCCTTTGTTGGCAGATGCCACTTCATTGTTGTTAAGTCCTTTTCCTGTAAGCTGACCGGAGCCAATGGCGGTTACAGAGTTTTCCTGCTGTAAAACATCATCAGAATAAGCGTCATCTTCAGAGTTTAAAAACGCCATAATTCGGTCACGCTGATAGTCTTTAATCAATTTTTGGTCAGGCTGGACAACAATAAACAAAAAAACGATTGCCATAGGAACCGCTATTAAAAGAATACTGCCGATAATTTTATAGCTTAATCCTGCAACATAAATCATGATACAAAAAAGTATAGCAACCGTAATGGTATTTTTCAAGTCCGGCTGTGATAAAATTAAAGACAACGGAATGGCAATTAAGACAACTGCTTTGACCAGAGTTCGCAAAGTGTTCAAGTCTTCTTCATGGTCCATAAAAAATTTGGCAAAGAATAAGATTAAAATAATCTTAGCTAATTCCGTAGGCTGAAACTGAAATCCTCCGATACTTAACCAACGTTGAGCTCCGTTTGCATCAGTACCCATTACTTTTACTAAAAGAAGTAAAAGTATGTTACCTCCGTACATAATCCAGCTGAAATTTAAAATCCAGCTAAAATCTATGAGGGATACAATTACCATAACGATAAGCCCTAAAACCATTCCTAAAAACTGTTTCTTCTGCAAACTGGGGTCTGCGCTTCCTACCAGCAGAACCCCCATTGAGGTCAATGCCATAAGAACAATTATCAATCTGAAGTTGTAATCTTGTAATTTATATTGTCTAATCATGAAAACACCTATTTTTCTTCTGGTCTTTAAAGTTTCCTTTCATCATCTCTGAAATAACATGCCCGGAGATGAATTTTTAATATCTGTCTGTAACGGAATATATGCTGTTACCGTTGCCGTATCTTTTCGATAACGGATTTCAACCTTTTGTTCGTGTACAGCAAAATATTTGTTTACAGCACGAATTAAATCATTTTGCAGCATGGTCATCATTTGTGGAGAACATTCCAGCCGCTCAGAAGTAAGGAGCAGCTTCAAGCGGTCTTTTGCAACAAAACCGGATGGTCTGCATGGAAATCGAAACATTCCTAATCCTCCTTCTTCTATTTTTTGAAAATACCGGAAATTCGTTTAAAAACACCTTTTTTTGTACGGAAATCCATGAAAGGAACATCTTCTCCGGATATTCTCCGACAGATATTTTCAAATGCTTTTCCCGACAGAGAGTCTTTGCCGCACAGAGGCTCTCCCTGATTAGTAGCAATTACCACTGCCTCGTCATCAGGAATAGCGCCTAATAAATCCACGGCAAGAATTTCAGAGACGTCCTCTACGGACATCATTTCTCCACGCTTAATCATATCCATACGAAGACGGTTAATGACTAATTGAATTTGAGGCATTTCGTTTGCCTGTAAAAGTCCGATAATTCGGTCAGCATCACGAATGGCAGAAACCTCCGGAGTGGTTACTACAATGGCTCTGCCTGCTCCTGCAATGGCATTTTTGAAGCCTTGTTCAATTCCCGCAGGACAGTCCAAAAGAATATAGTCAAATTCTTCAGAAAGAGCCTCGGTCAGCTTCACCATTTGCTCCGGTGTAATCGCAGTTTTATCTTTTGTCTGAGCGGAAGGCAGTAAAAACAGATTGTCACACTGCTTGTCCCGAATAAGCGCCTGCTTCATTCGGCAGCTTCCTTCAATCACATCAATGAGATTGTAGACAATGCGGTTTTCCAGTCCCAGCACAACATCCAGATTTCTAAGTCCGATGTCGGTGTCTACCACAACTACCTTTTTATTCAGCTTTGCCAGACCTAAACCGATGTTCGCTGTCACTGTGGTTTTACCCACGCCGCCTTTCCCAGACGTAATTACAATAATTTCACTCATACAAAATCCTCCTGATACCCTCTTTTTCTTTTTCGTATGTGCCTTACAGAGTTCTGTTTAGTCATTGTGCGTTGTTGTTGTGTCACTGGCTGTTGCAGCGCCTGTGACAATGTCAGACTCATCTGCAAAATTGTACTTATAATTGAGAATATCTTTTGCTACACTTGCCGCATTACCGGAAGAATATCCGTTACCAATGCGGACTGCCACGCCTACCTCCGGATTGTCATAAGGAGCAAATCCAATAAAGAGACCGTGGGACGGTCGGCTCATATCCTCCTGAGCTGTACCTGTTTTCCCTGCAACAGAAAGCTTCATAGAACTTAAAATAGGACTGTTTTTTGCAACACCGCGCATACCTTTGTGTACGGCATCCCAAGTGCTGCTTGCTACATCCATTTCTCCTTTTACTGCCGGCTGGTAGTCTTCTACCAAATTACCGTCAGCATCTGTTGCTTTATCAAAAAGGGTAAGCTCATAGCTGGTTCCCCGACTGGCAATAGTTGTTACATATCTGGCTAACTGGGAAGTTGTCATATTGTTCTTCGCCTGTCCAAAGGAAGTACGGATGGCATCTTCTTCTGAAACCTGAGGAGATACCTCTGTAATTTCCAAGCCGGATTTTTCGTTTAATAAAAACATATTTGCATATTTCTGAAGCTTATCAATACCAAGAGAGTCAGAAAAACTGCCGTTTTCATCTGTTCCCAAATCATAAGCCACCTGTCCCATAAATACATTACAGGAATTCGTAATACCGGATACCACATTCATATAGCCGTGTCCGGAGCGGTTCCAACAATACGGACCGTTTGGGATTTTATCAAAACGACCGCCGCAGACAACGCCGTAGTTGCTGTCAATAATACCTTCTTCCATACCGGCTACCGCAGTTACGATTTTAAAGGTAGAACCGGGAGCGGTAAGCTGCTGGGTTGCTTTGTTATAAAACGGTCTTGATAAATCCTGAGACAGCTTTGCAAAGTATTCGGTGTCCATGTTGTTGGCAAGACGATTATTGTCATATCCCGGATATGTGACACAGGCAAGTGTTTCTCCGGTTTTCACGTCTGTCATTACAAGAGAACCGGAGCACGGGTCTAAGGCAAGCTGTGCTGGCGTAATTTCCAAATTGCTGATTTTCTCTATCATAAAATTATACGCCGTCATAGAGCCGGATTTCAAGGCATTATAAGCTGTTTCATCTGCTTCTAAAATCCCCTGATCATATAAAAGCATACAAAGCTGTGCACCGGAAATCATATCGGAATGGAGCATATACTTATAAATAATCTTGGAAAATCCTGTATCATCAGCAAGAGAATTGGTGAGATAGTCTGCTAAAGCCGTATATACCTGAGAGGAGTCCAAATAATCCCCCTCTGCGGAAAACTGTGAAATATCAATCCAGTCTTTTCCGGCAGCATAAGTCAGAAATTCTTTTAAGCTGATACTTTCGTCCTTGGACCATGCAATATAAGTAGGATCTGCCGCATCAATGGCATCCATGGATAAAATTTCTTTCTTTCTTGTTAAAAATTCATTGACAATATAGCTTTGATATTCCTGCATTTCTTTGGAGAGGTCTTTATATGCCACAGGCTTTTCCTTGGTAAGCTCTTCTTGTATCTGCTGGAAAACCTTTTCCTGCTGTTGCTGGAATACGCCGTATACAGTTTTTTCCAACTCTGTGGCATCCTCTTCTTTAAAATGGCTGATATCCAATACACTGTTTTCGATTAGCGCATTATACACATCGTAGATAGGAGTTTTAATGGCCGCAGTATCCATCCCCTCTTCTACCTTAAATTCTTTTGCATTGATAATATTAGAAACCAAAATACCGGCAATTTTCTGCTCTAAGACGTTGTAGGCAATGCGCTGTAAGTCCTTGTCCAGCGTCAGATAAATGTTATTTCCGGATTTTGGATTTTTTCTGGAATTTTTAACGGTTTCCAAAGCCTTTCCCATGGTATCTACAAGAACCTTGTCAGAACCGTCTGTTCCCCGCAGCTGGGTTTCCATTATTTTTTCAATTCCTGCTTTACCGATAACGGCGTCAGCGGAATACTTGTGCCCCTGCTCCTTTAATTCTTTCAGTTCGTCAGCATCTGCTTTTCCTGTATAGCCGATAATCGGCGCAAAGGCTTCTGCTTCATCATAAACACGGATAGAGTCTTCTTCAATATCAAGTCCCTGTAAATCATCCTTGCGCTCCATGATTTCCGCTACGGTTTCTTCGCTGACATTTGTTGCCAGTGTTACCGGAACATATTTTTTAAAGCTGTTGGTAGAAAGAATGTAACGGATTTTCAGGATATCTAAAGTTTCCTCTTTTGTAAAGGTTTCCGGCAATCCGTATTTTTCCAGCTCTTCCTTTGTATAAGGCTTTTCTTCATTGATAAGTCCGAAACGTTTTTCATTGGACATATCAGCTATCATCTTGTCAGGAGTTGCATTGAGCTCCTCTTTTTTCAGTTTTTCGATGTTTGCCTGTCCATAAACGTCCGCTTTAAAACGATTGAGGTTAAAGCCGGTGGTATCAAAGGCATAGTTGCCTTCTTCGTCCAGAACAATATGGAAATCCACACTTAAAGCTTCGTTGTGTTTCTTTAATATATTAATCACTTCATAAGCAATGTGGTTCAAAGTGAGATTTCGTTCTCTGGTGGTTTCATAAGTTCCATTATCTTCCAGAATAACGGAGTAAGAAAGCTGATTATAGGCGAGAGGCTTGCCGTTTCTGTCGTAAATAATTCCTCTGGTTCCCTTTAGTGTCCGTTCCTTTGTAATGCTTAAATTAAAGTTTTCCGCATACTCCTTTCCGTGAATAATCTGTAAGGAAAAGAGTCTTTGCAGAAGTACGCCAAACAGAATACAAAATACTAAAATAAGTACAGTAGTTCTTTTTAACCCGATTTTTTTCAATAGTTTTTTTATTTTTTTAGCCAAATGGAATCTCTCTCTTTCATTTCCAGTTCTTTCATTTTCTTGTTCAATCTAAATAAAAGCTTATAAAAAATAACAGTTATCAATACGGTATACAGCATTTCAGGAATAGCAATCCTTCCCAAATAGTAAAAAAATTCTAAGCGTCCCCGCATTAAAAACTGCATGCCATAGACCATTGTCCCATACAACAAATCTCCCACGGCTACTAATAGCATAGGAACACGGATTTCTTCATCATAAAAAATCTTACAGCAGCAGCCGGCAGCATAACCGATGCACAGATAGATAAGAGCATAGAAGCCTAAAAGGTTTCCGTAAAAAACGTCCTGTAAAATTCCGCAGAAAAAGCCAATCCAAAGTCCGGACAGCTTTCCCTGCATAAAGCCAAAGGCAACGGTAATAATCAGCAGAAGATTAGGAGTAATAGAGCCAATGGACAATGCCTGAAAAACAGTTCCCTGCAAAATAAAGCATAGTAAGATAATGACCGCTTCTACTATTCTTCGTTTGACTCTCATTCCGTATCCTCCTTCTGCTGTTTCAGTTCCTTGATGACTAAAACTTCACTTAAATGTTCGAAATCAACGGCTGGCGTTAAAGTTCCTGTTTTTGTCAGATTGTTCGGGTCTTCTTTGATATCGCTTACATATCCGATGAGAATACCTTTTAAAAATTTATCACTGACATCAGAGGTGACAATTTTCTCACCTTCCTGAATTTTATTGTCTTCGTCTTTTAAATGAATAAATTGAAGTTTGCCTTCGTCTATGAGACGCAAATCTCCTGCCACAATACAGCGGTCAGAGGTGCTCATGGTCATGGCGCTGACATTGCTGGTGTCATCAATAATAGAACGTACTGTCGCCCAGTTTTTTCCTACTTCTGTTACAATGCCTACCAATCCGCTTCCTGCAATGACGTTGCAGTCTTTCTGAATACCGTCCTCCGTACCTTTGTCAATGGTAAAATTAGAAAACCAGTTTCCGGCATCCTTGGAAATTACATTGGCAGCTACCTTGTCGTATTCACTGTAACTTTGATCCAACTGGTACAACTCCTGTAAGCGTTCAAGCTCTGTCAGTCCCTGTGTAAGGCGGCTGTTTTCCGCAGTCAGTTCATCTACTTTTTTCTGAAGTTTTTTATTTTCTTTTACTAAAGTCTGCTTTTCCTGAAATCCGGCTGTTGCGTTGTCTAAGACCTTTCCGACCTGATTAATTCCTTTCTGAAAAGGAACAATGACATAGCCTGCCGCATTTTTGAGGGGTGCAACGGGAAATTTCACTGCCGCTGCAAAAATCATAAGGCTAATACAAATTAAGCCCATAGCTATGAGGACATGTTTACTTTTAAATGTCCAATTACGCTTTTTTTTCATAATTTAAAACCTCAGCTTTTCTTTTTGTTATTGAACCCACTTGTGTAAGGTACGATTTCCGATGATTTCTTTTAATCCGCATATTGTACAATGCTCATAGTATCCGGATAAACGCACCTTCTGTCCGGTTTCCTGACTTAAAAACCAGTCGATATCAGGAATTCTGGTTGTTCCTCCTGCGAGAAAAATACCTTCCTCCAGAATATTCTGATAAATCTGAGGAGGTGTCCTTTCCAGAAAAGAACGGATTTCCTGACAAATCGTATGAACCGGTCCTAAAATGGTTTCATAAATCATATCAGAGGGGATAATTCCCTCTCTCGGAAGACCGGAAAGGCTGTCAATGCCGACGATTTTTCTGGCTTCTTTAATATCTTCTTTTAAATATGCCAAAGAAAACTTCAATCTTCTGGCAGTTCTGTTTCCGATATGAAGATTGTAATTTTTCCGCACTTCGTTTACAATCGCTTCATTTAACTGCGCTCCGCCCATAGCAATAATTTTGCTCAGAACGATTTTTCCTCTTTCGATTACAGAAATCTCTGTACTTTGCGCTCCGATATTTACAATCATGCTTCCCTTTGTATTATTGATGGGAATTCCAAGAGCCACCGCATCGGCGATGGTCTTGTTTACCATATAAATTTTATTTTTTCTGTTGGAATTTCCAATGGTATAGTAGGCACGCTGCTCTATTTCCGACAAATCGGAAGGAACAGCCAGGTATAAATTATTATTAAATAATCCACCTGCATTTATCTTTTCGAGTAAAGCCTGTAAAACCATTTCAGTATGATTGACATCTGCAATTTTCCCGTAAGCCATAGGTGAAATTACAGATACATTAGACGGATTTTTTTCAAAAATCTTATATGCTTCATTTCCTACTGCCAAAATCTGATTTTGGTTTCGAATGGCTATCATGTTTTTTTCTGTGATAATGGTATCATTATCCTGTGAATAAATTTTAACTGTACTTGTTCCGAGGTCTACTCCAAACGTTTTGTGTAATAGCACTTGAATGCTCCCCTTTATCTTTTAACATTTAAAAAATCCCCTGTTCACGAAAGCTTAAATATTTACAATCCCCGATAATAATATGATCCAGTAAAGGAATTCCCAATAGCTCCCCCGCTTCCTTTACTCTCTGAGTAAAATCAACATCTGCCTGACTGGGTGTACAATCGCCGCTGGGATGATTATGTACCAGAAGAATTCCCACTGCATGATAGGAAACCGCAGAAAGAAAAATTTCTCTGGGATTTGCCAAAGAACTGTTGACTGTTCCTTTAAAAATCATTTCATCTCCCAACAGATGATTTTTGGTATCCAGCATCATACAGATTAAAAGCTCCTGCTCCTCATGGCGAAGCTGCTCCATATAGTAATCTGCAATACTGGCAGGATGGCGGAAAGACAACCCTTTTTTGGCAGTTGCGGTGGCAATTCTTTTGGAAAGCTCTCCGATACATTTAATCTGTATTGCCTTTACCTTTCCAATGCCTTTGACTGCCTGAAGCTGTGCAAGGCTTAGTTGATGCAGTCCCAAAAGTCCTTCCTTATCTTTGGAGAGCTTTAGAACTTCTTCTGCCATCTCCACAGACGGGCTTCCTTTTGTTCCTGTTCTTAAAAGGACTGCTAAAAGTTCGCTGTCCGTTAAACACTCTGCGCCCATACGAAGACACTTTTCATAAGGTCTGTCTTCCTCGGGCATTTGATTAATCGTTGTATATTTTGTCATACTTTGTTATAAGCTCTTCGGCAATTGGCTATAACAAGTTTTATTGTAGCACAGATTAAAAACGATGTATATGCCTTAACAAAAATTTATGATTTTTTTCATAATTGCTTCGCCTACTTTTAAACCGTCCATGGCTGCGGAGGTAATTCCGCCTGCATAGCCTGCTCCTTCGCCGCAGGGGTAAATTCCGCAAATTGCAGACTCAAATGCTTCATTTCGAAGAATTCGTATCGGCGAAGAGGTTCTGCTCTCAATTCCACTTAAAACAGCATCTTTTCTTGAAAATCCGGGAATGATTTTTTCAAAAGCTTCTATTCCTTCGATAAGCGCTGCGTTTAACTCTTCCGGAAGCAATTCTCTTAAATTGGCAAAGGTATACTTGCCTTTCATACAGGGAAGTACGCTGCCAAAAGCCTCTGATGTTTTATTTTCCGTAAAGTCACCGTATAGCTGAAGCGGAATATTTCCTTTTCCCAGTGCATAAGCCTTTTCTTCCAGTCTTCTTTGAAAATCCATGCCTCGAAGTACGTCTGTTCCCGGAAAATCTTCCGGTGTTACCGTAACAATTAAGGCGCTGTTGGCATTGGCAGAGCCACGGTTTTGATAGCTCATACCATTGACAGCCAGCCTTTTTTCCTCAGAAGAAGCATTGACTACAAAGCCTCCCGGACACATACAAAAGCTGTAAACACCACGATTATTTTTGAACTTGTGGGTGAGCTTATAGGATGCCGCCCCAAGGTAGGGAGAGCTTTCCTGCCCGTATTGATAAAGATTGATTAAGGTCTGGGGGTGCTCCGCACGCAGACCTACGGCAAAAGCCTTTGCCTCCATAGGCAGATTTTTATCTTTTAACAGGGTAAAGGTGTCTCTGGCGCTGTGACCGATAGCCAGAACCAGACAATCAGTTTTTACTTTTTCAGTATCGTTTACAGTAATGGCTGATACTTTTCCGTTTTCAATTTGAATATCTGTCATCTTGGAGGAAAAACAAAATTCTCCGCCGGCATTTTTAATGTAATTTCGCATATTTTTTACAATACCGATTAGCATGTCTGTGCCAAGGTGCGGCTTTTGCTGATATAAAATTTCCTCGGGAGCGCCGAATTTTACAAATATTTTCAGAACCTCTTGATTGCGCCCTTTTGTGTCTTTTACTAAGGTATTCAGCTTTCCGTCAGAAAAAGTGCCTGCGCCTCCTTCTCCGAACTGTACATTAGACTCTTTCTTTAACTCTCCTGTTTCCCAGAATTTTTCCACGGTTTTCAGGCGGTTTTCTACGTCTTCGCCTCTTTCAATAATCAAAGGCTTTAAACCTGCTTGTACCAGATAATAGGCACAGAAAAGTCCGGCAGGTCCGCTGCCCACAATGACAGGTCTTTGAGAAACTTCTGTATTTGTTTTTAAATAAGAAAATCTCACAGGAGTTGTTGACATAATATTTTTATTGTTTACCTTTTTTAGAACCTGTTTTTCTTTTTTTACTTCTGCTTCAACGGTATAAACAAAGAAAAGCTCCGGCTTTTTCCTTGCATCTAAGGACTGGCGCCGAATTGTCCATGAAAGTAAATCTCCCGAGGAGATTTTTAAGAGCTTTTTGATTTTATTTTCCAAATCTTCTTTTGTATGAGAAACAGGAAGTTTTATCTGTTGAATTTTTACCATAAAGCAGCCTCCTTTCCTGCACATGCACCGCTGGACCATGCCCATTGAAGATTGTAGCCGCCGCAGATACCGTCTGCATCCAATAACTCTCCTGCCAGATACAGGTTGGGAATTTTTTTACATTCCATGGTTTCAGGAGAAATTTCTTCCAGAGAAACACCGCCTTGACATACCTGTGCATTAGAAAACGGCTTTGTCCCCACAATTTCCACCGGAAATGCTTTTATTTTCTCTGCCAGTGATGAAATTTCTGTTTTTTTATCTGCCAGAACTTCAATCAGTTTTTTGGGAATAAGACCGATACAGAGTTCTTTTGTTGTTTTGTATGGACAAAGCTCCTTTCTTTTCAGGAAAAGCTCTTCCAGTTCTTTTTTGGTAAAATCAGGTAAGAAATCAATCAGCAAGGTAACGGAACGTTGTTTTTGCAACAGCTTGGCTACCAGAGCGCTGAGCTGAAACACCGGAATACCGGAAACCCCATAATCCGTAAGCTGTAATTCTCCTTCTTCTGTCTGTAAGGTTTTCTGCTCTGCTTGTAACTGTATTTTTCCGTAAATACGAGTACCAGCCCATTTTGAAAAGTAATTTCCTTTTCCTTTTAATGGAACCAAAGCAGGAAGGGGATTTATAACTTTTAAGCCTAATTGTTTTGCCAAAGTGTAACCGCTGCCGTCAGCTCCATCAATTTCCGAAGCCTGTGAACCGCAGGCAAGAATAACTGCATCGGCAGGATACTGCCATGTATCGGTTATCACCGAAAACTTTGGACTTTTCTTTGTTTCTGAAACTTTAATTTCTTTTACATGCTCTTTGCATTTGATTTTTACTTTTAAAAAGCGGGCTTCCATTTCTAAAAGCTCCTGTACGCTGGAGGCCTGCATACTGGAAGGATAAAAATATCCGTTCTTTGAAACAGGATAAATACCGATTTCTTTAAAAAAATCCAGCGTCTGTTCAAAAGAAAAATTTTGCAGAACATTCCAGAGAATTTTAGGCTGTTCACTGTGATAGCAGCTTTTTTCCAGCTTTTCATTGGTAAGGTTACAGCGGCCGTTTCCGGTTGCCAGCAGTTTTTTCCCTGTTTTTTCATTATGCTCTAAAACTGTGACAGCTGCATGATTTCTGGCTGCCATAATGGCGGCAATCATACCGGCAGCTCCACCGCCTACAATACAGACCTTTTTCTTTTCCATAATTTACTCCTGTGGCAATGTAACCAGATTTTTATCCGCAAGCTTTTGTAAGGACATTAAAATACCTAATTTTGCATGATACCAAGTAAGACCACCTTGGAAATACACGGTATAAGGCGGTTTAATCGGTCCGTCGGCAGAAAGCTCAATGGAAGAACCCTGCACGAAAGCGCCTGCTGCCATAATTACGTCACTGTCATAGCCCGGCATTGCCCATGGCTCCGGCTCTACATAACTGTCTACCGGTGCAGCCGCCTGAATACCCTTACAAAATTCAATGACGCCTTCCGGTGTACCAAAAGTAACAGCCTGAATAATGTCGTGACGGCTTTCTGTACTGTTTGGTGTAACCGAAAATCCTAAACGCTCGTAAATATTTGCGGCAAAAATCGCTCCCTTTAATGCACCTGCGGTAACAGTAGGGGCAAGGAAAAATCCCTGATAAAAGGAAGGATTAACGCCTAAAGTAGCGCCGACCTCTTTTCCAAGACCGGGACAGGTAAGACGATAGGCTGCATTGTCTACATATTCTTTCTTTCCTGCAATGTATCCGCCGATTGGCGCAAGACCGCCGCCGGGATTTTTAATCAGTGAACCAACGATTAAATCGGCGCCTACATCACTTGGCTCTATTTTTTCTACAAATTCACCGTAGCAGTTGTCTACCATACAGATAATGTCCGGTTTAATTCCTTTAATAAAAGAAATCAGTTCTCCGATTTGGGATACAGAAAAAGTAGGACGTGTGAGATATCCTTTGGAGCGCTGAATTTCCACCATTTTTGTTTTGTCTGTAATGGCATTTCGAATACCCTCATAATCAAAGCTTCCGTCTTCTAAAAGCTCTACCTGACGATAAGTAATGCCGTATTCAGCCAAAGAGCCCTTGGATTGACGAATACCGATAACCTCCTCTAAGGTATCGTAAGGCTTTCCAACAGGAGAAAGCAACTCATCTCCCGGTCTTAAATTTCCTGCAAGCGCCACAGATAAAGCATGCGTACCGCAAGCAATTAAAGGGCGCACTAAGGCTGCTTCTGTATGAAAAGCAGCTGCATAGACTTCTTCTAAGGTGTCACGTCCTAAATCGTTGTAGCCGTAACCGGTAGAAGAATAAAGGCAGCCTTCGCTTACTTTATTCTTCTGCATAGCATGAAGCACCTTTAACTGATTGTATTCTGCGTTTTCATCAATCTCCTGAAAACGTTCTTTTAATTCTGCTTCTATTTGATTTCCAAAAGCAAGCACTTGTGGGCTGATGCCTAAATCACGGTACATTTCCATCATTTCCTGCATGGTAATACTCCTCTTTTCTTACAGTTTTCTAATATATAATCTAAAATCTTATCCTCCTGATAAGCAAATTCCTGTTTATTTACCCAGATAACGTCTTTCTCTCGTTTAAACCAGGTAAGCTGCCGTTTTGCAAAGTGGCGGGTATCTCGTTTTAAGATATAAACAGCTTCATCAAGGGTACAGCTTCCATCCAGATAAGACAAAATTTCTTTATATCCTAAGCCCTGCATGGAAACCATGTCTTTGGTGTATCCCTTCTTGGCAAGCAGGGATACTTCATCCACCAGCCCTTCTTGCAGCATTGCGTCTACACGGGCATCAATTCTTTCATACAGCTTTTCACGGATATCATTTAGAACAAAATATGCCACATTGTAAGGAGACTCTTTTGAAGCCTCTTCTTCATTGTGAGCAGAAATCGGTTTTCCCGTAAGCTCAAAATACTCCAACGCCCGAATGACTCTTTTTACATTATTTGCATGAATTTTCTCTGCTGATTTCGGGTCTATCTGCTGTAATCTTTCATGGAGATATGTACAGCCCTTTTCCTCTGCCAGCTTTTCCAGTTCTTCTCTTACCGGTGACTTTTCAGACTCTTTTGAAAAATCAATATCCTTTACCACTGCCTGAATATAAAATCCTGTGCCTCCGGCAAGAATTGGAATTTTTCCTTTTGCATAGATTTCTGACATAGCCTGCTTTGCCATTTCCTGAAACCGCACTACATGAAATTCCTCGTCCGGTTCCAACACATCAATCAGATAATGAGGAACACCGCACATTTCTTCTTTTTTGATTTTGGCAGAGCCGATATCCATGTGTTTATATACCTGCATGGAGTCTGCGGAAATGATTTCTCCGTTGACTGCTTTTGCAAGTGCAATCGAGAGCTTTGTTTTTCCTACTGCCGTAGGACCTGTTAAAATAATTAAAGGTTTTTTCAAAATCTTCACCTACACAATTCGTTTAAACTTTTTCTCCAGCTCATATTTTGTCATGGAGATAATGGTTGGCCTTCCGTGAGGACAGTTGTATGGATTTTCCAGACTGAGAAGCTCGTCAATCAAAGCATCTGCCTCTTTTACGGAAAGACGGTTGTTTCCCTTTACCGCAGCCTTACAAGCGGCTGTTGCAATACGCTCGGCAAGGATATCCGGCGTTTTGGAAACGTGTTCCTGCTCTAAACTGTCTAAAATCTGTATAAAGAGCTCCTGTACAGAAACACCGTAGATATTTGCAGGAACTGCATGAATACTATATTCCTTGCCGCCAAATTCTGAGATTTCAAATCCAAACTCTCGGAAAATTTCCAGATTTGCCTTTAAAAGGTTACTTTCCTGTAAATTCAAAGAAATCAAGGACGGCGGCGATATCATTTGAGAAAGAATTTCTTTCTTGGCAAATTCTTTTAAAAAGCGTTCATATAATACCTTTTCATGAGCGGCATGCTGGTCAATAATATAGAATTTATTGTCATATTCCACCAGCCAGTAAGTATCGAAAAGTTGTCCGATAATCCGATGATGAATACGGGCTTCTTTTGATAAAAGCCGGTTGTCAAAAAGCTCCAGCTGTTCTGCTTTTTCTACTGCCTGCTTTTCTTTTGGGAAAGCTTCTTTCTTCTGTTCTTCCGGTTTTGCCTGTATTTCGGGCTCTGTTGGTTTTATAGGCTCGTTTACGTTTATAGGTTCTGCTTTACTTTCTGTTTTTGGCTCAGCGCTTGCCGGGCGAAGCCCTACGGGAGCATATACAGGTTTTTCTTCTGCAATTCTGTTCTTTTCAAAAGGTTCGGGAACCGGTATTTTTTCTTCTTTGATTTGAGCTTGCTTTTCTCCAACGGCCGGCTTTGGCGTAAGAGAAACCTCAGGGATGATTTCTTTCCCTGCTAAAGCATCTGTAATTAAATCATAGGTAGCATTATAAATCGCACTCTGGTTTTTAAAACGAACCTCCATTTTGGTAGGATGCACATTGACATCTACATCTTCCCCGTGAATATCATATTGTAAACAGACAAAGGGATATTTATGCTGCATCATGTAAGGCTTGTAAGCTTCTTCAATGGCTTTCATCAAAAGCTTGCTTTTCACATATCTGCCATTGATGTAATAATTTTCAAAGTTGCGGTTTCCTCTGGCAATGGAAGGTTTTCCGATAAAACCGCTGACAGAAAGACCGGAAACTTCATATTGTACAGGAAGAAGCTCTCTTGTAATATCCCGTCCGTAAATACCGTAAATTACATCCTTTAAATTAGCATTTCCTGAGGTGTGCAGACGAAGCTGTCCGTTTACCATGTATTTAAAAGAAATATTGTGATGAGATAAGGCAAGCTGTTCCATATAGCTGCTCACATACCCTGCTTCTGTCATCGCTGTTTTTAAAAATTTCTTTCTGGCAGGAGTATTAAAAAATAAATTTCGCACCAGCATGGTGGTTCCGTTTGGCGCTCCCACATCTTCCAGAACCTTTTCCTGTCCGCCTTCAATTACATAGCGCACACCCATGAAATCCTCCGGCGCTTTTGTAATCACTTCCATCTGGGATACCGCTGAAATACTGGATAGAGCTTCCCCTCGAAATCCCAGAGAAGTAATCTGAAGCAAGTCTTCTGCCTGTGTGATTTTGCTGGTTGCGTGGCGTAAAAATGCCAGAGGTACTTGTTCCTTTGGGATACCGCCCCCGTTGTCGGTAACACGGATAAAGGAAATACCGCCCTCTTTGATTTCTACCGTAATTGCCGTAGCCCCTGCGTCAATGGCATTTTCTACCAGTTCTTTTACTACGGAAGCAGGTCTTTCTACCACCTCTCCCGCAGCAATTTTATCAATTGTATTCTGACTTAAAACTGCAATTTTTCTCAATTTTTATCACCATCTGTTTTTCAGTTTGTTTTGAAGTCGATATAAAATATTTAAAGCATCTACCGGCCGCAATTCATCTAACTGTATGGATTTTAACTCTTCAATGACATCGTCATCCTTTACTGTATCAAAAAGAGAAATTTGCTCCATATCTACCTCGTCAAAATGAACGGCCGGTTTTGTCTTTTGCTTTTTGTTTTCGGAAGCAATATTTTTTACAGTGGCTGTAATATCTGCACTGACAAGCTCCTCTACCAGTTCCTTTGCCCGTTCAATAACAGAGTTAGGGACACCGGCAAGCTTGGCAACCTGAATACCATAGCTTTTATCTGCTCCGCCTTTTACGATTTTTCTAAGAAAGACAATGTCATCGCCTCGCTCTTTTACTGCAATACAGTAGTTGTTTACCCCTGCCAGCTTTCCTTCTAATTCTGTCAGCTCATGGTAATGGGTAGCAAATAGAGTTTTGGCGCCTAAAATTCTGGTATTGCTGATATGCTCAATCACTGCCCATGCAATGGAAAGTCCATCAAAGGTGCTGGTTCCTCTGCCGATTTCATCCAAAATCAAAAGGCTTTTTGAGGTAGCGTTTCGCAGGATATTGGCAACCTCTGTCATTTCCACCATAAAGGTACTCTGTCCGCTTGCCAAATCATCCGATGCACCCACACGGGTAAAAATACGGTCTACAATTCCGATATTGGCTTTTTCGGCAGGCACAAAAGAGCCGATTTGCGCCATTAAAACAATCAAAGCAGACTGACGCATATAAGTGGATTTTCCTGCCATGTTTGGTCCTGTAATAACGGCAACACGATTTTTTCCGTTATCTAAATACGTGTCGTTTGGAATAAACATATCGTTGGAAATCATTTTTTCCACTACCGGATGTCTGCCGTTTTTAATGTCAATAACACCTTTGGTGTTGATTTTCGGACGGACAAACTGATTACGGGATGCCACAAGAGCTAAGGATGCGTAGGCATCCAGCTTGGCAATGGCACGGGCTGTTTTTTGAATACGCTCTACTTCTGCTGCAATCTTTGTTCGGATGGAGACGAAAGCTTCATATTCCAGTGCATAAAGCTTGTCCTCCGCACCTAAAATCATATCTTCCAGTTCTTTTAAGCGTGGTGTGATATAACGCTCTGCATTGGTTAAGGTCTGCTTTCTGGTGTAGTAATCCGGAACCATGTCCTTAAAGGAATTGGTGACCTCCAGATAATAGCCGAAAACCTTATTGTATTTGATTTTTAAGGTACGAATACCTGTTTTTTCTTTTTCTTCTGCTTCCAGCTCGGCAAGCCATACCTTGCCCTTTGTTTTGGCTTCACGGAAATGGTCGATATCCTCCTGATACCCTTCTTTGATAATGCCGCCTTCTTTCATGGCAAGAGGGGGCTCGTCCACAATAGAGGCTTCCAAAAGCTGATATAAATCCTGTAAATCATCCATTTCCTCATATACTTTTTGGAGTTCCTCACACTGGAACTGGGACAAAAGCTGACGTATGTACGGTATCATGGAAATAGAGCTTTTAAAAGAAATCAAATCTCTTGGATTGGCAGACTGATAGCTGACACGGCTGATTAAACGCTCCATGTCATAAACAGGGCTTAAATATTCCCGTATCTCTTCTCTGTCCATTTCATGACAGTTGACTTCTTCCACTGCGTCTAAACGTGCGTTAATTTCTCCTTCATCAATTAAGGGCTGCTCGATAAAGCTACGCATCATACGAGCGCCCATGGCTGTTTTGGTTTTATCCAGCACCCATAAAAGAGAACCTCTTTTTGCTTTTTCCCGCATGGTTTCCGTAAGCTCCAGATTACGCCTTGTGGAGCTGTCAATAAGCATATATTTGTCTGTACTATACGGAGTAATCTGACGTAGATGCTCCATGGAATTTTTTTGTGTTTCTAAAAGATAGGTAAATAAAGCTCCTGCTGCAATTACCGCACAGTTATAGTCTTTTAGTCCCAAGCCTTCCAGTGTTCCCACATGAAAATGTTCTTTTAAAGTACGTGCACATAAATCATCATCAAAATACCAGTTATCAAGAGCAGAAAGAGAAATATTTAAACGATTTTTCAGCTCGTCAATTTCAATGCCGCTCATGGTAAAGGCTTCGTTGCATACAAGCTCTGCAGGGGAAAATTTATAAATTTCGTCCAGCAGTTTTCGTACATCATCAACTTCTGTAACCATGAATACACCTGTGGTAATATCGGCAATGGCAATGCCAAAGCGGTTGGAAACGTAGACCACAGACATGATGTAATTGTTTTTTGTTTCATCAAGCGCCTGTGTGTTTAAGGTAGTTCCCGGTGTTACTACACGGATAACTTCTCTGCGGACAATGCCTTTTGCCTGCTTGGGGTCTTCCATCTGCTCGCAGATTGCCACTTTATATCCTTTGCTGATTAGACGGTTTAAATAGACCTCTGCTGCGTGAAAAGGTATTCCGCACATAGGTGCACGTTCTGACATACCGCAATCTTTTCCTGTTAAAGTAAGCTCCAATTCTTTGGACACTACTTCTGCATCCTCGAAAAACATTTCGTAGAAATCCCCTAAGCGGTAAAATAAAATACAGTCTTTATATTCTTCTTTTGTTTTTACGTAATGCTGCATCATCGGTGATAATGCACCAACATCTATATCTTTAATTGTTAAACCCATTGATTTTCCTTTGTTTTAAGCATATTTGAACGTGTTATTATTTGCTCTACTACACCCTTTTTACACCCTTTTTTTATAAAAAGGATATATGCAATTTCTAGCTGGTTAATTATGCGTGAAAAATGAATAATTATACATACCTATTATTGGATGCTATGTTCATATTTTTCAAACTCATGATGCATAAAATTTTTGTCAGGGTGAGTATAATGATCGGTCATTTCCGGCTTTCGATGCCCAACAATATCCATTAAAATTCTAGATTCTAATTTTTGTTGATAACAATTTGTAATAAAGGTATGTCGAAACATATGTGGGTGAATTTCGATTGGAACAAATGTTTCGCCGTTATCCTTGGCAACCTGTTGCTGTCTTTTATTTAAAATAGCGACTAAACGCCTGCATTCTTTTTCAATATAGTTTGGTAAAAAACAATTCCCTTTTTTGGTAGTCATAGTTAAATCTGGATATGCTTTTAAAAACTCATTTGAAATGCCCCAGTTCTGATTTTTTTCTTTGTCTTCAGCTTGTTGTTTCTTTAGAGTCTGGAATGCTTCTGCTACACTATCTGTAATCGGTACAATTCGATTACTTGCGTCTTTTTTAGGTGTTGTAATTTGAATACTTGTAATTGCATTTTCCAATTTTTTTCCATAACCATCAAAATAACATTTTGTTCGGTTTATTGTTTTATAGATATGAAGTTCCCGTCTTTTAAAATCTATATCTTTCCATTGTAATGCACATAATTCCCCAGCACGAAGTCCGGTATGAAGAAGAATATAAAAATATGTTACAGAACGGGAGTTTTTTGCAACATCGAAAAACAAATCTAAATGTTTTTCTTTGATGTATTTCACTTCTTCTTTCTTTTCTTTTGGAACGAAATCTTTCAAGTAGTCATTTAAGATGACGCCTTTACATGGATTACGCATAATCACAAAATTGTTTGCGGCATATTTTAAACATGAAGAAAGTACATTCAACGTACTTTCTATAGTGCTTTTTTTATAACTTTTCGATAAATCATTTACAGCATTTTGAATACTAAGTTGATTCAATTCAAGTAGTTTGATATGCCCTATCGAACCCTTTATTCTATTGTAATTATCATAATAATTTCGAATTGTTGTGTTTTTTAATTTTACTGCACAGACTGTATTCATCCAATGATCAAACCAATCATCTAGTATCATAATTGATTGAGTGGTAGAAAGGTTTTGAGATTTCATAAATTCCAGATGCTTTTTTTTTAGCCTGAGACTATTCAGGTTGGAATCATAAATGTATGTAGGCTTTGGATTACCTTTCATGTAAACTTTTGCCTGATAAAGACCATCTTTACGCTGACAGATACCACGTCCTATACTTTTTCCTTTTAAATTTTTCCCCATATTATAACCTCCTTATTTCTGCATATTTTTTGAGAAACAAGGATACTTATTATATTCGGTTAACATCTTATCAAATTTATGGATATTATTCAAGATAGAACCGAATATATCCGTATCCATTTTACGAAACGACTTACAAGAAGGCACGTATATTCAATATACGTGATGAATTGTGCGAAGCCCTACCCTAGAAATACAAGACCTTCGTTTTGTTTCCTAATTCGGTACTTCTTTGCTGGATAATTCGTTTTCGCATCGCCAACAGCTTTAAAATATTGTCCATTTGTAATCTGTCCATTTAATACATGGCGTTCCCCATTGTAGTAAAAGACTGCCCCAGGTGCCACACGTCCAGGCGTATTGTAATGCCTGGTACTTCTCTTGACCTGTAAAACAGAACGTCTACGCTCAGCTTCTTTTTCGCCATATTGCTGTACTATTTTTTGATACCAGGTTTCCAGTGAATCGTCTTTTTGCTCGATTCTGTCTTTTCGGTTTTTCGCAACAAGCCTGCCTTCGTAATAGTAACTGCGTTCCCGCTGGTTGTTGATATTTGCCCTGTTCTGCCTACGGAACTGCTTCATCTGATAGACATGCTCAAAGGTTGGAAGCTCTGCATCTGTACAGCCTAGTGCCAGCAATGCAATGCAGTAGGCATCTACCTCATGCAGCTGGTTCTTTTTCGTCTTAGTAAAACCTAGACTTTTGCGTACCATAGCAGTTTCCCTTCCCGTACAGGTAAAGACATGTTCTTCGCCAAATTCCTCTACCAGCCGTTTGTAGATAAACGGGATGGCCTGGTTTAATGCACTAAGAGCAGCGTACTTTTTCATCAGTCCGGATTTTTTGTCTTTTAATGCTTTTTGTACATCTTCATTTTTGTGAACTGTATCATGGCAATTACAGAATAGCCCAGAGATGTTTCCTAATGTATTGGAGCCGCCTTTAGACTTTGGTATTATGTGATGATAATGCTCTATTGGCTGACCACAAAGCAGACATTTCCCATCCTGCTAGTCAAATACAGCATCATTGACATTGCTGTACCCTTTCAGTGGGCCTTTTTGGAAATCAACACCAGCAACCGTTGGATCATCCAGCAGCATGAATGCAAAGCGGTTGACTTCAATTTGTAGTGGTAAACTAAATTTGTAACACCTTGTTCGGATAGTATATAATATTTATTATCCAAAGGAGGGACCAATCATGGCCACACGTTACAATGAAAATTTTAAAATTGAAGTAGTCAAAGCCTATATGGCAGGTGATCGCTCAATAAGTGAGATAGCAGCTGACTACAATGTTGCAAAAAGCACCCTCACCGGGTGTGTAAAAAAACATGGTGAAGAATGCCAATATAAAACTACCACTAAAACATCACAGGAAGAATTCGAATCTGCAAAGGAAATCAGAAGACTGAACCAGCTTCTTCATGAGAAGGATAAAGAAATTGATTTTTTAAAAAAAGCAGCGGCATTCTTTGCAAAGGAAATCGATTAGTGGTATATCGATTCATTGACAAAAATAAGGAGCAATTTGGCTTAAGATGGTTGTGCAGACATTTTAAGATTAGCCTTAATTGTTACTACAATTATCTGAAAGATACGAAAAGAGATTATTACGAGCAAAGATTTATGGTTTATGAAAGGATAAAGTATATCTATTACAACAATAATAGAACCATTGGATATCGGCCTATGAAAATCTTTCTACAAAGATATGGCATATATCTTAGTACAACAACTATCCATAAATATATGAATAAGGATCTTAATCTGTCTGCTATTGTTATGAGAAAAAAGCCAGGTTACAAAAGCTGTAAAAAACATAAAATCTTTGATAATCTCTTAAAGCAAAAGTTCAACGTTGATGAAAAAAATAAGATCTGGTGCACTGATTTTACATATATGCGCCAGCCTAATGGTAAGTTTCGATATAACTGTACCATTATGGATTTATTTGACAGATCTGCTATAGCATCAGTCAATAGCGATTACATAAATACAGAACTTGCAATAGAAACACTTACGGAAGCCCTAAAAAAAGAAAAACCCAACAATGGAATACTTCTGCACAGCGATCAGGGAGTACAATATACATCTTGGGAGTTTGTCAATTTTTGCAAGGATAACGGCGTAATTCAAAGTATGAGCAAGGCTGGCTGTCCTTATGATAATGCGCCAATGGAAAGATTTTATAATACTTTCAAAAATTGTTTTTACTATAGATATACTTTTGAAAGTGTTGAGCAGTTAGATGAAATGACAAAGCAATACATTAACTGGTACAACTATGTGAGACCTCATTCAACGAATAACTATATGACACCAATGGAGTTTCGATATAGAGCATGATTTCCGAACAAAGTGTTACCAAAAAGCTTGACCAGTACAATTGCCACATCCGTAATAGGCAGGAACTTCTGCATTTTATGCACCAGGTTGATGTGTGTCCGGATCAGCTGTTCTACCGTTGGTGTCACCCAGTCCTTTGAACGTTTCCGGTTGCAGAATCTTGCTTCGGTATAGCGTATTACATGGCAGGTAATGAATCCATCTTCCCCGTACTGGGGCAGTTTCCGCATGAGCACGCCGGCCTTTAGCATGGTACCAAAACGTTTTGCCCTGCTCTGCCTTGCTTTCCGTTCCCCATTTCTGGATGCCCTGCGGCAAGCCAGGCGTTTGTCCATCAGCTTGTGGATTTCTTTGTTCCTGGTTTCTACAACTGCCGACAGGTATAACTGCCCTTTCAGCCCTACGACCGCTGTGCCAATATTGGTACGCCCTGGGTCTTCTGCCATCATGACAGACTGTAAGGTTGGATTGTTTTCATATAACAATTGTATGGTAAAAGGGACATGCTCGGCTATGCGTGCTTTGCCTGTATTTAATAACTTATTCACATGTCTCCTGCGTTTGGTTGGCATCTGCGGTTTCCCGTCCATGCCTAACACATAGATATACTCTGGCATCAGATGCCTCCTTCCTTTCAGGTGGTATACAGTACCGCAGATACAACGGTGTACCTGCATCGGTGGTAAGCCTGTGTATACCGAATACTACTGTTTTCTTAGATTTTGGTAGCTGCTTTGCAGTGTTTTGGACTAGAAAGTATCCAAAAGTGCCATCTCGTAACGAGAACGCAAGCTATCATGTCTCTGCTCAATTGCCCGTATGAACTACGAACACTACATGCTCGGTAATTCAATTACCGAGTAGTTGACCACATACTATCAATGTTTTTCCAAAATCTTATTTTCGTGCAGTATAGCTTCAAGCCATATTTTTGCTGTTTTCTGGTCATACATATTATTTCGTTCTATTATCTGTATAGTATCAGATGTATCTTTTGTTATCCAGCAAGCTTTTTTTCTTTGAATAACAGATTTCATTTTGATAACAGATACGGTTGATTTTTTGCCATTGGTACCCATCAATGTAACAAAATCCCCTAAGTTATCTCCTACAACAAGATAATCTTTTAAATCATAATCACCATAAATACGACCAAACCATGACTTTAATCTTTTTCTTGGGCTTGGATCTTCAGAATCCATTAAGCCTAAATCAAAATCACGTAACACATGTCCTGTAAATATACGTTGCAAAGGACTAACTGCTCTTGATACACCATATGCACCATCAGTTCTGCTAACAGTCATAAGTTCATTTGATACAGTATAATCTTTAACTTTTATTAACTTGTTTGCCTCCGATACAACTAGAATATTATTCTTGATATCTGACTTTGATTCCTCTAAAAGACTTGTATGTCCCATAAAATTAAGCTGCTCATAAAATGATTCAAATTTTTGCACCTCTCCAAATACTGGGGAATAGTAAAATGTAATAGAACCATCTATAGGATTTACCATAATATGATTATAAAAATCTATATCTACAATCAGTCCATGGATAGTTCCTTCAAAACCCATTTTTTTTAACTGATTTGATATTTGTACTTGCATTTCTCGTAAAGGCTCTAATATTTTAATGTACTTTTGAACTACAACATTAAAATTATCATAAATCCATTCAATGTTTTGACTTAATGCTATTTTCTTTGTTTTTCCCCCATTAACAATAGAAATTCCATTATTGTTCAAAATAAAAAAGCCGTAATAATTGCAAGACTTGATAACATAAAGTTTACCATTTTGACATCGTTTTTTTATTAATTTTCCCTCTCCAATATATTCTCCAATATATTCATAGAATTGCATATAATCTTCCTGTGTAGTCTGATAATATCCATCGGGCAAGTCATCGTATGGATTTCTTACACAATCTGTTGTTGCTCGTTTAAATTGAATCATACCATTAAAATTACCTTTATTATGATATCCAATCTGATTATCTGCATAAACCACTTTATCACTACTACGAATACGTTCATTTTGATGTGTATGACCTGAAAAATAAATAGCTTCTCTATCAAACTTATCAAGACAATCTTTTACTGGATAATGCGTTGCACAAATAAAACATTTACCAGTTTTCAGAGCATATTCTTTTGCTTTTACATATTTCTTCTCAAATAATGTTGTTTGTTCAATTTCATACGAACGATTTCCCATCATCGCATCACAGTTTTTAAGATTATTAGCATTAAATTGTGTGTTATATTTGGCAAAACCAGAACCACCATAAATAATTGCGTTAGACAGCTCCAATACTTGATTTTGAAGTATATGATACCCCAGCGGTTCCAGCTTTTCTTTATAAAACTTCAATGCTGTTTCAACATTAGAGAAACCAACATATTCATGATTTCCTAAAATTATAACTCCAATTAAAGAATGCGTATATTTAAAGTCACTCAAACACATTGGAATATCAGGGCAGGTTGTATCCAGCATTCCTTCTAACCTAAATAACGTTTTATTTAATAATGACAATTTTTCATACAAGTTTGCAATTTCTAATATCTTATTGGTTACGAAATTTGGTAAGTCACGTTTTTTATAATAATTACTATTTAGATAATTCTCTATTTGTGCAAGAGAACCTTTTGGTGCTATAACCTTTCCATAATTTATATATTGACTGATACTTGATTTTGAAGTTTCTATATCAACTTTAACCTTTTCTATATATCTGAGAAGTATGTCGTAACGCTTCTTATATTGAATTTGCTCTTTTTTGAATGAAAGTATCCTATTCTTGTCCCATATTTGTTTTCGAAATTTTTTGTATTGTTGATATATAAAATGCAATCTATACTGTTTATAAAAGTTGATAGTAACATTTACATCTGTTGATATATCCCCAAGAAATAGCTGAATACCCGTGTTTCGACTTGTTTGTACTAATTCGTTTTGTGATTTATATAAACTTTTTGCTATAACTTTTATACATTTTTGGATATCCCCATCAAAGTACTTTGCATGATGTAATAAATGAATATCAGATATATAATCAATGGCAATTTTCGGATTAGAACCATAATAAAGCATAGGTTCATATAATTGATGTTGCTGAGCAAGTTCAGTTTCTTTTGCAGGCACACATTCTCTCATAAATTCTCTCCATCTTCAATCTTATTGAATACTTTTTCGTTTGTAATTATACTTCATATTATCAATAATAGACTTTTTATGCAAGAGAAGAGATACTTTTGTATCTCCTCTCTTACATTCAATACAACTATTTCAATTTCATATTAGCAATATTTGTCATTACAAAATCCTCTTTAAATATACTTTTTACTGTCAAGAAAAATCCAGAACCGGTTATGATTTTATAACTTCATAATTCCATATAACAGAAAGGATAAAATTCCAACCATTGCCATAAGCTTTAAGAACACCCAAAAGAAAAAGGATTTACCAATCATGCCTCGCAGCACCCAAAAGGATGTCTTTGCTCCCTTCCTGCTGTTGCATCGCTTGCAGGCAGTGGTAAGATTTCCATGGTCATTGACACCATCTTTGAAAAATAGCCTCAATATTCCTTGCCAAAATCTCGATGTCTTTGCTTTCTGCACAGGAATGATATGATCAATGGCAAGCTGGTTTTTCGGTAATATCCTGCCGCAGTAGGCACAGAGGTATCTATCTTTCCATAATGGCTTATGCACTTGAAAGTAATCTTTCCGATATGTTTTCCCTCGCTCATGTAGATCTTCTACATACACAAAACACTTGATTCCCCAAACGTGCTTCCAGCGCAGCAATTCAAATCGGCTGCTTGTTTTCTTGAACCAAATCTTATTTTTATATACAAAGCCATTTTTTCGTAGTGATTCCTTGATGCAATAAGTAGAACGGCTTCCGTTCCTTAGTTCGATTGTATATTCTTGCATACTCCTATCCCTTTCATCTTTTAAGAAAAATATGGGAGAATGCATAACAAAAAAAAGAGCTATATATAGCCCTTTCTTAGTTTAAATATTGAAAATCCCGCTTTTTGCCATTTAAAAAATCATAACCGGTTATGATTTTTACTCCCACTGGCGTGGGAAAAAGCACTACGACACCCCTCCTGTGGTCGTTGGTCAGGAACACTCCCACTTATGTGGGAAAAAGTGTTTGTCAAAGCTTGGTAGTGTCGGTCTCGAAGGAACACTCCCACTCACGTGGGAAAAAGGCTCAGTATTTATGCGGCTTTCTGAGGTTTTCACCGCTATTTGTACGAAAAATTTTTACAAAAATTTGGTATTGTTTCTTCCTGCTGCCATGTTTGCTTTATCATAGCATATAGCATTTAGTTTCCGATTTTTGTGCAAGAAATTTTGCAGTTTTATCGATTTCCTTTATCATTGTTACATTTCTTGCAAAGCATCTGCAAATTATCTTCAACAGTACGTCCACCCTTACTCCATGGGATGATATGATCGCCTTCCATCTCTTCAAAGGCGTATTCCGTATCAATTCCGTTTTTTTGACAACATGGACATTTGTGCTGCTGCTTTTCATACACTCTTCTTTTTTGAGCATCTGAGAATGTGCGAATGGATAAATGTTTCTCATCATGTGGGGTTCTATCAGACAACAGATACGGAATGATACCGGCTTGTTTTGTGACATCATCATCCTCAAGCAACTTTTGAATCTCCTGCTCCAATACATTGCTGTTATAGGAATTCTGATAATACCGATTATAAAGGAGTCCCCAATCCTGCGCTTCTAACTTTCAGGATTTTTTCCTGTCCATAAGATAACAAATATCAAGCAGCATATAAATCCAATGCCAACTATGCCAATAAATTTTTTCATGTGTGTTACCTTCCACAACCATCTGCTTTGGATTTTTTGTAATAATTCTTGACTGTTTACCAAATTGTCTACATAATATCTTTCCACAAATCAACTTTTTCTGTTATATCTTGGTTATTCTGTAAATCAATGCAATCATATTCTAAACATCCATGAGCAGCAATATACGAACAGACTCTGACAACTGTAGGATTATTTTCTACCATTGTAATTACATCAAAATAATCTTCATACTGTTTGTCAGAATAATATGTATCAAATGCATTACTGTTTTTTTCAACCTCAGCAAAATCAATTTCTGTCAAGCGGCTTTTGTCAATCACATTTCTTCTAAGTATGTATTCTCCATCTTCCTTATCATAAACAATCTTATCAGTTGTCTCATACCCATTATACTCAAATACATACGACTCTACAAAACTTCCATTACCTTTGCAAACATAGCCTTCTGGAACATACAGTTCTCCGACAACGTTCTCTTCTCTTATTGGAGTAAAAACTTCCTCGTTTCTTTCCGGATTTTTTCCTTTCCACAGGATAACAAATATCAAGCAACATATAAGTCCAATGCCAACTATACCAATAAATTTTTTCATGCGTGTCACCTCCTACAACTCTCTACTTTGAGTTTTTTTGTAATAATTGAAAATACCAATAAAAAATTACGGTTTCTATAGTTTTGCTACAAATAATTGCCACACTAATCAGTACAAAAACTTTAATAAAAAATTCTAACAATATTTCAGTTCCATAATTGATAATAATATTGTTCTTCTGTTTCTGTGGTGAATGTTTATTTAAAACCGACCTATTTTTATTGCAAGTTTTTCTGCCATACTCTTTCTTGTTTTCCTTACTTATTATGATATAATAATAACATAGTAGGTTACTATTAACACAATTTTTCTTAAACGTTAAATTTACTTCCTAAACGTATATATTTACCAAAAATTTATTTGAGAGGGGAATATTTTTGATTATTATATATAATATAATTGCTATCTGTACTTATTTCTTTAATATTACAAACTTATTGCCATTTAAACTTACGAAAAAACAGAATTTTTATTATATCACATTATTATCTATAACATTTTTTCTTTTTACACCAATCATTCCACAATATATCACTATTTTACTCACAATTTGTACCAGTTTATTTTTATGTATATATATAAAAAAAAGAGAGATAGGTATTTTTGTTGCACTATTTGGATATTTTTACGGTATTACTCTAAACAATGTCCTGCTCTTTTTCTATAGTAAATACATAGATCCAAATATTTATAGTCGACAGTATCCTTTTACATTTATGACCATCTTTTTTCTTATTTTATTTATTACAACAAAGTTTCTGGCTTGGTTTTTATATAAGAAAATCAATTTATTCAGATTTTTTGCCATTAATAAGCTCTTTGTTCCCTTAATACTCAATTTAGGGCTTTGCATAACACTTTGTATTTTTAATATTGCAATGGGTAATATAATTGGTTATAGTCATAAGATTATTTGTTTTAATGCTTTCATCTTTTTTGCCTATTTTTGTGCGTCATCTTTTCTGCTATATCTGGTTTATCAAGACACAAAAAAATTAGAACAGGAAAAACAGTTGGAGAAAGAAAATAAGATATTATCTGGATATATAATGGAATTAGAGAAATCCTACGCAGCCGTCCGAAAACTAAAGCATGATTATGATAACGTACTAATAAGTATCGGAGAATATATAGAGTCAAATAATTTATCTGCATTGAAAGCTTATTTCAATAAAGAAGTTCTTCCATACAGTAAGCAGTATTCTTATGACTCTAGTTTTTCTCAACTGTCTAATCTGGAAGTCCCTCAGTTAAAGAGTCTTTTTGCAGCTAAACTTTTTCAAGCAATCAATACAGGAATATCTGTACATCTGGAAATCTACAATCCTATAACAAGTTTTTCAGAACCTTTGATCCATTTTGTGCGTATTTTAGGCATCTTTCTGGATAATGCTATAGAAGCAGCAGCTCAAACTCAGGAAAAAAGACTTCATATTGCGTTAATAAAAAATAAGTCTAATATCACAGTTATTATAAAAAACACTACACAACCTCTTCTTTTCCCATTATCGGATCTATGTAAAGCATCTTGCACTACGAAAGGAGCTGGTCATGGTTTAGGTCTTGGAAACGCTCAGGATTTGATTTCCCAGCATCCTGAAGTTCTCTGGACAACATTATATGAAAATAATGAATTTATACAAAAATTAGAAATACAGGAGAACCCTTTATGATACCGATTTATATATGTGAAGATAATATTGTAGAATTGGCAACTATGAAAAAAATTATTACAAATTTACTGTTTATAGAGGACTATGATATGGAGCTTGCTTGTTGTACTACGAAACCGGAAGACATTTTATCCCATTTAAAACCAAACATGCCCTTAGGAATTTATTTTTTTGATATTGATTTGCAAGCAGATATAAATGGCTTGGCACTTGCAGAAAAAATAAGAGAATATGATCCTTCTGGCTATATCGTCTTTATTACTTCTCATATAGATATGTGGAGATTAACCTTTGAATATAAAGTGTCAGCTCTGGATTTTATTGAAAAATGTGAAACAAAATATTTGGCACAAAAAATTGCTTCCTGTTTAAGTGCAATCTGGAGGCAATACGGAAAGCTGAACCTCCAGATTAAGAAGACTGTTCCTCTACAGATAAATGGAAGAATTCTGTATAAAGATGTAGATGATCTTCTTTACATGGAAGCCACACCACCCCACCGTGTAAAATTTTGCACTGCTACGCAAGTTCACTTTTCCTTAGGAAATTTAAACGAATTTGAAAATCTACTTCCGGATTATTTTTTTAGATGTCATCGATCATTTATCATCAACCTAAAAAATGTTACTTTCTATGATGAAAAAAAGCAGATTGTTTATTTTATAAATCAATCCTCTTGTCCCGTTTCAGTCAGGAAAAGAAAAGCTTTAAAAGATACTTTAAACAAAATTTAAAAAAACAAGAATACATCCTACTTCATGTTAAGATGGTTCTATAATAAATGTTGGGGTATGGTTTATTTCCATATTCCCAGCATTTATTTTTTTCGTTAAAATAAAAGAAAAACCTCCCAGCACCCACACATTATCAATCAATTACTAAATTTGGAAGGGGTAATTGTAAAAAAATTATTCATGCGGACTGTTTTGTTAAAATTTATCTTGAAACGAAACCCTCAGAACAAATTTGTCCCCACTGTAGTGCTTCCACCAGAAAAATCCATGATTACCGTTTCCAGACGATCAAATCCGCCATTCGTAAATTGGAAAAAGAGGAAATCGTATATTTGGAACAAGGGAAAGGCAGAAATACAATTCTCTGTCTGACTGAAAAGGGAAAAAAATTTTCATTAGAAAAAATAATGCCTCTGCATGAGATTGAAAACAAAATCTGGAATGAGTGGACAGCGGAGGAACAGCAGCAATATTTGACACTTACAAAAAAATATCGTGATGGATTAAAAAATATCTGGAAGTCATGTTATAAAAGCAGAAAACAAAACCTTTTGAAGGGAGGTAGCTTGATGTCGTCATCAGAACAGTAAAGGATTATAATTTTTCAGAAAGGTAGAGAGAAAATGGAGAATAATATTTTGTTAAAATATAGAGCTTTATATGCAGATGAAATTTGTCGGGAGTTGTTCAATGATTTTATCCGGCATCAAATTGTTACAAAATGTTGGCGCAAAGAAAATGGCAAATGGATAATTAAAGACGCACCTTTTGTTGATGACTGGATAGAAAAAGATTATCAAATTTTAGTTTCCTGCTTGAAAAATACAGTTCTTTCTAATGGCTTAGTGTATGCTGCTTTTTACGATGGGAATTTAAAAGGTTTTGTTTCAGTGGAACCAGAAATATTTGGTGGTGAACAGGGATATTGTGATTTATCCAGTATCCATATATCAGAAGATATGAGAAATAAGGGAATTGGCAAAACACTTTTTTTTGAAGCGAAGAAATGGGCTAAACAAAAAGGGGCTAAAAAACTCTACATATCTGCGCACTCAGCCGTTGAGAGCCAAGCCTTTTATAAATCAATGGGTTGTGTTGAGGCAGAAGTTTATAATCAAAAACATGTTGAAGATGAACCATATGATTGTCAATTAGAATGCAGTCTTTAGGCAATAGGACTCAGTACACAGAGTGCAAATGACAGAAGGAAAGTGTAACATTATTCACCAGATCTTAGAAGAATACAATATTCAGTCAGCGGAAGACATTCAGTATGCTCTGAAAGATCTTCTCGGTGGAACCATCAAAAAAATGATGGAGGCAGAAATGGAGGAACATTTAGGATACGAAAAATCTGAGCGTTCTGATAGCGATGATTATCGTAATGGCTATAAACGGAAACGAGTAAATAGTCGCTATGATTCTATGGAGATTGAAGTTCCGCAAGACAGAAATCAACCTTTGAACCTCAGGTAGTAAAAAAAAGTAAACGCAAAATAGCGAGTACCTGTTCAAAATCATCCGATGTGAGATAATA